>ENA-UOOH01000184-UOOH01000184.1-fermentation-metagenome-genome-assembly--contig:-NODE-184-length-73679-cov-69.647900_pt1 | contig 73679 bp, 62 predicted proteins | sample MGYA00245778_ERZ724025 | MGnify/ENA primary metagenome ERZ724025 (study PRJEB28704, sample SAMN03018313) | fermentation metagenome | biome: anthropogenic terrestrial biome; feature: soil; material... | reverse complement strand
TTACCTATTTAGCACCGGCTCCCAGGATCACTTCTACATTGTGCTCTTTGCCATCATTGGTCAAAGGAATTGCCTGGTTTTCAAGAAGCTCCCCGTCAAGCCGAACTTCCCTGACACCTTTCTGAAGGTGATCAGGGTTGCGAACTTCGATTTTGTACATGCTATCAAAAAAGCCATAGCTCATCGAGAAGCCCTCCCACCTGGCGGGGATCACTGGGTTCACATTCAGTGAATCGCCTTCTTTATGCAAACCGAGCAGCCTCTCCACGCCCAGGCGGTAGAGCCAGCTGGCAGAACCGGTATACCAGGTCCAGCCGCCTCTGCGCTTCATTGGTTCCACACTGTAAACATCTGCCGCACAGATATAGGGTTCCACCCGATAATGCACAGCCCGCTCTTCCTTATCCGTTTGATAGATCTGGTTGAGCATATCAAAAAGATGCCAGGCACGTTCGCCGTCACCAATGGCGGCATATGCCCAGGCAGTCCAGGTGGATGCGTGAGTATATTGACCACCGTTCTCACGCACACCGGGAGGGTAATCCTTGATATAGCCAGGATCTTTGGCAGATTTATCAAAAGGCGGGGTGAAGAGCAGTGCCAGGTTATTGGCAGGGTCAACCAATCTGTCCCAGACGCTTTTCATTGCCTGCTGGCTATGCTCCGGGTTGCCGACCTCGCTCAGCACCGACCAGGACTGGGCGATAGCGTCGATCTGGCACTCCTGCGATAAGTGACTGCCCAGAGGGCTGCCATCATCATAATAAGCCCGCAAATACCAGTCCCCATCCCAGCTTTGCTGCTCGATTGCCTTGCCATATTCGATTGCCTTCAGGCGATAGGTTTGTGCTTCTTCAGACAATCCTCGCTGTTCGCAAATCACGGCAAAGCGATTCAGTACCTCAATCAGGAACCAGCCCATCCAAACGCTTTCTCCCTTGCCCTGGCTGCCGACCTGGTTAAATCCGTCGTTCCAATCTCCCGATCCTATCAATGGGAGACCGTGAACACCGCTCGTTGCGCCTTTTTCCAGCGCTCTGCGGCAATGCTCAAACAAAGTGTAAGTCTCATTGGTCCATCCAAATTGTGCATAGCGTTCTTTTTCATCCGGCTTGAGCGGCGGTGCACTCAGGAAGGGCAGCTTTTCATCCCAGATTGTTGCATCACCTGTCGCCTCGACGTAAAAAGTGCTTACGTAGGGTAACCACAGTAAATTATCTGAGATGCGCGTGCGCACACCCCGACCTGTTGGCGGATGCCACCAATGCAGCACATCACCTTCTTCAAACTGGTGCTGGGCGGCATTAAGGATTTGCTCCCTGGTAATGGATGGCTCAATGGTACGCATCGAGAGCACATCCTGTAGCTGATCTCTAAACCCGTAGGCACCACTGGACTGGTAAAAGCCGCTCCTTCCCCAGATACGACAGGAAAGTGCCTGGTAGAGCCACCAACGATTCAACATCAGATTGGCGGCTGGGTCGGGGGTGTTCACTTGCACACGCGTGAGCAAATTATCCCAAAATTCGTTCGTTTGGTTGAGGGAGCGGTTAACTTCGGCAGGGTCGCGGTACTTGACAGCCAGGTAGGTCAATTGGTCTTCATCCTGTGCATCACCAATCACAAAGTAAAGCTCACACTCATCATCTGCCGGTAAATCAATATGCACCTGCATGGCAGCACAACTGTCGGATCCGACCTTGACACTGTTTGAAAGTCCAATGCGATGCAGCGCTGCCGGATATTTGATTGAACCTTCAGTTCCCAGGAACTCCAGGCGATCAGTCGTAAATCCGTGGGGTGTGCGGTCTGTCATCAGGAAGGCGATCTGGTTACCAAGCTCGGCGTGGTAAGGGTTACGCACAGTCAGCATCGAATGCTCAGGTCGATATTCCGGAATGAGATTGGAATTAGTATCCTCATAGGTCAAACCGAGCACCCACTCCAGGTAATAGGTGGCAGTGATGCGCCTGTTTTCTGAGAGTCTGTTTTTTAGGTTGAGCTTCACCAGCTTAACAGGATCAGTCGGGTCAGCAAACACGGTCATTTCCTGCCATAATCCGTGGGATTCGGATTCAAAGACACTATACCCGGCGCCGTGCCTGACGCGATGTGCATTCGGACCAGGCGCAGGTAAAGGTGTTGGCGTCCATATATCACCGGTTTCCTCGTCACGCAGGTATAAAACTTCGCCAGATGGGTCGCTGACCGGGTCATTCGACCAGGGTGAAAGGCGATTTTCACCACTGTTTATTGCCCAGGTGGTTTGGCTGCCCGACTGCGTGACCATGAAGCCAAAATCCGGATAGCCAATGACGTTAGTCCAGGGTGCTGGAGTGGATTTGTTAGGAAGGAGATGGATCACATACTCTTTTCCATCGGGTGAAAACCCGCCAAAGCCATTAAAAAATTGCAGATCACCCAATGGATTCGAATACCATGGATTTGTAGCCCTAATAAATCGGCGTGATGGGGTCGTAGTAAACAGCTGCGGCAAGTCAGCGACCGGGTCATATTTCAGTGGCAGTTGTTCAGCTAAGGATCCGGCTTCTCCATGCAGAACAATCCTGGCTACAGATCTTAACAAAACTTTTTCTTTAACCTGGATCTGGTCAGCCGAGCGAATGAAAATTCCTGAACGCTGATTAAGCCATTGGTCAGAGCCAATTTGTCGAATCCTGCGAAGCATCAGGTTGTTCAATTCAGAGTTATACATGCTGGGCTGGGTGTTCAACACGACCAGGTCGGCTTTAAAGCCATGAGATCTGAGGTAATCCTGCGCCTGGACAACCTCAGCCAGGAGGTCCATTTGTTCTTCGGCATTGATCTCCAGGAGGATGATTGGGTAATCACCAGAAATTCCAAAGCGCCAGAGACCATTCTGATTGAGTACGTTCTGAGACAGGATTTCTGCAGGGGCTCTCTTTTCGCTTTGGGGGTAAACCAATAAGGATAGTAAATCCAGGTTGGTCATCAACTGCGTTCTTCCGATGTTGCGTTTGCCCAGCCAGGTCAGTTTGGAGATATTGGCTTCGTGGAAGGTGTTTTCAATTTTTGCCCATGATCGATAGCGCTCTGCCAATCTCAGCAAGGCACTTCGGTTGGGGGCTGTGAAAGTCACATAGGCTAGCGTCGCGCTGTCGTGGGGTTTCAGATAAATTTCTTTGCCCAAAGAAAAAATGGGGTCCAGAGTGCTTCCTGCAGAGCCTGTCAGATAAGTTTTAGATTGTAGTGCATAAGGGTTAAGCTGGTTGTGTTCCCGGCCCAGGAACGCTCTGCGATCTGTTTCAAACCTTACCTGAGTGTTGGGCATATTCCGGCCGATAGGTTGATTGACCACAAGCATATGTCCAAGAAAGACAGGCTGCTTGGAATCAATCATTTTGCGATGTTTGTAGACAAGTAAATTGAGTTCCTGAACATATTCTGACTCGATGAACAATTTGTTATACGCAGGATGGCGGGTATCTGCAGCCTGCTCATTAAGGACAACCTCACCATAAGAAGTCAATCGCAAGTGCCGCGGTCTGGACGAATCATTGATCAGGTGCACACGTCGAACCTCGATAGGGTCCTCTGCAGAAATGGTTACTTCCATAGTGCTTGTCAGACCATTTTCAGTGCGTCTGAAGGTTGCCATGTGTGCAAAAAAATTGACCTGGATATCTGCCGGATTGCCTGGGAGAGGGTGATGGGCTGCTGACCAGGATCGCTTGCCCGTAATTTCATCATCAACTTCCATATCCTGGATGTAGACCCAACTGCCACATGGTTCAAGAACACCATCGGCATGCCAGCGGGTGAGGTCCGTGTCCTTCCAGCGACTAAAGCCGCTGCCGCGATTGGTTATCAAGGTAGTAAAAGATCCATTGGAAAGCAGGTGTACATGTTTTTGCTGCGGCATAATTGGCTCGGACCAGGGTTCAATCTGCACAGCCTGACCTGCATCCCGCTGGATGCCGCTGGTTTCCTGTTCATCTGGCATCATCAGCAGCACTCCGGTTGGAACTTGCTCTTGCATCAGGATGTCCACGCTTCTCATCTGGGCATCCTGCATGATTCGGTTGACCATAATATCGTTACGGAGGTAATTGACTACGGACATCAGGATCATCCCCTGGTGGTGGGACATATATTCCTTGATAACTTCAAATTTTCTACCAGGGCGAAATCGACTGGGAGTGAAATCCACGGCTTCATAAAAGCCATATGGTCCATAGGCACCACGCTCCAGCAGTTCATGGACGTTGTGCTCAACCGAAGAAGGCGCCCATTGGAGCGCCATCAGGGAGGCATAGGGTGCAATAACCAGGTCGTCGGCTAGTCCACGCTTAAAACCCAGGGCTGGCACACCAAATGCCCGGTATTGATAATTCATATTTGAATCGAACTGATAAAAACCAGACTCGGATATGCCCCAGGGAACATGCTTTTCCTTGGCGTAATCACGCTGATAACGAACCATTGTCTGGGCGCTCTGGTGCAACAAGGTGTTTACCTGGGGGTGAAAATAAAGTGTCGGCATCAGGTATTCGAACATGGTGGCGCTCCAGGAGAGAAGTGCATAATCTCTGTCAACCCGCGTGATTGGACGGCCCAGATGGATCCAGTGAGTTAATGGAGCCTGGTAGCGGGAGATGGCAAAAATTGAGGCAATCCTGGCTTCGGAGGCCAATAAGTCATAAAAACTATTATCCAATTGACCGCTGTCCAGGTTGTAGCCGATGTGGAAGACATTGCGGGTCGAATTGTACAGGAATCTGAAATCCATCTCGTCGATCAGTTTTTCAGTCTGAACTTCAAGCTGTTCATATTTTGCCAAAAGCCTGATGGTGATATCAAGCGAATGCTGCATTACCTGCCGCAATTTATCCAACCAATTGCGCGCTTCATCAACATCAGGAGCCAGATTATCGCCTGGAGTATTCGAACCAGGCAGGATGAGCAGGATCTCATCCAGCAGGGAGAAACCTCGGGGGACAATTTCTGGTATCTGGAAAAGCCGGGGGTTATAGGTGAGCAGCTCTTTCAACCGTTCTATTTCGGTGTGGAATTTCTCTTGCTGTAACAGGGCAGGGATCGTTTCGATCAGGGGGATCCACGGTACCAGCTCGTTGATCGCGTTTTCGATTGCATGATAACTTTTATCAATACTCTGAAGAGCTTCCTGGAGGCGGGTAATATTCTCTGCCTCGATCTTACTGGGAAGATTGGTGATCAAATCGCTTAGCTTGGTCGAAAAATCCGGCCAAAAAGTAGTTCCGATATAGATAAAGGTTGGATACCAACGCAGGGGGATATTTCTGATTTCCTTGATCTGGCTGATCATTTTTTCCATTGCACGCACGGAGCTATCAATTTCTGTGAGCGGATGCTCACGCTTGATGACCCCGAGAGCTTGCTGCAAACCAACTAAGTTATCTACATAGCCGTCCCAGATCTCACGCCTGAAAACACGTTTTTCTGGAACCGACTTACAAGCCTGAGCAACGATGATCAGGCTGATCGCCAGGTTTCCGCTGTCAACTGTTGAAACATAACGGGGGTTGAGTGGTTCAAGTGTTTGGGTGTTGTACCAGTTTAAAAAGTGACCCCGATGCTTTTCCATTCGAGTCAGGGTTTCCATGGTAGTCTCAAAACGCGCTGCCAGCCCCATAGGCCCGAAATAGCCCAGATCATATGCGCCGATCGCTGAAGAAAGGTACAAACCAATGTTGGAAGGAGAAGTGTGATGTGCAACCACCGGGTTGGGGGATTCCTGGTAATGATCAGGAGGGAGCCATGAATCCTGTGGTCCGACAAAACGTTCAAAATAGTTCCAGGTACGAATGGCGATCGAACGCAAAAATGCGACATCCTTAAATGGTTCTTCACTTCTCGGACTAGGAAGCGGTCGGTTGATAAAGCTGACAAGCATTGATGAGAGCAGCCAGAGCACACTCACGGGTACGACAGGCATCTGCAGCAGGATGGTCGTTTCTCCCCTGATCAGGGAATCCCACTGGATTGCCAGAACAAGTACTACAACCAGAAGGGCTGAAAGGCTAAGCTTCAACCAGGCTTCATTACGATAGCTCCTGGACCGAAAAAGTTGAGAGGTGTGCTCAGCAGTTGTCCAGGTGAGAAGATGGCGATGAGTGAGGAACACCCGCCGCAATGTGATCAGGATCGCATCAAGCGAATAGTAAGCCTCATATGGCAGGAAAGCAATTGCAAAAATCCAGCGCAGAAATACTGGCCAAACTGAAGGCCAGATTGCCTTTCGCTGCATGTTCCGCAGGTTCTGCCTGAAGCTGTTTGCCAGAGCGTTTATCAATGGCACGCCAAATGTCAGCAGCAAAATCGAAGTCCACAGCCATGCCAGGTCTGTCACGAAAGCAATTCCCAGGAGAAAAGTAACGATCAAAGAGGGCGATAGCAGCGACCGAAGCAGGTTATGGATAATTTTCCAACGATTGATCGCTGATATTTTTACGTCAAACTGATCGGGATGCAGCAGCCAGGGAAGCAGCTGCCAATCCCCACGGATCCAGCGGCGTTCGCGGGCAACCTTTTCATAATAATTCTGAGGGTAATCCTCGACCAAAGTGATATCGCTGATCAGCCCAGCGCGACCTAAAATACCTTCCAACAAATCATGACTGAGCAGCATGTTTTCCGGAATATGAGGGTCGACAGTCTGCAACATGGAATCCAGGTCATAAATTCCCTTTCCAACATAGATCCCCTCACCGAAAAGGTCCTGGTAAACATCAGATACTGCATGGCTGTAAAGGTCGAGACCGCTGTCTCCGGCAAAGATGCGGGAGAACCAGGTCTTATTGGCGCTGCGCGGATTTACTTCTACACGAGGTTGAAGAATGGTATATCCCGATGTGACTTTGCCGCTTTGCGGATCGACTTTTGCCTGGTTCAGAGGGTGGGCGATTGTTCCAACCATGCGTGCGGCAGATCCGGGCGGAAGCAAAGTATCTGCATCGACCGTGATGATGTATTTCACCATGCCTAAGGCATTGCGCGTAGCTTCGTCTGCGCAAACAGGGAGAAAAGAGGTATCGTTGCTCCCTCTCAAAAAAAGACCAAGCTCATGGAGCTTCCCACGTTTACGTTCCCATCCCATCCAGGTTTCCTGGGAGGGGTTCCATAAGCGTTTGCGGTGAAACAGAAAAAAACGTTGACCATTTCCATCATCAGCTTGGTGATACTTTTCATCCAGATCCTTGATGCTCTGAACAGCTTCATTTACCAGGCCCTCATCTTCCGGTCGGATCTGGCTATCGGCGTCTGGAAAATCTGACAGCAGGGCGAATTTGAGCCCAGGCAGTGGATTACTCAGGAAATGGACCTCAAGCTGATGAACCAGGTTCTCAATATCGCTGCTCTTGGAGATCATCCCCGGAATCACAACCAGTGTTCGGCTTTCCTCGGGAATTGACTTCCTGAAATCCATCTTGGGCAGCATTGTTGGAGGAGTAACAGAATTAATGAGAAGGTTCAGCAAATCATTCGCCACATAAATTGATGGTGGAATCAAGCCAAGGGCAACAATGACCATCAGGAGCACCTGGGAAAAACTTATTCGTTCAAACACGATATTCTGGTGTGTTATCAGGAGAGTGATCATGATCAGAATGAGTGCCAGAAAAAGAGTTCCACCAATATACAACTGCGAATTCCAGGACTTTATTTTGCGGTCCAGCCGGGTTTTAAGGTTGGGCTTGTATCCAGTGAGTTGCTCGAATTCAAGCCGCCTTGACCCAATCAGGAATTCACCGATATGCACAGGTGCCTGTTGATCTTTCCGGCTGCTTAAATCGATTAGCTTGTCCACCAACCAGGTTTCACTCTTGTCAGATTTTCTGGCAAGTTTTTCAATTTCACTCCGGTACATATTTCTGGTCCGGAAATCCATGCGCGGATAAACACCAGAAGGATCCTCCCTCAGTGTCTTTTCGACGACGCTGATGGCTTCAAAAATTTCATCCCAATCTGTCTCCGAAATGGTACGCAGGCTGCGGATAAGGTTCCCAATCAGCTCTACTGCTATTTCTTCATGACCCGAAACTTCTTCATCTGTCAGCTTCGGATAGGTAGGGAGGCTGGGCAGCTCAAGGTCAAGGTCCGCTTTTTCATCCAGTTTGATATCATCAACCAGAACATGAGCAATCTTCTCAATCAATCCAAAGCGGATAACGATTGGAATAGACCACAGCTCGCCCATGGTCAGCGGCACCTGCTGTTGAAATTCAATGAGTGTCACTTGAAGTTCGTCCAGGTTAAGCAGGTAGTTCTGATGGAAAAGAATGCTTCGAATCAGCCCAAAAATTCGCGGGAAACCGTAATTGGAGGAATCCGGCAAACACGGAAGTTGTTCCAGGTAGTCGGTTGGCAGATTTTCTTCAATCAAACGGAAAGCTTGCTGCAAGATGTAATGATTATCGAGGACCCACTCCGCGGTAAGGTCGATCCTGCCTCCCGATTCGGATAATTTGCGATAGCGCTCAAAAGCCTTGATGATCCAGGTTTCGAACACCTTCAGATCGGTTTTGACCTGGTTTTTTTGTTTTATTAATTTTCGCGCAGGCAAAACGTACGCCTCTTTATATAAGCTTACCAAGGTTTGTACAAAAGAAGCATTGTGCTGATTTGATCCTTCGTTGGCGAATCTGACCGCAGGTATTTCCGACATTAGAAGCGGCTCCTGGTTGGGTCGGTTGCTTGCGACGCTGGCGTCGGAGGTACCTCATTATGGCTCAAATCCTGGATTATCAAGACCGGTTTGGGGCTGTACTCAATAAAAGTGCGGGCTGTTGTTCCAAAAGGCAAGGTCAACTCGCCTGTCTGCCCATGGGCGCAGAAGATCAACAAATCAATTTTCTCTTCTTTCACCAGGTTGACGATCGCTTTATATACATGAGGTGCTTCAATGATGCGCACCTCAGTGTCCCCTTCAAACCTGCTTGAGATCTCCTCCATTTTTTGCCTCACAATTTTGCGCGACAATTCCAGGTATTGCGTATTCAAAGCTTGCAGTTCCTGATTGTATGGATCGATTGCAGAGATTTCTGGAGGTGTGATTATCGATGCAATGATCACCTTGGATTGACAATAGTGGGCAATTGTGATTCCAGCTGTCAAAGAACATTCAGAACGGCGTGAACCATCAACGGGCAGCAAAATCCGCTCGTAACGGATTTCGGTTGGTTCCACTTCATCGGTTTGGTTACTGCGGATGATCAATACCGGTGTATAAATCAGGGAAACCACCTTCAAGGTTACGCTGTTCAAATTCCAACGGCTCAAACCACCGGAACCGTGTGAACTGATCACGAGCAAATCAATCTTTTCATCATGAGCGAAATCAACGATATTTTCAGCGACTTTCCCTTCCAATATTTTCACTGTAACCTGACTGTCACAATCAGTTTCATCTTCACTCTCTGCCAAACCAAGTGAACTACGGATTTGATTGGCGATGCCATGTAGATAATTTTCAGTTTTTGCTTTGTGCAATTGCCAGTTTAATGGTTCAGTGTGCACTGCCGATTCCATACCCGGCTCTGATTGCAGCACATGCAGCAAGAAAATCCGGCTGTTGAAGATGCGGGCAAATTCGATTGCATGAGGAATTGCCTTTTCTGCCAGCGCTGAGCCATCCAGTGTTAATAAAATTTTTTCGAACATTTTTGACTCTCCTATCTACTTCTGCTGAACAGAAGGCATATCGTATCTCAAATATTGATAAAAGGACCTGTCGAGAGACTTGTTTCTCGAACCAATGCCATAATCTGCTGATCATTTATTCCAAATTTTATGAAAGAAACTATTTCTTAACTTGACCCGATCAATCGATCTACAAGATCGTTCAACTTAGCAGACCTGGATGCTTTTATCCTTTTTCATGGAAACCTGCAGCAAGCATCTATTCTTAGTATAACCACTAATAACCAGCCTTAATTCGCTGGTACAACAGATAATCTCTGCACAAACACTCTTCATCGATCATCTTCCAATAATCGAGGAAAACGAGATCCAGACTGTAAAAAACCTTGTATGCCTTGTATTTTTCTGAGTCGCCTGATGATATATACTGTTAAAGGAACAAGTCACCTGAATGGAGGTGAAATTATGGTATTCCAGGACAGAAAAGATGCTGGTGCGAGGTTGGCCAAGGAGCTAACAAACTATGCAGGGAAAGACGTTGTTGTCTTCGCACTGCCAAGGGGCGGGGTGGTTCTGGGTGCTGTCATTGCGAAGGAATTAGGTGCTCCGCTGGACCTGGTTCTTACCAAGAAAATTGGGCATCCTTTTAACCCAGAATATGCTATCTGTGCGATTACTGAAGAAGGCGAGCCGATCTGCGATCAGCGAGAACTGGCGAATGTCGACCGAACCTGGTTTCAAAGAGAAGTTGAACGCACGCAGGCGGAGTTAAAACGTCGAAGGTCTGAATACCTGGGAAACGCTGAACTTCGCAATATGCAAGGAAAAATCGCTATCATCGTTGATGATGGCATTGCCACGGGTTTTACAATGATGGCAGCCATTAAAGAGATGGAGAAACGCAAAGCAAAGAAAATCATCATTGCCATACCTGTGACTCCATATGACACCGCTCAACAACTGATCGCTATGGGCGTGGAGTTGGTTTCGCTAAAAGTCGACAGATATTATTTAGGAGCGGTGGGTGCGTATTATGTAGACTTCGCGCAGGTAAGTGACGCTGAGGTTATCTCGCTTCTTAAAAAATCACGTTGACTAAACTTATTCCTCTATCCAGAGCACTACATAAATGTTGTGGCTAATTTGATTTAATCCAACTACGCACAATTGTGTGAACAAATCTGAAAATAAGTAAAAAAAGCAAGAACTACATTAAATATTTGGTACAATCGCAATAGAATTATTGATTCAAATATAGGCACTATCTCGGCAATCCCGAAGAAATCCGAATAGCTCTTGGAGGTTATTATGCGTTATGGTTTTTTTGACGATGATGCAAAAGAATATGTGATCACTCGACCTGACACACCTCTTCCATGGATCAATTATCTAGGCACCAATTCATATTTTGGTCTCATTTCGAATACAGCAGGCGGATATAGCTTTTACAAAGATGCACGCTTACGCCGTTTGATCCGATATAGATACAACAACGCACCGCTGGATATGGGTGGGCGATATATCTACATCCGTGATGCGAAAACCGGAGATTACTGGACACCGGGATGGATGCCTGTACGAAATTCTCTTGATTCTTATGAATGCCGGCATGGAATGGGATACACCATCATCAGATCGAGTAAGCAAGCTATCACCTCCCAAACGCGTTTTTTCGTCCCGCTAAACTCTGACCTTGAAGTGTGGGATTTTTCTGTTACCAATGACAGGGAAGAAGATGCCACGCTTGATTTGTTCTCAGCGGTCGAATTTGCCCTCTGGGATGCCTTGGACGATTCCACCAACTTCCAACGTAATTACAATATCGGCGAAGTGGAGGTGCCTGGCCTTAATGGAGACCTTGATTTTGATGTTGCTCAGAGCAGTACGATATATCACAAAACTGAATACCGTGAGCGTCGCAACCATTTTGCCTTCTTTGCCTGTTCCGAACCATTGACAGGCTTTGATACCCAGCGTGATGCCTTCCTTGGAACAAATCGAGGTTGGGATAAACCTCAAGTAGTGGAGAGCGGAGAGTCAAAGCAATCTATCGCTCATGGCTGGCAACCAATTGGCTCACACCACCTTACGCTCCTCCTTGAACCTGGCGAAAGCAAACGAGTGATCTTTTTGCTTGGTTATCATGAGAATCCTGTGGGTGAGAAATTTGACCCGCAAGGCTCAACCACCATCAACAAAACAACGGTTTTGCCTGTAATTCGTGAGTTTCTTTCACATGAACGTATCGACAAGGCATTTCTAGAATTGAAGGGATATTGGCAAAATCTGTTAGGTATATTCAATGTTTCCACTCCAGATATCGATACGAACCGCATGGTCAATATCTGGAATGCTTACCAGTGTATGATCACCTTCAACATGAGCCGCTCAGCCTCTTATTTTGAAAGTGGCATTGGGCGCGGTATGGGTTTCAGGGATTCAACACAGGATTTGCTGGGGTTTGTACACATGGTGCCTGAAAGAGCACGTGAAAGACTGCTTGACCTCGCTGCCACCCAATTGGAAAATGGTGGAGCTTACCACCAGTATCAACCTCTTACCAAGCGTGGTAACAATGACATTGGCTCCGGTTTCAATGATGACCCTCATTGGTTGGTTCTGGCAACAGCTGCTTATGTCAAAGAGACCGGAGATCTTTCAATACTCGATGAACTGGTGCCTTATGAAAACCAATTGGGTACTGAAATGCCGCTCTTTGACCACCTTCAGCGCGCTGTTCAGTACACGATTGATCGGCTTGGACCGCACGACTTGCCATTAATCGGGCGGGCAGACTGGAATGACTGCCTGAATTTGAACTGCTTCTCGGATACTCCTGGACAATCCTTTCAGACCACGACCAACGGGGATGGAAAGACTGCTGAAAGCGTCATGATCGCAGGGTTGTTCGTTATGTCCTGTGAGGAAATGGCTCAATTGGAGGAGCTCTACTCACCAGGTTCTTCTGGTAAGTCCTTCACGTTAAATCCACCTGTTTTTTATGAAGAAAAGGCTACTCAGATGGAGAAAACTGTTTGGGAAGCGGGATGGGACGGTGAATGGTTCAGGCGAGCCTATGATGCTTATAGCAGACCCCTCGGTTCACATTTGAATGAGGAAGGCAAGATCTTTATCGAACCCCAGGGCATATGTGTAATGTCTGGGTTGGGTGTTGCAGATGGTAAAGCGCGACAAGCGCTTGATGCAGTGAAAACACACCTGGCAACCCCACATGGCATAGTTGTGTTAAGTCCATCTTTCACCAGTTATCAACTGCATTTGGGCGAGATTTCCTCTTATCCGCCTGGATATAAAGAAAATGGCAGCGTATTCTGCCATTCAAACCCCTGGGTCATGATCGCAGAAACCAAGATTGGTCGCGGAGACCAAGCTTTTGACTACTATAAACGCATCAACCCTTCTGCGCGGGAAGCGATCAGCGAAATACATCGCTGTGAACCGTATGTTTATGCCCAAACCATAGCTGGCAAAGAAGCACCCACTCATGGAGAAGCCAAAAACTCCTGGCTGACCGGAACGGCCAGCTGGAATTATGTTGCCATTACGCAGCACATTCTTGGCATTAAACCCACCTATCGAGGGTTATCGGTGTGTCCGGTCATTCCTGAGAGTTGGTCAGGTTTTTCAGCCAGGAGGAATTTCAGAGGGGTAACATACGACATTCAGGTCGAACGAAAAAGTACAGGCAATCTTGTGCACATTTCTGTAGATGGCCAACCGATAGAAGGTTGTGTTATTCCGATACCACCGACGGGAATAAAGGAAGTCAAGGTTGTCGTGACCTTAGGTGAATGACGAGTTAATAGCGGAAAGCAACTACAGCGAAACTTGAGGAAATTGTTTTGTCCAAAACCAGAGCGTAATTATGCTAAGGGCATGGGGTGGTTGGCATGATCCTACCTTCTGTCAATTTGCAGGTAATTCAGTCGGCAGGCTGGTTGCTGCCAATATAGGTAAATAGAAATTAGTGGGGCTCGATAATCAAATAACTTCCCTCTTACTAAGATATTTAGGTAATTGTTAAAAAATAGGAGCTGGTCTTATGACCAGCTCCTTGAGTCAGTTGATGACTCTAAAGAATAGTACTAATGATTAAGCTTCTTTTTTCTTGCGGATGCTCAGCAGGGCGTTCAAAACAATACCGAAGATGGAGGCGGTAGCAAGCGCGGGCAGCTGTGCACCGAAGAAGGGGATCATACCGCCGAATTTATATTGTCCACCAACGGCGATGACCATGATGGTAGCGATGACAGCGATGTTTTTAGCGCTGAACATATCAACCTGCTTGTCGATCATGATGGCGATACCCTGGGCAGCGATGGCGCCGAACAGGTAGATTTCCAAACCACCAATAACACTCAGGGGGATCGAATAGATGGCGTTCACTAATGGGGTGAAGCAGGCAATGATCATGGCAAAAATTGCTGCGGTGATCAGTACCGGTACTGAGAACACACGGGTAATTGCCATGGTGCTGATGTTTTCACCGTAGTTGGTTCCAGCAGGACCGCCCATGAAACCGGCGACAATATCACCAAGACCGTCACCGATCAGGTTGCTGCCAAGGCGGCCAGCGAGGTCGTATTTCTTCTCAGTGTTGCGCTTCTTTGCCAGGTCATTGATATAAACATCCAGTTGATAGATGTGTGCTGTGGATTCCGGAATCGTGGCGAGTGCGACTGGCATAATGGCCAGGGCAGCTCCCCAGTGGATAGTCGGAACCGTGAAGTGGGGCAGAGCAAAGAGACCATTGGTGGCTACTGCTTCGGGGAGCTGGCGGAACAGGTCAACACCTGTGATTCCACCAAGAATGGCAGCGGTCACAATGCCGACGATCATACCGAGGAACAGAGGCAGTTGTGAAAGGAAGCCCCTCAGGTAAACCGAGAACAGAATTGTAGCGATCAAAGTGACCAGGGAAACGACCCATGCCAGGTTGTCAACGAACAGAGGACCTGCAACAGCGGGAGCTGCATCACCCAAGGCATTGCCAGCCAGGGTCAAACCAATAACCATCGCGATAGGACCGGTGATTGTTGGTGGAAGCCATTTTTCGATCACTTCTTTGCCAAGTTTATTGACAAGGAAGCCAGCAGCAATTGAGATCAAACCAGACATCACGATACCGAAGGTAACGATCTTGATCCATTCGTCTGGCAGAATTGCAACACTAGCTAAGTAATCTGCTCCAACCAAGCCGACGATGGCGCCAATATAAGAGAAGCTGGAGCCATAGTACAGAGGGATTTTGCCTTTGGTAACTAAAATGAAACAAAGGGTGGCAAAACCACTGGCGAAAATGGTGGTGGAAATATGGAATTTGGTGATCAGAGCTACTGTAATGGTAGCGGGGAACATGACGATAACTTGCTGGACAGCATAGAGCAACATCTTCCAGAATGGGGGAGTCTCATCCGGAAGGTAACCAATATCACTGTCAGCTTTTGTGAACCAGTTCATTATTATTTTTCTCCTTTAGATTTAATAAATAAATAATGCTGTAAAAAAAATCATGGCAAACCTTTTATTCGATATTCCCTCCTTTCCTTCCATCGCCTTGCGTTCAATTGAACGCAAGGCGATTTTGAGTGATGATGAGTTTAGTTAGTTAACTTTTCAGTCTGATGTTTACAGACGCCCAGGCAGGCAATCGACATCAGTGCACAGGATTGACTTTTTTCCGCTTTGAATGCCCAGAACAATTGCTTCTGGTGAAAGTGGCAAGACGTGGAAGTTAATTCCCAGGGCATCGTATACTGCATTGCCAATTGCCGAGGGGACAGAAATCATTGGGTGTTCGCCGACACCACGAGCGCCTAAAGGACCATTGTGCTGTGGATTCTCGATATAGATCGGGACAATCTCTACTGGCATGTCCTTCATGGTCGGGATCTTATTGTCAGTAAAGGAAGGATTCATCAGTTTTTCGTCTTTATTGAACTTGTAGCCTTCCAACAGTGCTGAACCAAGACCCTGCAGTACACCACCGCAAATCTGACCGTAGATCAGTTTTTCGTTGATAACCTGACCGACATCAAAGGCAGAAGCGACCTTGAGAACAGTTACACTCCCGGTCTCTACATCCACTTCGATTTCCACGGCATGGGCACCAAAGGTCCATACAGCGGCAGGATTACCTTGACCAGTTTCGGGGTGCAGATTGGTAAGACCATCGGCAACTACACTACCGCTGGCGATCAATGGTCCGCCTATGCCAGAGCCATCCGGGTACATATAACCAAGAGCAATATCTTTGTAGCTCAGGCGGCGATTGGGGTTATGCGGATGGTAGATCTCGCCGTTGGCATGGAGCAGATTTTCAGGATCAGTGCGCAGTACCTGACCGGCAATCACTTTCATTTTATGAAGCAATTCGTGGCTGGCTTTGACCACTGCGTTACCACCAAGGAAGGTCAATTTCGATGCAACGGTGTTCCAGTCATAAGGATTGGATCGGGTGTCGATTTGTGCTGAGATTTCGATATCTTCAATCGGCATGTCCAACTCTTGGGCTGCGATCTGTGATAAGGCAGTGATAGCGCCCTGACCCATATCAACCGCACCGATCATCATCTTGACGTGGCCGTCACCGTTCATCTGCATGACGACAGATGTAGCAGTATTGGCGGGCATGGCAGGTGCTTTTTGCAGCATAGCAAAGCCTTTACCGCGGACTTTACCGGTCTTCCATTCGCGCTGGCGCTCTTCTTCAGTTTTGCGACCAGTCCACCCGATTTCTTTGACTACGGCGGTCAAACATTCCTTGGGGTTGCCAGAGCTTTCAGTAATGACCTCGCCACTCATGGTCTTGTCCCCAGGTTCCAACAGGTTCATCATACGGAACTCGTAAGGATCAATGCCAAGTTTTTGGGAAAGGATGTCTATCTGGCGTTCAATGGACCAGTGGGTTTCGAGGTGACCAAAACCACGATAAGCGGTGCTGAAGACTTTGTTCGTGTAAATGGTTTTCGAATCGATGCAAGCATTCTCAATGGAATAAGGCCCGATACCAGAGTAAACGGCGGTCTTTCCAACGTTTACGCCGTAATCTGCGTAAGCGCCGCTATCCCAGTCATACACAGCCTGCATAGCTGTGATCTTGCCATCTTTATTAGCTGCAGTCTTGATTCTTCCGCGCATACCGGCACGGGTCGGCAGTTGGTTGAACTCTTGTTCACGTGTTGCGCGCACTTTTACTGGCAAACCGCCAGCGGCTTTTGAGAGCAAAGTGGCCAGTGGTTCCAGGTGGATACCCGCTTTGCCGCCAAACCCACCGCCAACGTAGGGAATGTGAACTTCCACATCCGACTCACTCACACCGAAGCTATCAGCCATGATCTGACGAATAGCGAAAGGTGACTGAGCGGAAGACCAGATTTTGATCTTGTTGGAGAATGGGTCAGCCTGGACGATGGACACATGGGTTTCCATGGGGACATGAGCGACAGCTGGGAGTGAGAAATCATTCTCGACGACCAGATCGGATTCAGCAAAAGCCTTCTCGAGGTCGCCTTTTTTACTTTTGTTCCAACTGGCAATGTTCGAGTCTTTCTGAGGGAAGAAGACACCGACATAATGCTTGAGTTCATTAATGTCTTCGTGGACCAGAATCTTGCCTTCCAAGGCTTCGTCAACATCATGCACTGGTTCCAGCGGTTCGTATACTACGTCGATCAGTGAAATTGCCCGTTCAGCAGTTTCTTCATCTTCTGCGGCGACAGCGGCAACCACATCACCCTGGTAACGGGTCACGCCACGGGACAAAACGCGCTTGTCCTGCATGTAGAGGCCAACCAGGATATCGGAATCCTCACCGGTCAGGATCGCGCGAACACCCGGTAATGCTTTGGCTTTGGATGTATCAATTGATACGATCTTAGCGCGGGCGTACGGGGAGAGAAGGCACCTGGCGTAAAGCATGCCGGGCAATTCCAAGTCGTAGGTATAAACAGCCTGCCCGGTTACTTTCTCGCGGGCATCTTTGCGGTCATAACGCTGACCGACTCGTTTGTATTTTGATTTATACTCTGCCTTTGCCATTATCTTCCCAACTCCTTTTGTTCACGTTCTATCGTGCGTTTAACGGCATTAAGAATCGGTATGTAGCCGGTGCAGCGGCAAAGGTTGCCGCTTAAGACTTCGACAATCTCTTCGTCAGAGGGATTCGGGTTTGAATCCAGTAAAGCACGTGCTGACATCAGAAAACCAGGGGTGCAGTATCCGCATTGAAGAGCATCTTCACTGATGAATTCTTCTTGCAGAATGCTAAGTTTCCCATCTTTTGCCAGACCTTCAACTGTGGTGATCTGTGCACCTTCGGCTTCGACTGCCAAGACGATACATGAGGTTACGGCTTTCCCGTTCATAATGATTGTGCAGGCACCGCACTCCCCTTCGCCACAAGCTTCTTTGGTCCCGAACAACTTTATGTTGTCCCGCAGGAAGTGAAGCAGCGACATACTGGGATCAACATCGCGAACAACCTGGTGACCGTTCACTGTTAAACTCAGGGTCACTTTGCGCTTACCTGAATCAACATGTTCGGTGTACATAGAGCAATCTTTATTATTGTCCATGCTTAATCCTCCTTGGCAATAAGAGCGAGCAGACAGCGCTTAAGCAAAACCGATGCCATTTGCAGGCGGTATGCTGCTGAGGAGCGAACATCAGTGATAGGGTGGATGTGCTCTTTAACTTCTTCTGCTGCCCATTCGATAGTTTCCTGTGAAAGTCCGCGAGCGTTGATTTGATCTTCGAGAGCAAACAAACGCAGCGGTGTGGGGGCGACGGCAGCAATACCGATGGCAACTTTACCATCCGGTTTGACACGGGCGGCGACACCAACAGTTGCCAGGTCGTGGCCGCGCAGTCTGGCTTGGCGCAAATAGATACTCTTATCGCCTTCGCCTGACTCAGGCAATTCAACCGAAACAACCAGTTCACCGTGCTGCAAAACTGTACGTTTCACACCAGTGAAGAATTGATGCAGCGGCACTTGCCGAGTCCCCTGGGGACCAGCAATATTGACTACGGCGTCGTAAACCAGCAGAGCAGGGGGTAAATCTGCCCCTGGGGATGCGTTACAGATGTTTCCGACTACCGTGGCGCGGTTGCGTAACTGGAAAGATGCCAGAGATGCCGCCGCTTGATGGAGCGCACGATACCTGGAGTTGACAACTTCCGAATCAACCACACGATTTACCACAACCGCAGCGCCGATCTTCAAACCAGTGCCTTCTGTATATTCGAAGACGCCGGTTTCAGGAAGTGCCTTGATGTCGACGATGTGTTCAGCATTGATAACGTTTCTGCGCAGCAGAATCATTAGGTCAGTGCCACCAGCGAGGACAAAAGAATTTGCTTCCTTGTCAAGATATTGAACTGCTTCATTGAGGTTGTGGGGCTTGAAGTATTGAAATCTACTTAGCATAAAAGCCTCCTTTTTACCTTTTATTTTTTTAAAAGAGTCTTGAAATCACGGTAAATTTGTTTTGCGAAATTTGCATTCATGTTGTTTAAAAAGTTTCTCTCGGTCATTATTTTAACATAACGTAAAAAATATCCGCTTGTAAAAAATTAACAATTATCACGTTCTTCCTTCAACTCTATTTATAAAACATCACAACGCCAATTCGCCTCGATCGGAGGACGGCGTTTGGAGAATTGTTCTTGATAAATCGTGCTAATCTCAATCAGCAGAGGCTCAGTATCTGGTAAACCAAGCAGCTCAAAACCAATTGGTACGCCGATGGGAGCATCTGTTGTAGGTGTGGAGAAGCCGGCTGGTTGGCAAATCGAAGGGAATCCGGTGATAGCCGAAAGCGCACCATTGCGTTGGATCTGGGATCCACCAACCTGACAAACCAAGCGCTGCTGGTGTGGAAAAACCAGCGCGTCCAGCTGATGATCTCTAAATAGAGAGCGAATCTGAGCTTGAAGCTTGGTTCGTTTTTCCATTCGGTCTGCGTACTCTTGTGAGCCGATATCCAGGTGATTTGTGAGGACCAGGTTGTCTTTAATGCCAGGATGATGCAAGCCGCTCTCTAAAATGGCATCAATGCTTGGGTAAGGTGCACCGACTCTCTCAAGATAACCATTCAGGTGCGCTTTCAGTTCGTACAGATGCACACTGACCTTAGAAACAAGCTGATCAATGCTGACGTTGTCATCGATATCGACAAGGGTCATGCCGGAAGTCTTCAATTCAGTGAGAGCTTTCGCCATAACGCAATTGACTTCTTCGTTGATCGGTTCTGACCCAAAAAAGGATTTGAGGACACCAATTCTTGGATAACCAGATAGACTGACCTCAGGTAGGTCTCGAACCGAAATTACCTTTAGGACGGCAACAGCATCGGCCAATGTTCGTGCCATCGGTCCGGCGGTATCCTGGGTGAGTGAGTAAGGCACTATGCCCTCAGCGCTGACCAATCCAACCGTCGGGCGTATCCCTACCAGGTTGTTGGCGCTGGATGGGGAGCGGATCGAATTGATGGTATCTGTTCCGATGCCTACCATGCCAAAATTCGCTGCCAGGGCTGCACCAGTACCTCCGCTTGAACCTCCTGGAGTGCGAGTCAGGTCATAAGGATTTAAGGTTTGACCTTTGATCGAACTGATCGACTCGCCCCAAATGGCAAATTCATGCAAGTTGGTTTTGGCCAGGATGATCGCCCCGGCTTTTTTCAGGCGCTTGACCAGATCAGCGTCTTTACCAGTCGAAAAACCTTCCAGGCTCAAGCTCCCAGCTGTGGTGGGCAGTTCTTTTGTTTCGATGTTGTCTTTAATGAGAACCGGGATGCCATGTAAGCTCCCGCATAATTTTCCTGTATCTCGCAGTGCTTCATCATATTTACGTGCAAGTTCGATCGCGTCAGAGTTAATAGAAATAATGCTCGATAATGCACAATCAAACCGTTGAATCCGGTCGAGATAGAAAGTGACCAGTTGCTCAGATGTAAGCTGGCGATCAAGGAGGGCTTGATGATAGGTAGTGATATCCAATTCCAGCATAGCCATATTGTAACCTCAACATTTAGAAAGGTAAGTGAATTTTACAGATTTTTGACCGCACGGCTGTTGTTAAGAATTAACAGAATATCGCTAAATTTTTATAACTTATTGTCCCTGTTTCACAATGAAGTTGTGGTAAACTTTGAGTACAATATGCAGCAGGATGAGAAACGACCTATGCAAAAAGCACTGAAAGTTCGTTTACGTGACATCCTCAACATCGAATTGCTGGCTGGGGCTGAGATTATCGCCGGCGAGACGGGGATGGACAACGTAATAACCTCCGTGAACGTGATGGAAGTACCGGATATTCTCGACTGGGTACGCTCTGGTGAGCTACTTCTGACCACGGCTTTTTCCTTTGCCGCCAATTTGGATGCATTCAACACCCTTATCCCGTCATTGGTTGAACGAGGGGTCTGCGGTATGGGCATTAAGGTGAAACGCTATATCGAAAAACTGCCAGAAAGCGTACTCCAGACCGCCAACCAACTTGGCTTTCCGATCATCAAAATCCCTCAAGGTGTATCTTATGGCGATTTGATGAAAGAGATATTCTCATACATTATTGGTGAACAAACCCGTTTGCTCGAAAAGATCAACGGCTTTAACAACCAGATTAAAGAAATCATGCTAAGGCGGGGAGGCATGGAAGAATTTGCTGATCTGGTCAGCCAGGTTGTCAGTTGCCCGACAATGATCTCCGATCAGGTGCATAAAAGCTTCGTTTTTCGATCTAGCGATCCGAAATGGGAAGCCATTCTGGGTCATGTTGTGCCGGCGTCTGCACCATCTATGAGTATCCTCACAGACCCGGGATTGACCGAGATCCGTACTAGTTATGACCTGGTTGACGGCGAGAAAGTGCAGCGTTACACCATTCCGATCTATTTTGATGAGAACCTTTATGGCTTCATCTATATTTGGGATATCCACGATTGTATCAATAAGAGCGACTTGTTCGTGATAGAGTCCGCTACTTCTCTGATCGCGCTCCATATCGTCACCCGTATGACGGTCATGCAGAGAGAAAATGTTCACCGCACCAATTTTTTGGAACTCTTGCTAAGCGATCAGCCTGAATCACAAGCCAGGGCGATTATGGACGCTGAATACTATGGCTTTACCCCAACACTTCATCACCAATGTGTTGTCCTCAGGTTGGAATATGATGAAAAGAACCGTTCGGCTCTATTACGTAACCGTAGAATCCAGGAAACGAGCCTGGTCCTGACAGGAATTCTCAGCCGGGTCCAACGGGAAGCATCCACCCGGTATATTTCAGCAACCAAACCTGATGGTATTTACTTCTTGCTCGAGTTTGATCAAAACCTGAGCACAGAAACCCGTGCAATGCAAACCAAACACTTTATCTACTTGTTATTGGAAGTAGCCAAAGAGTTAAATGTTGCTAATTACTGTTATGTGGGTGTGGGGCAAGCATATCCCGGTTATGACAAACTTGGTGAGAGTCTCCAGGAAGCCAAGCAGGTAGTTCGGATTTTGATGGGTGGCCCGCAAAAGAATCGCCAGCACTACAGATTCTATGAAGAAATGGGCATCAGCCGTTTGTTTGGCATCCCGGAATTGCGGGGGAACCTCGTTGATTATGCCAATGAGGTGTTGGAACCTTTCATTAAGTACGATGAGGAACATGATGGTAAATTGCTCGAAACCGTGGAGGCTTATTTCGAACACGGAGGCAATTTACGCAAGATCTCTGAGGTTTTATACACCCACTACAACACTGTCATCTACCGCATCAACCGCATCCGCGACACGTTGAAAATTGACCTGAAGGATCCTGAAACTGCATTTACGATCCAATTGGCTCTGAAAATCAGGGAGGTCAATGGTTAATATGAAACAATTGACAGCTCTCTTCGTAGCCGATGACCTGGTCAGTTTCCTCAGCGAGCATGAGGGGCAGGTGGCACGATCGCATTCGCTTTATCATCATGCAGCCAACCTGATCGTTGGCGACGATGATCTGATCACGATCACCAGTCACGATGAAATCCCGCCAATGGGAATAGCGATCGATTGCAGTGAAAGCCTTATGAGATTGTTTAAATCTGATGATAAAGTAATTTTGAACCCGGAGAATCTCACCGTACTGAATAGTGAGATTCAAATAGATTTGTGCGAAGCGCAAATTTGGGATACCGACCTCCTGTCAGATGAAGAAACACTTTCAGTTGATGCACTGAGTCAGAAAAGAACTGAATTGTTGACCTGGCTGGAAAAGCAGCCAGGTGTGGGCTTGCTGCCACTTTTGAATCGCTTAACCAACAACCAAACAGACACCGAACCTGCAAACGACAACCTCTACAGCCGCTACATCGGGGCTGATTTGGAAAAATTCACGACAGCAATTATGGCATCAGATTGGGAAGGCGCACTTGCATTGACGGATAAACTGGTTGGCTTTGGCATGGGCTCAACCCCTTCTTGTGACGACTTCCTGATGGCATATCTGCTCGTTTTCAAAGTTGCAGAAGCATTACACCCTGTTCACTTTCCATGGGTAAGCCATTTCAACCATACTGTTGCCAAAAAAGCAATAAAGCAAAGCCCACTCATCAGTGCAATGATGCTAAGGCATGCTGCGAACGGTAAAGTAAGCAGCAGCCATCAAAACTTGCTTCGAGCTTGCTTATTCAATAATTATGAAACCCCAGTTGTTTATGCTAGCCAGGTGATCCAATATGGAGCCACATCTGGTGCCGATTTTTTGCTTGGGCTGGTCTGCGCACTGGGTTGGTATCAACACGTTAATACAGTCTATATAAAGGAAGGAGAGGAAGTATGGGCTTTAGCCTAACCAGCCAAAGTCCATGCCATTAATATGAGCTTACAAACAATTGTTAAAAGAAATGCCTATTACGACTCTGCCACACTCTTGCTGCTTTCGCGAGAGTTGCAGAAAATTGCAGGTGTTGAGGATGTTTTGGTTGGGATGGGAACTGATCTCAACCTGAACCTTGCCAGGGACCTCAACCTCGCAACCAGCGATTTTGATACCCTGACCGTGAACGATCTTTTCATCGCTGCAAGATTTGATGAAACAAAAACCTCCATGGAGGCGATTGAACAGGCGTTCAACGATTACCTCAATAAAGGTGCGGATACTTCTGAAAATGAAGATTATATGCCGCCGTCATTGAGGGCTGCCGTTCAAAATATGCCTGGCGCCAACATGGTCCTGGTATCCTTACCGGGTCAGTTTGCAGCAGCCGAGGTGGAAGAAGCCTTGGATGCTGGCTTACACGTGATGCTGTTTTCAGACAATGTCTCAGTGGAAGAAGAGCTGCGCCTTAAACAGAAGGCCGTCGAAAAAGGACTGCTAATGATGGGTCCTGACTGCGGGACTGCGATCATCAACGGTGTACCCCTGTGCTTCGCCAATGCTGTTCGCCGTGGAAAAATTGGTGTTGTCGGAGCTTCAGGTACCGGCACTCAGGAAGTGACTGTCCAGGTCCACCGACTTGGTGGCGGCCTTTCGCAGGTGATTGGCACCGGCGGCCGCGATCTCAAGGAGCAAATTGGCGGCTTGATGATGATCCAGAGCTTTGAGGCTTTGATCGCTGACCCCGAGACAGAAGTGATTGTTCTGATCTCCAAACCACCATTTCCGTCGGTTGCTGAAAAAATCTATACCATTGCGAAAAACAGCCCCAAACCAGTCGTTATCGATTTCATCGGCGGTGACCGGGCTGCGATCGAAGCATCAGGTGCAGTTGCTTGCATCAGCCTTGAAGATGCTGCTCAGAAAGCAGTTAGTGTGCTGAATGGGCAACCGGTGAAGGATTTTACTGGTTTCTCAGTGCCTGAAGCAGAGGTCGACCAGATGGTCGAAAACGTTGTTGCCAAATTAATGAGCGATCAGACGGAACTGCGTGCACTCTTCACTGGGGGCACACTTGCTGATGAAGCGATGAAACTGTTGGGCGATCACTATCAAATCTATTCCAACATTCCGCTCACTCCGGAAATGGCAATCCAAAACCTGCCAGGCGGTCGCGGACACATCTGCCTCGATTTGGGCGAAGATGAATTTACCCGCGGCAGACCGCATCCAATGATCGATCCGCAGACCCGCACCGAGTTTTTCGAGTCGCATGTTGATGGACATACAGCCGTGATCCTGGTGGATGTCGTGCTTGGTTTTGGCTCATACGTCGACCCGGCTGGAGCAGTGGCTGATTCGGTCCGTGAAATCAGAACCAGGCTCGCAAAAGAAAATAAAGATGTGATCGTCATTGCTTCTGTTTGTGGCACCGATCTGGATCGGCAAGATCTCAACAAATCGATCTCCACGTTGGAAGCTGAAGGCATAATCGTGATGCCTTCAAACGCTCAAGCAGTCCGCCTCACCGATAAGGTGATGCAACGAATGATGAAAGGAGTCTAAGATGTCAGTGAATGACCTCTTTAAAAAGGAACTCAAAGTTGTCAATATGGGGTTGAAGTCCTTCTATAATGACGTAAAATCCCAGGATGTTTCAGCAATTCAGGTCAACTGGAAGCCTAAAGCAGGCGGCAAGAAGAAGATGATGGATTTGCTGGGCAAATTGAATAAATCTAATTAAGGAATCATAGGAAAGGAGAAAGTAATTTGCAAAACATAATTGATAATGCCAATAAGGAAGCCTTGGAGATCATCCAGAATGGTCAACCGACACTGATCGGTCTTGGGATAGCTGGAGAGGTCATCCCGGGTATGGCAAAAGACCTCTTCCTCCATGCTGGTCCTCCGATCAGCTGGAATAAGATGTCTGGTCCGCTAAGAGGTGCGGTCATGGCTGGAGTGCTCTACGAAGGTCTGGCTTCCACCCCAGAAGAAGCTGCTGAATACGCCGCTTCAGGTAAACTGCACTACGATCCCTGTCATCATCACGATGCAGTCGGTCCCATGGCGGGTGTCGTCACTTCAAAAATGCCGGTATGGATCGTGGAAAACAAAGCCTATGGCAACCGTGCCTATTGCACCTTGAACGAAGGCCTCGGCAAGGTGATGCGCATGGGCGCTTACGGTCCAGAGGTGATTGAACGCCTTCAGTGGATGGAGAAAGTACTCTATCCAGTCTTGAAAGAAACCATTGAAATTCATGGTCCTATCGATCTGAAGGTCCTGATCGCCCAGGCACTGCAGATGGGTGATGAGGTTCACAACCGCAACAAAGCTGCTACATCACTTTTAATCCGCGAGATCGCTCCCAGCATTGTTAAAACGTCATTCAGCGAAGCAGATAAAGTTGCTGTACTTGAATTCCTGAACAGTAATGATCACACCGCCCTGAATCTATCCATGCCGGCAGCGAAAGCTACTCTGGAACCTGCTGGTGAGGTTAAGCACTCAACCATCGTCTATACCATGGCTCGTAATGGTACTGAGTTTGGTATTCGCGTTGCTGGCCTTGGCAATCGTTGGTTCACTGCCCCGGCAGAAATTGTCGATGGTTTGTATTTCCCCGGTTTCTCGATGAAAGATGCCAATCCGGATATCGGCGATTCCTGCATCACCGAGACGCTCGGTTTGGGTGGTTTTTCAATGGCAACCGCTCCCGCCATTGTTCAGTTTGTTGGTGGCACGCCCAAAGATGCAGTGCGCTACACCACCAGTATGTACGAGATCACAACTGAAGAAAGCAAATCGTACAAGTTGCCCACGATGAATTTCAGAGGATCACCGACTGGTATTGATATTCGCAAGGTGATCGAATCTCAGACCTTGCCAGTGATCAATACAGGTATAGCCAGTAAAGAAGCTGGCGTTGGTCAGGTAGGTGCGGGTGTTGTGCACCCACCCATGGCTTGCTTTGAACAAGCTTTAGAAGCGTATGTAACACTCCTGGATGACGAAGGTCTCCTGGAAGAATAGACTATTGGAGGAATGATGATTAAAAATTGGGACAAAATGAAAGTATACGACCTGACTCAGAACACGAGCCATCTCACCCCACCGTGGCCGACCTATGAGCCACTCCAAGTAAAGTTTTTCAAACGCCTCAGCCCAAACGGCGCTAATGGCATGCTCATAACCACATCCAACCATGTCGGTACCCACCTTGACGGTCCACTGCACTTTGACACCGCCGGTCGCGATATTGCTTCCCTCGAAATGGACAAACTGATGGGTCCAGGCGTAGTCGTAGATCTTTCTGACATCGCTGAAGACTGGTCCATCTACACCCCACAGGATATTATGGACCGTGTAGAAGTCAAGAAGGGCGATATCCTCTACATCAATACTGGTTACCACAAGTATGGTTTCGATCAGCCTGAAGCTAACGAACGCCGCTATATGCTCCGCCACCCAGGTCCTTCAATGGATTTCATTGACTGGATCAAAGAGATGGAAATCAAGCACATCGCTGTTGACTGCGGTTCCGCTGATCACCCTATGAACACCAAGATCCGCGATTGGGAACCTGCCGAAGCTCAGGCTTGCGATGCTTACATGAAAAAACGCTATGGCAAAGGTCTGAACGAGATGTACCCATGGCCAGAGGTTTACCAGGCTATGCACCTCAAGGTCTTCATCAAACCCTGGGAAATTATTCACGTCGAAAACATCGGCGGCGAAATTGATAAAGTTTTGAACAAGCGCCTGATTTTGGGCACACTCCCCTGGAAATTCCAATACGGCGAAAGTGCTTTCTGTCGTTGTATCGCAATCGACGAAGTCGAGTAAAAAACACAAAAATCTTCAGAGTCCCTTTTTTGGAAGGGACTCTGAAATCTTGTATTGTTAATTAGAAAACTGGAGGACGAAATGGGCGCATTATCAAATATTAAAGTATTGGATCTAACCCGTGTATTGGCAGGACCTTACGCAACCATGTTGCTGGCGGACCTTGGTGCTGAGATCATTAAAATCGAACAACCCGGAAAGGGAGACGATGCCAGGGCTTATGGTCCCTACAAGAATGGCGAAAGCGCTTATTTCATGAGTCTTAATCGCAACAAACAAAGCCTTACCCTCAACCTGAAAACTCCAGAGGGCAAAGAGATCCTCAAAGAGCTGGTCAAACAGGTCGATGTTTTGGTTGAAAATTTTCGCCCGGGAACGATGGAGAGATTGGGTTTGGGCTATGATGTTCTCAAAGAGATCAACCCCCGCTTGATCTACGCCGCTTCAACAGGTTTCGGTCAGACCGGACCTTACAGCCAGCGTCCGGCATATGACGCTGTCGTGCAGGCAATGGGCGGGATCATGAGCATCACCGGTCAGGAAGGTGGCATGCCAACACGAGTTGGTACTTCCATCGGCGATATCACAGCTGGTCTGTTCAGCGCCATCGGTATTCTGGCTGCGCTGCACGAACGCGAGACCTCTGGTTTGGGACAGTTGGTGGACGTAGCGATGCTCGATTGTCAAGTTGCCATTCTCGAGAATGCTATTTCGCGCTATGAATTCACTGGCGAAGTTCCCACCCCAATCGGAAATCGCCATCCCTCGATTGTACCTTTTGAGACTTTCGAGACCAAGACAAGCCCTATCATGGTTGCAGCAGGGAATGACCGACTATGGTCAACCTTATGTGAATTATTGGGTCTTGACATTGCCTGTGAACCATGCTTCGCCACTAATCCAATGCGGTATGAGAACTATGAATCCCTCAAACCGATTTTGGCTGAGAAGTTCATGAACAAAACCGCAGAAGAATGGCAGGATATTTTTGTGGAAGCCGGCGTTCCCAGTGGTCCGATAAACACAGTCGATAAAGTCGTAACGAACGAGCAGGTTGTCGCCCGCGATATGATTGTCGAAGTTGACCATCCAGTGGCAGGCGAGACCCGTATCCCGGGTATTCCGATCAAGCTAAGCCGCACACCTGGTGAGATACAGCAGCCTGCGCCAGTGCTCAGCGCAGACACCGAAAGACTGCTGGAGAAATACCTGGGTTATACTGCCGAACAAATTGCCGAATTACGCGAAAAACATGTGATTTGACCTGGTCAATCATTGAAAAGAAAGCTCTCCTGCTCATTCAAAGCAAGAGAGCTTTCTCTTTAGTCAAAAATTCTTTTGTTTGTGGCAAGGTTTTTACATAAAAAATTACTGAGAAGGCGGAAAAATGTACGATCTGTTAATCAAAAACGCTAAAACCCGAAAAAATCAAAACAAAGTAAACATTGCTATCCAAAACGGCAAAATCATTGCGATCGGCGAGGATGTCACTGGCGATTCCAACCAAGATATTGACGCGCAAGGCGGGCTTGTTACCGAATCGTTCGTCAACGGTCACCTGCACCTTGATAAAGTTTACACACTGCAAATGGCAGGCGAAGAAGCACTCAAAGAATACACCGGTGGAGGAATGGGCGGAGCTATGACTGGCATTGAGCGTGCCGCGGATTTCAAATCTTCCTATGACCAGTCCTGGATTATCCCGAACGTTCGCAAAGCCTGTGATTTGGCAATTAAATACGGCAATACTCATATCAGGGCATTTGCCGATGTTGACACGAAAGCCAGGTTGGAAGGTGTAAAAGCACTTCTGAAAATGCGCGAAGAGTATAAGGATCGCCTCGAACTGCAAGTCGTCGCCTTCCCGCAGGACGGTGTCGCCCGTGAGCCAGGAGCAAAAGAACTGGTTCGCCAGGCACTCGAATTGGGTGCGGATGTTGTCGGTGGGATTCCTTGGATCGAATTCACCAAGGAAGAGGAACAAGATCACGTTGATTCAATGTGCTCGCTTGCCAAAGAGTTTGATAAACCGGTCTCCATGCTGCTGGATGATGTCGGTGATATGGAAGAACGTACCCTTGAAATGCTCTGTAAACATTCAATAGCCATGGGTTGGCAGGGTCGTGTGACAGCCCAGCATTGTCGCGCGATGGAGCTCTACCCGGAAAATTACTTCCGCAAGCTTGTCAGCCTGCTCAAGAAAGCTGGCGTGGGTGTGGTGTCTGATCCACATACCGGTCCGCTGGCAGCGCGCGTCAAGGACCTCGTCGCAGCAGGCGTACCTGTCGCGCTCGGGCAGGACGATATCCAGGATGCTTATTATCCCTTTGGTGAAAATAATATGCTGCAGATCGCCTTCCTTGCCAGTCATTTACTGCAGCTGCTGACCTTTGATGATACGGAACTGCTCTACGATATGATCACCACTTCCGCAGCCAGGGTTCTGGGAATTACCGGACACGAGTTGGTTGTTGGTGGGAATGCCGATCTGGTTGTTTTGGATGAAGAGGATGTCTATCACGCCATTTGGTACCATCGTGCACCTGTTTATGTTATTAAAAATGGTAAGGTGATCAACCGGTGAGATAGCTCTATTTTTAATACCCTTTATTTTTAATTAAGGAACATGATTTGATTTGAAGGGCGGGTCCAAGACCCGCCCTACTAAATTTCTATCCCGAACTGTATGTTTGTTATCCTGTCTCGGTTATTTCAACAAGAATATTCCTACCACGTATGGCACCAAGGCCAAAAGCGCCAGCAGCGGATGACCACGGCGGGTGCTATTATGGCTGTCCCAGCTGAATAAATACAGCGCCAACCCAAACGCCATCAATCCCCCGAAAACCAGAACCACGACCGAACCCCATGGCGAAAAATCTGCGACCCTGGCCATCGCCAACCCGTTGAAAGCGTTCATTGCGTGCGTGGAAGGCAGCAGCTGCGCGAATTTCTGTGCAATCCCGGGCAGCATATTGTGGGGAATCGTCAACCCGCCGAGCAGCATCGACGGTAAGAAAATTGCCTGTGACCATAAGATCGTCGTTCGGGAGCTCGGCGAGATTACCCCGATCAATACACTCAACCCTATGCATGCAAATGCAAGCGCAAAAAATACTATAACAAAATTGATCCAATTGGTCGGAACAAGAGCGTCGAACAATAATGGTGCGGAAATGGCGATGGTCAGCATAACAATTACCAGGTGCACAAGGGTTGTTAGCGCTGGAACTAACAGTATTGAAAGTGACGGTACGCCGTTGATCTTATAGTTGCGGAATATGCCTTTTTCACGGGAAGACACCAGTGGATCGGGAATCCCCAGCAAGGTTGAAGCCAGGACAGCAAAAGTTACCATTGCTGGAATAAGCATTTCCTGGTAAAGGGGGAAGATCTCAGTCATGACAAGCCCCATGACCAGGTAAAAACCCAATGGGAACAGGTAATTCATCAGCAGTGACTGGCGATTGCGTATGCCAGTCAAAAATTCAAAGGAAAAGTGGTTCTTGAAAGCGTTCATTGAGCTTCTCCGTCATTGGTCAGTTCGAGGAAACGATCTTCTAGCGTAGGGCGTTCAACACGCAGGTCGATCAGTGAATCCCCCTGAGCGGCTACTCTGTCGATGATGGCTGTCAGAGTACTACCAATATCATCACTTAGGTAGATGCTATATTCATCCTTCACATGGTGTTGAGTGACCCCAGGCAGGTGGTTGTCTTCCGCCATAAGGCGTCTCTTCTCTGTACGCACCGAAATTTTTGTGAGACCTTTACCTGTCGCAGTTATCTCAAGCGGTGTGCCGATGGTCACAAGCTTGCCCCGCAATAATATTGCCACCCGGTCAGCTAATTCTTCGGCTTCAGCCATATCGTGTGTAGCCAAAACGATCGTGGTACCCTTGCTTTTTAATTCCCTTACCATGTTGTGCAATTCCACCCGCGTAGCAACATCCAATCCTGCTGTTGGCTCATCCAGGAAGACTACCTGCGGATCATGAGCAATTGCCAGTGCCAGCATCAACCGGCGTTGCTGCCCGGCTGAAAGGCTGTGATATTGCGACTTGCGCTTTTCTGTTAACCCCAGCCTTGACAACAGGTCAAAGCGAGGAGGAACATTGTGATAAGCACAGAAGAATTTGATTGCCTCTTCAGGGGTGATGCTATCAGGCAATGCGCCTGTCTGCAGCTGAACGCCGATCAAATTGGTCAGTTTATGTGGTTTAGACGACGGATCGATCCCTGCTACTCGCAGCTGTCCTGAAGTGGGTGTGCGCAGCCCTTCCAGACATTCCAGCGTCGTGGTTTTTCCAGCGCCGTTCGGTCCAAGCAGCCCAAAAATCTCTCCTGGCTTCACATCAAAGCTTATATCGTCAACAGCCACAAAAGTACCGTAAGTCTTTCGAAAATTCTCCACCTGGATTATCGGTTGTGCCATGGGTCAGTCCTTGTGTAAAAATTATGAATGAACGATGTAGATAAAAACTGATCTACTGATCGGTAAAAAAAATCTGCTCCGTAAAAAAGCTGTAAAAAGTAGGTTTTATTATTCATAATAACATATTTAAAATAGAGAAATTTGAGAGTATCAAATTGCGTTTGCTGTCTTTTTTGTAACTCGAAATTGTCAAAACAACTTGATCATCTACTTCTTCAAAAGTCTGTAAGGGTGGTTCTTGTTTCTAGAAGTACTCCAACTCGCCATCTGCCAGGATTGGTTGATAGTCTGCTATTTCGTCAATCACAAGATTGCCATCCTTTGCCAGGACCTCGACTTTCGCATTATTCCCCTGTGAAAGAGGGACTACTTTAACTCCGCTGATTAGAATATTTTCTTCAGCAGTTTTCGTTTTCATGTTTTCCTCCACTAATTCATGTAACTGGATTACAGTTTTGTCCAAAAGAAAAATTCCAGGCAATCAGCTTTAGCCCACCTGATACATTAGCCTCTCGATTTAGTTGACGTTTGAGTGAGATCAGAACATCTCGAAATGGAAACATAACTTTATATTACAATACTTGTAACATGTTTTCGAGCACGAAAATTTTTTTTTACGAGTTATTCGAAGTAAAACAACTCTTCAAACTTTACATCGAGGGCGATGCATATTGTCAGAGCGAGTTTTGCGCTGGGACTGTACTGCCCGGTTTCAATGGAACTGATCGTATTTCGGGAAACCCCCACGAGCTCTGCCAGGTCAGCCTGGGAGAGCCCTTTTTGGTTTCTTATTTGCTTCAAGTTGTTTCGTAGCACCAACTCATCGTTCATATCATCCTCAAGCTTACAGAATGGTAGAGGTCGTTATGAGTTGGTTGATGTGAAATACCGAAAAAGACAAAGCAACAATGATGAAAATGATTGCAGCGATAATATCTTTCCTTTGCTTCATCTGGATCGCTTTTATCAGATAGCCTGTTGCCGGAACTGAGGCAACCACAGCGTATAGCCCGTAGTTTTCTCCTAAACCGACCAGGATTTGAATCACGTAGAAGATGGTTGCTAAAATCGCTGCAACCACTGCGGAGATATTCCCGGCTTTTTGAGAAACCTCTTTTTCATACAGATCCAAATTCTTGTTTTCTCTTCTACTCTTTTCTAAAATATCATTTTTGTTCAAGATAAACCTCCTTCGTTTTGCCAAGTTCACTTGGTATTAGTATTATACACATGCCAAGCAAACTTGTCAAATATTGTTAATAAGTTGGTTTTCGTATGGAAAATCGAGCGGGAATCATACCGCGACCATTCATCCAAGAAGGTGAGATTTTCAGAATAATATTTTGTGGTACGCGATTCCAAACGTGTTTAGATCCGCTTCAAAATCGTAGATGCTTTTTTCTTCTTCAAACGAGCACGGAACTTTTCGGTGACACTCTTGTGATCACCTGCACGTAAAACAATCTCTACGTACCTGTTCCATGAAAATATTGGGATATCATAATGAAGATCATTGGTGGCATCGACACTCACAGTCACACCGATCTCGTTTCCTTCCATATCTAGCCAGATGCAATATGAAAAATAGTCTGTCAACTCAATAGGATCGCTTGTTGTATACCTTTGTTCTAACAAATCATCGCTGTACATTATTGTTTCTTAAGATAGAGCCGATCTTATTCCAGCTCTTTTTCATTCGGATATGGATTTTCTGGAAACAGAAATGCCATCACATGGCAAACTTTTTCTCGCGGGATAATTGAGCACAGGGCCCGACTGTCTCCCATGCCTGATATATCCATCCGAATTTGACCAGACCAAGGAAATGTTCTCGTCCAGTTGCCGAAACCTTCATAACGTTCAATAATATGCCCCTCTGTTCTGAAAAGTGCCACAGGTTTACTTGTGCCTACTGTTTCAGTTCTTATGTGGTATTCCTACATATTCTTATCCTCACTTTCTACTTTTTACAAATCACTTCTGAAAACCAGATACCGCTGCTACTTGGGTCTTTTTTATAAGGTTCTAAAAAATCAGGGAAATCTTTGGTCTTGATACTGAAATCGATTGGTTCCAGCTCCCACAAGATTTTGAAATCGTAAAATTGAAAATCCCATAAGTTCACGCTCGGTCCTCTATGGATAGAACTCACCCAACCTAAATACTATTTCAGCTCTGGTGCCAGGGCGTGGCTGCGGAAGTTTTCACTGAGATTAACAATTTCCAACATCTGGATTACTGTCTGATCTTCAAGTTCAAGTTGCCTGGCAATTTCATCAGCATTCAGTTCCATTTGCATTCCCAAAAGAATTAATTCGACTTTTTGGTAGTCCATTCCGAAATAGCCTTGATATTTATCCGTTATGCCCGGTAAAATATCCGGATTTGGTGAACGGTGCAAAATCTCACCTGGTATTTCCATATATTCTGCTAATTGTAGTGTTTGGCTTCTGTACACATTTTTCAATGGCATAATATCAGCGCAATCATCGATTCCAAATTTTACAAAAAGCCCTACCATTTGTTCGGTTTTGTGTGATGATCCAGCTACCATCAAGTTGTAGTCATCTGCAATTTTGTATGTGGCAAGAAGCCTCGCTCGCTGCTTTGAATTGACTTGTGCGATCAGTTTTCTGGATGATGGATCAAGTTGACCTTTTAATGCATCTAAATACAGAATATTTGCTGACTGTTTTTTCTTTCTTAAAGACCAATCGACGATAGGTTTCCAAAACTCCCGCCCTGATATGGCTGACAGGAATAAATTTGATGTTCCCAACGCCCTCAATATTGGACTAATGTTGATTTTCATCGTTTTAATATCCAGGTGTTTCGCAATCAAATGTCCGAAATAATCTGCGTCAGGATTTCCCAGCGTTTCAGGCAGCATTAAACCGTAGACCTTTTCATTGCCTATCGCACGGGTGCATAGAGCTGCTACAACGCTGGAATCAAGCCCACCAGATATTGGCACAACAATTCCATCTCGATATGATTGTCTGAAACGATCACTTATAAAATTCTCGATCTGTTTGCACCAGTCCTGTGCATTTACTTGGAAAGCTTGCAGAGTCAATTTTTTTATATCGCTCATAATCAACCCTCCTATACAGAATGGTTAATTGAAAAATCTAAGTGTTGTAGCATGATTTTGATGATTAACTCAATCATAACATTCAAGTTGGTCTCTTTATCTGGTATTTCTCAATAAACAAAGTCTGTAAAGAGTCTTGAAATGTGATCGGACTATCCGAACATAAATATGGATAAACTTTGAGAGTAAGGGTTATCGATTATTGGGGATTGGTAAAATCATCAATAACTCTCATTGCTCTGAGTGTATTCCAGCGGCTGACCGTTCCGGCTTTTTCCATTTCGAAATGCAGTGCGCCTGGGTGTTGCGCAGGTAATTTCCAACGTCCATCCTTCCCACGCTTTTGCACCACGATATTCAGTGCTTCTATCATCCTTTCATCGTATGGCGCACCGGCTTTACGAAAATACTCAAGCGCACGCAAAATATCGTATTTCCATCGGGTTGGATATGCCAGATTTAACCAGGCAGGATTAATGATCTCACCGGTTCTGTCAGATCGGAATAGCTTATGCATGAGCAGGAATTCGCGCGCCTCAAGCTCAATATGACCTAACTCTTCGTATCTGTATGTGTAACCCTGGCTGAGGTACTCATTTATGCCTTCCAGGGTATTGATGGTGGTATGCATTGAGCTGTGTTTTGCACCAGAATGGTTGAGTCGACAATTAAAACCACCATCTTCCATTTGTTGGCTGATGATAAGGTCGACGACAGATTTCAGCCGGTCTTCATCAATTCCGAAATAGCAAGCATAATTTAGGAACATACCGTTGATACACATATCGCTTTTTGGCACAGGAACAGGCCCATTGACGCCTCCATCCCCGGCTTTGCAGGTACCTGCAATGACATTAATTGACTTAGCAACTCCTGCTGTACGAGGAGCGCTTAAGTTCTTCAAATCAAGCAGCGTGTAATGAGTCGATGTCCATTTAGGCTGGTAGAAAGCCTTGCCCCAGTGACCATCAGGATGCTGCCTGCTCAAAAATTCATATCCCCATCCTTCTGTCGCAATTTTCTCCCGCAAATGAGACAACACATCAGGTTCTGAATGCAATAAATCTCGATGGGTTTGAAATTGTATTGACACATCACCTTCGAGCAGCCAGTTGACAATTTCATTACGTTCCATATCCAAGTCCTATCTCATGCGATGATGATTCAATGAATTACTTTATGGTAACTGAAAATGAAATAAGCGAATTTCCTATAAAAGTAATCTCGTTATTTACGTCTTGAAACATTTTAGTTAATACTTTTTTCCCAATTTGCCATGGGATCTTATGTTAAGTTGTGTTAGGTTGTTAGGTAATTGGAATTAAACGTTTCTAAGGATGGCTTTTCTGCCCCCGGGTAAATTTTAAAATTTTCCACTTCAAGCTTCCCCAGTCACTGAATTTACATCAGACAATCTCAAGTAACCTCAAAATTACTATGATCAAACCGATCCCAAAAATCGTTCCAAAAATCGTTTTATTGTACCCGGCAAGCCATACAGGAACGAAAAGATCAAAGCCTGTCTCGTGATTATCAGTGTATTTTTCCGCTAAAATCGTGAACGGACACCTCCAACCAAATAGCAAAAGAATCAATACATCCAGCATGACTAGCCCGATGGCAATAAAGGTAAAAACGTTGATCCGATCAAAGATACCTGTGAACAGGACGTAAAAAATCGAAGAGACCATGATTATCCAAACGATTGTATGGATCAATTTTATACAAAGAAACTTCTTATTCATTCTTTTCTTTTCTCAGAAAGGATAAAATCAATTTTTCGATCTTTCAACACATTTTACCTGACCACTGTGGATAGGAAAACCTAACCTTTTACTGGACGGGTAAATTAATTGTCCATCTTGGTTAGTATTCAGCAATCCATACTCCGCAATATTAGCTATACTTGGAGCATAAACTTAGCAGCAATTCAAGGAGCTCGCATGAAAGATCGTAAATTCCTTTTCGATTTTCCTTACCTCACCTGGCGCTCGATCACGCTGACGGCAGTAGGCTCGATCTTCATTACGATCAGCTCCATTTACGTAGCTCTGCGTCTCAGCGCACTCCCCTGGCCGACCATTTTCGTTGCCGTCCTCTCCATGTCACTGCTCAAGCTGCTCAGGGAGACCAACCTGCAAGAGATCAACATCACTCAGACCGGCATGTCCAGTGGCGCGATGGTCGCCGGCGGCATCGCTTTCACCATCCCCGGCTTGTGGATCGCGGGTATCTACAAACCTTTCGACCCGGCTGTGCAGACGCTCAGTGAGTGGCTGATGCCTAAGTTGTGGCCTATATTGCTTGTCTCGCTTATCGGTGTTTTCCTCGGCACAATGCTGTGCTGGTTCTACCGTAAACGCAACATCGAGACTATGAAACTGGCTTACCCAATTGGTACGGCTGCTGCCGAAACCCTCCAAGCCGGCGACGAGGGCGGCCGGAAGAGCTATTTCCTGTTCGGAGCGATGGGACTGGCAGCCATCTTCACCGTGCTGCGTGACCAGTTCGCCCTTATCCCGCAAAACCTGGAGGGCAAGTTGGGGCGCTTCCCGGTGCAGCTTTACACTTCACCGCTGGCAATTGGGATAGGTTACATCATCGGTTTCCCTGGTGCGGCATACTGGATGCTCGGAGCCTTGATCGCGCATTATGGGCTGCGGGTATTTGGGTTGGAGTATGGATCTTTCGCAAACGAAGCCAGTGTTTCCGCTTTTATCCTGACTTCCGCAGTGGGGTTAATGGTCGGTTCCGGTGTGGGCATCCTGATCCAGTTCCTGAAAACCGTCAAATGGAAGCGAGACCCTGCCGATAAAAACCAGGAACCGGCTGCCAACTTGTTGCGCAGTCGCAACGGTCGCTTCGCCCTGATCGTGGCAGGGGTTAGTTTCGTGCTCTCCATCCTGCTTGGGCTTTCGCCATTGGTGTCTGTGTTGCTGATGGCAGGCGTGGTCTTTGCCACGATGATGTCTTCGGTGATCACTGGTCAGACCGGCATTAACCCAATGGAGATATTCGGGATCATTGTTTTGCTGGCGATCCGCCTTTTCATCAAGGTGGACGACACCCAGGCGTTTCTGATCGCGGCGATAGTTGCAATCGCTTGCGGTTATGCGGGCGATGCCATGAACGATTACAAGACCGGCGTGATCCTGGGCACAGACGCCCGCGCCCAGTTCGTAACGCAATTCCTGGGTGCATTCGTAGGTGTTTTTGCGGCAGTGTTCGGCTTGTTCGTCCTCATCCTGCAGTACGGCGGCGTAGGCGGCGAGACCGGTCTCACGGCAGCCCAGGCCCACAGCGTCACAGCCCTTGTCAACGGAATCGGTGATCCGGTCGTGTTTGGGCTGGCGCTGCTGGTCGGCGTTTTGCTGTATGTTAACGGCGTTCCGGCTATGATCATAGGCATTGGAATGATCCTCTCGCTCGGTATGGCAAGCGCCATCTTCCTGGGCGGGTTCATCAGTCTGCTTGTTCAAAAAGTTGCCAAAAACAGCGAGGCGACCAACGTCGGGAACGTGATCTCAGCTGGCTTGCTTGGTGGTGAAGGGATCACCGGCACCATCCTCGCCTTTCTGGCAATGTTTTTGAGGTAGCTGCCTTTGTTTTAGTCAACCTTCTTATTCAAAAAATAAAGCCGGAATTTGGCACGTCCAGATGTTATCTTGATTGTTGATGTATCCAGTAAATTGATAAACCGGCTGTAAAAACCCTTTTGTATCATAAACATACGCGAGTTCATATTCTTTGACCCATAAGGTATCACCTTGCTGGAACGGAACATATTGTTCAAAGTTTCCATTTTCAACTTCTTGGAATGCTGCATCGGGAGAAATAATCTTTTCCGTTGCGACAAAATCATTCCAGCTAATACCGTAATACATGGAAGCAAGTTTCAGATCACTATCAAACTGCAACAAGATAGGTCCAGATGGGAATGGGGTTTTGGAATTCGGCAATTCTTCCGTTTCCTGTGTGTCCCACCGAAGCATATCGTCGTTTTGCACACTAAAAACAGCGGTATCGGGTAATAGTCCGTTTTCCTTTAGCCAAATCCCATAAGTGTCTTTGCTACGCTTTATTTCGTCTTCGGACAATTTAACACTCTCATGCCAGCTGTTGTAGCTCCATTGTCCTGTCCTAAAAAAGAAGTTTAGCTGGACTTCTTCACCATCGGAGCTTTTGCCGATGTAAACACGAGTATCGCCTTCACGGCGCTGAACACCTGAAAATGTAACATTTTCCAATTCAGAAAGTTTGTTTTTTATTTGTTCAATAAATTCCAGATCTTCTGTATATCTGTTTTCAAATATGGAAGCTGTAGCTTCTTGATCGGATAAAGAAAGGTTGGTCAAGACCTGAATTTCTGACATATCCTGCTTCGTCGCAGGAAGGATGGTCATATTCCCGTATGTTTGTTTGTCATATGCAAGCCAAACAATCCCTATGATCATTCCAATCACCAGGGGGAACATGAGTACTTTGGCAAGGGGAGCAAAACGAATCCGCTTTTCTCTAATGATGGAAAGAACGGCCATGATGAGAAAATATCCAAACAAGCTTCCGAGTAAATTATGGAACAAGTCGTCAAATTCGAATATCCCTGTTCCAGTCAAGAATTGCACGATTTCTATCAGGAGAGTGAATCCGAGGGAAACTAAAAAAGTTACCTTGAACTTCTCTGCTTCTTTCCAAATAAGCGGCAATAAAAAGCCTAACGGTACAAACATCAGCATATTGAAGATGATGAGCTGCAGTTCGCTGATTGACCATTTATTCCAGGCATTCACGTATGAGCTAAAGAAATCTATGTTGAAGGATCCGGTGAAATTCGCTCCGCGGCTAATGGTGGTTAATCCCAGTACGAGCGCCAACCAGGAACACAAAAGAAACAAGGATATTCCCTGTGTTTTTGACATCTGCTTTTGACCATGAAACACCTTTTTATAGATCATGTAGCCTGCAAAAATGCCAAGCGCCAAAACCACACCTCCGCCGAGTGCGAACAATCCCCATTTTTGTAATACTTGAAAAATAGTAATGATGTCCATAAATATTCTCCATTAAAGTGATTTCATACAACTACTTCACTATACCAGATTTTTGGTGAGACCGATTTTAGGGGGTAAAGTCTTCGTCAAAAGTATAGTTACAGCTTAACGAAAAATAATCTACTGAGGCGAAAACTTGAAAATACTGTTTCGCTATGCAAAAAATAAGGAGGCTGGATCACTCTTCAGCTGGTCTTTGCCACCATCTGGGTGGGGTGGCGCGGAATAAGGAATTTGGCCTTCAGGAGTGAAAAAACCTCGCCTAAGGAGGTAGCGTATATCACGAGGAACTTCGTAGAAGTTCCTCGTTTAATTCCCGGTTAGCAACGATGCCATCCAGGTAAAGGTCCCACTCTCGTTCATAATGGAAAAACCTACAACGATGAAAATGGTTCCTACGATGAGTCGTTCGTATTTCTCGATAAAACCGGTTAGGACCTTGAAAGATGTCATCCTGTAACTGATGAAACAGAGCAGTCCGGTTGCGATGGCGAAAACGATCAGCATGATGATCAACTCGGTGCTGACAAGTGTAGTGAATAGTGGGACGTAAACAGCAAGGTCATCAGCGCCCAGTCCGATGGTGATGGCCAGAATTTGGAGACTGAGTGAAGTCTGTTTCTTCATAGCTTCTTCAGCTTCTTCCAGCTCATCATCCTCCTCAGCTTTTACCAGGGTCTGGACACCCATCACAAACGGCACCAACCCCAGCAGACCAAGAATATGTTGTGGGATGAAAAGACCCAGACCACGTGCCCCAAGGATGCCGGCAGTAACAAGGATGAAGGTACCCAGGAAATACATCCCGGTTATGGTCCTGGCTTTACCTTGATTGCTCTTTTTCGTATACAAAATGAACAAGATCGGGATCTCGTCGATGCTGGTGGCTAAATAGACAAAAACGGAATTAAAAATGGTGGTTATCACTCATTCCTCATTATTTCAATCATTTTGTTGTTGAGCTTGTAAGTATGATAATTAAAATCAGCCAATGTAGTTCTTCTTTTCCTCAGATGAGATCCAAATCATCTCTCTAGTATTTGGTTATGCGGACAAAAAATATCTGATTTCAACCAATGATTTTCCCAGGTACATCAGGTTTATGGATAATTTTCTAAAGGTCATGAGGTTTAGGAATCAAAACCATAACTAATAAATTTACTTAACCATTTGTTTGGTTCTTTTTGTTACCTCTAATTTGTCCAGGAGTCGTATCACTCTTGAAGTGCAATCTTTCTTTCTGTCCTCAGTTTTTTGCCATGAATCAGACAGTGGAAAGTAAATACCATCTTTGACTATAGAACTCATATCCCATAATCCGCTTTTATCCTGCTGGTTTTTTAACCAAACACCCACAAATCCCAACTTTTCAGGCGCGAGTGAATAATCAGCCAACAACTCTACTGCAGCTAAATAGCGGGTGGCTTTTCGCGAAGCAAATTGTTCAGGCAGTATGTCCAGACGGTCCTCATATAAGTAAACAATGCCTCGATCGTGAGCAAGCACATAGTCAAGCATAGAGGATTCGATTTCGGGGACCAAAAGTCCCGGCAGCAGGGCGAGTTGATAAAACACAACAAAATCAGCCAAACAACCCGCCTCTGGATTTAGCATTATAAATTCAGATTCATAAGCCTTAACATATTCTGCATGAGAATATTCACCGTTTTGAAAAGCACGAGTGATGACTTTTGCCCACTTTTTTGCGATAGATAGCGCGGCATTATTGTAGGGGTCAAACAAACGTATCCAAGCCGCAAGCATTAAATCGCCATATGTTTTTGAATCGTGCTTTTTCTCATGAAAGACAGTAGGATGCGATTGCAGAAGATTGTGTTCCATATATTCAAGCGTGCGGGCTATCGGTTCATCATCTTTTGTTAAACCAAGAATCCTAAGCCGTCTGAGGGCTTGTTCGGTTGTCATCGGCTTTTGTTTCGTCGGTTGGCTCAGCGAATGAAATTGTCCCCAAGAGCCATCGACCTGTTGAAGAGCAAGAATTTGTTGTATCCATTTGTTATCAAAAGCAGACATATGCCTCTTTCGGCAATAAGCACTATAGAGTCTATTTACTTATCTTTATTTTACAGTAGAACTATTGTCTCGACATGTGTTTGAGTTACTAAAGGAAGACATGGAAACGTCCTCGTTTTGGGAAAAAGTACACGGAACGATTTGATTGCCATCTGAATCAAATTCTCTTCTCATAACTTCAAATTTACTTTTGTGTAACTTTTCCTTAAATCCGGTTTTGAAAACGAAAGTGATTAAACCAGGGTCTGATTTTCCATCTTCTCCATATCCTCCAATAATCGCTTTTTCGACTATGCTCTCAAACACGAATCGGTCGAATTTCTCCAAGATTGCCTGGTTTTCAAGTGTTGACCTAAAACTCTGTATCCGTGATCGAAGGTCGTCCTGTTGGTCTTTGGTTGCGGATAAATCGTTTAGTGTTGAATTCAGGGCGTCGAGATTACTGTCAATTTCAAATAATTTCCTGGAGAAAGACTCCTCATCGATTGTTCCTTCAAGCCGCAAATCAATGAGTTTGCTCTTCTTGTGATCAGTGGTAAGCAATTCTTTTTCAATTCTTCTGACGTTTTTTTCCACATTTTCTTCACCAAGCGTCTTTTCGGTCAGTGTTAGGAATTCATCAATAATTGCTTTATCGTTTCCACAAAGGAGCTTGTAGGCTTCAAGGAAAGCATTCTCAATAATGCTTTCCTCAATTCCTTTGCTCTCTGGGCAAAACCTCTTGCCTCTTTTTGTAGCCAAAGTGCATTGCCAGATAATTTTCTTATGTCTTGCACTTGCATGCCAACTGCGTCTGTTCAGATTAGTATTACAAAACCCACACTGTAACAAGCTGCTAAATGCGTATTTACGACTGTATTTCTCACGCTTCCCCTCCGGATTAAGTCGTCTGGGGTAACCTCGCCTTGCAAGGATTTCCTGAGCTTTTGCAAAAACATCCTCCGAAACAATTGGCTCATGATGATCTTTAATATAGTACTTGTCCTGCTCCCCGAAATTCTCCAGACGACGTTTGGATATTGGATCTACTGTGAAGGTTTTTCCGAGGAGGAGATCTCCCTTATACTTCTCATTTTTGATGATGTTAATGACGGTGGATGCGGGCCATTTGGCATGACCGTTTTTGGTTTTGTAGCCCAGGTTTTGCAGCTCATTTCCAAGAATAGTACAGCCTGCCCCTTCGACATACCGCTGAAAGATGTATCGGACGATTTTAGCTTCTTCCTCATTTACCGTTAGGGATTTATCCTCTGGATGATAGTCATATCCCAGGCAACCCTGGAAGCCGACAATCTCACCTCGCTGCATTTTCATGCGCAGACCTTTTTTAACGTTAGCGGAAATATTTTCAACTTCCTGTTGTGCAACGGAGCTCAAAATGACCAACAACAACTCACCATCCATGGTAAGAGTGTTGATATTCTCCTCTTCAAAGAAGACAGCGACATTCTTCTCTTTCAACATACGAACATAGCGCAAGGTGTCCAGCGTGTTTCTGGCAAACCGCGAGATAGACTTGGTGATAACCAGGTCTATCTCTCCATTCATACAATCGTTGACGAGTCTTTGAAAATCCTCCCGATTTTTGATTTGTGTTCCTGTGATTGCCTCATCAGCATAGATACCAGAAAAGACCCATTCGCTTTTGGATTTTATAAACTCCGTGTAATGTTGTACTTGGGATTTGTAGCTGCTTAGCTGGTCCTCACTATCCGTGCTGACACGACAATAGGCTGCCACGCGCAATCGTTCGATTTCCTGGCCACGACCTCGACGGGCAACCAAACCTTGTCCTTTAATAACTTCAACTGGTTTCATTATCCCTCACCTCATTGTGTGTATCAACCATAGTAGATTGTACACTATTAAGGGGTAAAGATTGAATCCATATTTCAGAAATTACACTAAATTTTTCCATTAACTTGCTTCGAACTTTTTCATACTCAGTTCTTGTGATCAATTCATTGCTAAGTAGACGGCTAAGCATTGCTAATTGCAAGCTATATCTAATAATGGCATTATCACCCATTGGTTCAGGTCTACTTATTTTAGTGTTCATTTAACTTGATTTGGTCCGCCGAGGATTTTGAAACAAACAACAGCTCGGACTAACCGCGAAGTAAGCCGAGCCTCAATTTCAGGATCCGGCATCTTGGTAAAAAAGCCTTCTTCGTCTCTGACATTACGTCTGGATAAGTAGGCGATGTAAAGATTGTAATAGCCGATAACTTGATCCATAGCTGTTGGATCACCCTGAACTGCACAGATAATCACTGGGTATGGAAGCAGTCTCTTCGTTGACCTGAGTTCGTTTTCAAATCCCTGACCAGTCATCGATGTTTTCCTCCAAGTCGTGCTTAATTTTTTCTAAAGCAGAAGTCCGCCAGTTCTGAATCGTACTTCTTGGTATCTGTGTTATCTCGCTTATTTTTCGATCATTAAGACCATCAAAATAATACAAGTTGATGATCTGCTTTAAAGGTTCCGGTAGGTTTTGGATTACAGCTTTTAAAAGCTCATTGGTTATCCATAATCCATTAATTCGATATTCGGACAAGACATCCATAGGGTCAGGATTGATGAATAGATACTCTTCATCAAGAGCTAGATCTGAAAAATTGAGTATTCTATTTTTTCGTCTGTTCATTGCTTTATGAGCATTGATTGCTTCGTTCTTTAATGTCCGTTTGCAATAAGAATCGAACGCGGAACAGACATCTATTTCAAACGTTCCAGGGATCATGTCATCTCCTTTCGCTTCTTAAAACAGCGCTCAAAGAAGATTTGCCAATGTGAGTGAGAACGGGAATAGAAAAAAAGCTCTGCTTTGTTGAAGGCAGAACTTTTCCTGTAGTTGATCTCGATGACTTTCTATTTCCAGATTAGGCTTTGTCTAATAAACCCTTGAAAACTAAACCCTACAAATCGGCTTTGTGATGAATAGGTCTCATAGATGTACCTGATTGATGTGAAGTGTTGCATAATCTCAATTTACAGTAGCTGGCATTAATTCTGCATTAACTGTAAAAAAAACATTCTTCGCTTGTTTGGTAAAATAAGTTAATGTCGGACTTGTTTGGTAGAGAAGAATAATGCGGATTTTACTCGTCGATGATGAAGAAGACTTCTCTGATTCTTTATCTGAAGGACTGAGAAATGAAGGCTATGTTGTAGACATCGCTTTAAATGGTGAAGAAGCCTTGTTTTTGTATGACTTGTATCCATACGACCTCGCGTTGTTAGACCTAAACTTACCGGATACAGATGGTTTGGTCCTTTGCGAAAATTTCAGGAGTAAAAATCCAAAAGTATCGATTTGTATACTGTCCGCACGCGGTGAAGTCTTTGAAAGGATTGATGGATTAGATCAAGGGGCAGATGATTATCTTTCCAAACCAATCCACTTTGATGAATTATTAGCTCGTATCAGAGCACTTTGGCGAAGGAACCTCAACGTCAGAAGGCCATTGGTGGAGGTGGGACAACTGTCAATCGATACAAACCTTCGAATGGTTTATGTCGGTGATTATGGGATCAAATTCACAGCTAAGGAGTACCAACTTTTAGAGTATTTGACACAAAACGTCGGTAGAATGATTCCAGCGGAAGAGCTTATCTTACACATTTGGGGAGAAGAAGATGCTCTGTTTTCTAATTCTGTGCGCACGCAGATAAGTTACCTGAGAACCAAACTTAGAAAAGCTGGAGTTACTAATCCTGTGATTGTAACGACTGTTAACATCGGCTATACCCTTGTAATTGAGTAGAATTCACATTCTGATTTAATGTGGATTTAACACGCTATCCGATATGATCAAGTTGAGGTTCAAATGGTAAAGACCCCTTCCTCTGTGCTCCGAAATTTGTTTTCAAAATTTTCACTACGTCGGCAACTAATCCTGCTGATAATTATTGTTTTTACCGTACTAGGGGCGATCCTGTTCATTTCTTTTTCAAAGTTAATTCAATCTTCGGTATTCCACGAAGTGCAATCATTGAGAATCGAGCCAACCTCTTCGATTGAACCAGGAAACCCACAAACACAGAAAACACCCAACCCAGTTATCACTTTGGACATAGAGAGTATGGAGTCTATAGCGCTCGACCAGCTACAGATCAGGCTACAAAAATCAATTGGTTTAACGGTAGTTGGTGCGTTACTGATTGGTCTTCTTCTATCCGTTTTTTTGAGTAAGTTTATAAGCACTCCGATTGAAGAGTTCTCCCAATCCATTTCATCAGGAACTATAACAAACACTGAGTTGCTAGGTGAAATCATGCCGAACAAGGAACTTTCTGACCTACATGCCGCAATCATTTTAAGTTTAAGAAGGTTCGAGAAACAATTCGAAAACCAGCAACAATTCTTACTTGATGTTGCTCACGAATTTCGAACCCCGGTCGCTTCAATCCGTATGAAGGTTGATGTTGATAAGAAAAAGACAAGTGTTACTCCGGCAGATTTTTACTCTCTTTGTGCAACAGTTGATCGTTCTACTGCCCGAATAGAGCAATTGATCATGAAGCTTAAGTGTTTATCATCGGATCAAAGTATTATTCCGTCCAATGTTAATGTCGGAACCCTCGTAGCAGAAACCATCGAACTTTTGTTACCACTTTCCAGAGACAAGAATATTGAAATCCAAAATTTGACTGACTTGAACCATATTCTAAAAACGGAACCTCTGTTCCTCCAAACAATCATCACAAACCTCATCGAAAACTCCATCTTGCATAACAAACCTGGTGGAAAGGTCGTTATCTCATCTAATCAATCAGAAGAAGGTTGTGAAATACGGGTCGTGGATGACGGCATCGGAATTGATAAGGAGGATGTCGAAAAAGTTTTTAATCGTTTCTACCGAGTCGACAAATCCAAATCAAGACAAACTGGCGGTTCTGGATTGGGTTTACCTATCGTGAAAGCGCTGGTAAATAGATTGGGTGGCCGGATATTACTTAGGAGCAAATTGGGTAGTGGTACTGAGGTCGAGATTTTTATCCCTGACTACCAGGAACATCGTCGCATATAGTAATAAAAAGGAGAATTATGAAAAACCATACAGCAAATTTTTACATTCGGATACTTTTAGTCTCTGTTCTAGTTTATTTCTGCTTTGTTAAGCCAGTTTCAGGTTATTCCACTGATGGATTAAATGAAGCTGAAAGCCCGTATGAAACTCATTCGATTTGCCACGTGTTGTTAGAGCCTTTACAACCTGGCAAGTCCATTTCTACTATCCTTATGAAGCAATGTGGGACAAGCTCTCAATTAACGCTCGTTGGATTAAACACTACATATTTAATTGCTAACTTTTACGATAATACAAATTATGGGACAGAGTTAATTTATTACTATGGTTCGTCTATGTGCTCGTCCAGTATTAGCTATGGGGTCAGTCAAGTTTCTGCTTCTGTTGATAATCGTATCAGTTCTGGCTCGGGTTATTCCGGGTGCAACAACATTTATGTATACGATTTACCGAACTATGCTGGCGATTCAGCTTCTTGTTTTGCAAACTGCAGCAGTTTTGGCTCGTTGAACGATCGCGTGTCCTCTTGGAAGGTGACTAACTAATTTATGGTTTCTCCACAAGAATGGATCAGGCATGAGGTTATTAAAGTCCGCATTGAGGATCTAGTACTGATTGCCATGGATGTCCTGTGCGGTTGGGATCTGCGCTTCGATCATGACCTGCTTGGTAAAGCGTTCAATTTCGCGAATAGTGCGTTTTTCAGAGGGTCGTGCCAAAGAAATGGCAACGCCGGTGCATCCTGCCCGACCTGTGTGGCCGATGCGGTGCACGAAGACTTCCGTGTCATCCGGGAGGTCAAAATTGAATACATGAGAGTTTCTCACCCTTTAGGATGATTCCGATGTGCTTTATTGTAAAGACCTATCATCTCAAATGTTTCTGAACTTACTCAGGTATAATTTTGTTTGTGCAAAAATCTGGTTAAGTAAGATGATAAAAAAAAATGATACTAAAGAACTCAATCTGAAACTGCTTAATATTTTTGCCTATGTCAGCTTAGTAATTTCGGCTGCCTGCATTCTGCTCGTTACCCAAACTAAGTTCTTCCAATTCCCTGACTCCACATTGTCTACTGCAATATTGATATTAGCGGTTAAATTCGTTCTCTTATCATCCCTTTTTATTTTTATGTTTAAGTTCTTTAAAAGAAAAAAATCAAAAGGGGAAAAGGATGCTTTTTGGACAGTAATGCTTATTCTCGGCCTACTTCTGTTCATCGTTAGTTTGCTTTTTTTTGTTTTTGATAAGTATGCTTATATTGGCCCAGGTGTTCTAAGGTTTTCTGGATTCGGAAGTTTCTCGTTTGTGTTTATTTCGTCTTTTTTATTTTGTGCTCAATTTCTTTTTTTTCAGGTTATTGAGCGTATTTATCGATTAGAGGCTAACCATTTTTTGCGAAAAGCAATGAATATAGTCATTGCATTAACAGCTGTCACATGCTTATTAATAGTGTTAGTCAATATTACTATTGGGATTTCAACTAAAAATGAAATCATAAACTTGGAGGACGCAAGGTATCATCATGCAACGGTTGTTTTCGGGGCTGGTGTTTATCAGTCTGGAGAGATCTCCCGTGTATTTATGGATAGGCTTAAGACAGCTGCTAGATTATTTCACAGCGGCAAGACAGATTTGATAATTGTAAGCACCTCATTGGATCAACCCAATGAACAAGAACTTATCCTATCAACGTTAAGATCATTAGAAGTCCCGGATGGAATGATAATTATTGACTCAAAAGGTTCGCGTACGCTTGAGACCTGCAAAAATGTATTTCAGGAATACAACCTTTCTGATATAAATGTTGTTTCTCAAGCTTACCATCTGCCTAGAATTATTTTCACATGTAGACATACAGGCGTCATCTCCATAGATGGTATTATCGCTGACAATAGTTCTTATTCAATTCAAAACCAAATTATTTGGTATTTGCGCGAAAAAGTTGCAACAATGATAGCGTTTGTTGAATTAATTAACTTTCACGAGAGCAATTCCTCGTAGCTTGCTATGAGGACAATAATCAAAAAGACCTTGTTTTGACTAAGTGCATGTATCCCCAGGTATAATACACTTATCAGATATGTTGCAAGGGCAACACAGGCACCAATATGAGCATTCCACAGGCTCAGAGCCAACACAAGTGTGAATGATAGGAAGCCTGTAATAGTAAATTACATTTCCTTTATCACTTGAGCAATACCAACCACCACCGCATTCGCAAGGTGACTGGCATGAGGCATCAATTTGCTGAGAGCATTGGCTCCCTTGAACGGGCATAACTAATTCAAAAAGGCCTAGTTCAACAACAATTAGGACCAATAGCACAATGACTAGAGTTTTCTTCATTTTTCCACCTCTTTTCAATTCGACTGGTTAATCTCTAGAAGCATGTTTATAATTGATGGAACCGAATTCCAATTGTTAATCCTGTATCCATTTACATAAAAGGTTGGTGTACCGATCACTCCAACTTTCTTTCCTTCACTTATATCCTGTTCGACTTCGGTTATGTAGTTTCCATTTGAAACACATTCGTTAAACATTGAATGATCGATGTTCAGATTCTCTACCCTACTTATTAGATTAAGGTCTGTTATTGGAGCGTCTGAAGAAAATATGTAATCTACAAATTCCCAATAAATAGATTGGCTTGGTAGACAATTTGTGATCTTGAGAAGACTTGTTTCAATATCAGGTGTTTTAACTGGGAAATCTTTCAGCACGAATTGGATTGAATCACGATGTTCATAAACTAGAGGCATGATCGCTTGATAGGCAGATTTGCAATGCTGACAAGAAAAATCAAGAAACCCAACAATTGTAACTACAGGATCATTATTGTTTCCGATAAAGGGATCGTCACTTATTGGAATAGCCTCCACAAACTCGATATCTTGGTTTTCAAGGGATGCCTTTGTGGGCCCTAAAGTTAGCGCAACATATTGATTTAACTTAATGATTTGAACGGAAGTTAATGCTATTTGTAGAATCTACAACACTACAACTAAGACAGAAAATATGTTCGTTTCTTCGAGCTTTTTCATCATCCTGAACTTTATTCCAATGACAATTTCTTCTACACTATCAGTCTCTTCGTCATTTACTCTAAACTACTGATTGTTGTACCAAGCACTGGTGGTGCTAACGCCCCTGGCAGTTGCAGTCGCTTGCACATTAGGTGGCTCATGTTGATAGACAATCGAGCCCGACCCCACCCCTTGTGGAAACTGGGATTATCCGGTACCAAACTATACCCCTTCAAGGGTACCATATTCAGGCTATTCAAATCCAGGACAAACGCTGATTAATTGGGGATTTCACAAAACTGCGGGATACGCTTGCGGTCAAGATCCATTCATTACTTGTGACAACGACTATACAAGAGGCAGGTCGTATTCAGGTTCCTATGGAGTTTGCAGTTCTCCTCGTTTTCGAGACCAAGGCATTGTTACTTCTTCTACAGGTTCAATATCCAGTACGAAAAACCCAACCTTGAAATTCCTCAGTATTCGTGGCAATTTGGGAACCGGGCGGTATATGTTAGGTGGTGGTATAACAATTATTAGCAACTTATCATAGAAGAAGCTTTATCAAAAAATGTTTTAGCATCTTAATGGAGCAAAAATGCAAAAAAGAAAAATAATGACAATTTTAAGTGTTGTTCTATTAATTGTTGCATTGTTTCTGATTGAAAATTCGACGCATTTCTTGCGACGAATAATTGATGATGCTTTTTATGATAACTATCATCATTACCTACGATGTGATGAATTGCCATCACTTGAGGAGGTCAAGGACAAGGTCACTGACCACCAAAGTACTATAGATATGATTAAAAACCTTGACGTAAACTCAGTTTATCTTCAGGTCGATTCGACGTCTTGTCCTGGAAAAGGTAGCATAGTTATCTCATATCCCTCAAACGCTATCAGGAAACAAGTCGAGGATATTCTCGGAGGGATGACTTTTTATGGCATCCCAATAACTTAAATCAATCAATAACAACTAGTTGATGGGTTCTTAGTTACTAGAAATCTGAAGGACAAAAGTTTCTATGCGAAGAAGTACTTCCTCTTTACTTCCTCATCAAATACCACTAATTTCTTATCCACAATCAAAAAGAGATGATCACACAGTTTTTCCAAGTAACCATGTTGATGCGAGGTCATTAAAAGGGTTTTTCCCTGACCCTTCAAGTCAACTAATATTTCCATTACATCATTATTTGTTTGATAGTCGAGAGCATTAAAAGGTTCGTCAAGCAAAACAATGTCCTGACCTTCCATGATAGCCTGAGCAATCCCCAATTTCTGTTTCATGCCTGCAGAGTAGTTTGCAACTTTTGTCTTATCGTCCGGGTCCAAGTGTACTTTGAGCATAAACGACCGGATCGTATCCTCCCCTACCTTGTTTTGAATTTCGGCGAGAAGTTTCAGATTCGTGAGACCATCATAGTACTGTATGTATCCGGGCTGATTGACAAAAAGGCCGACTCCCTGTGGAAAGTTCAGGTCTTTGCCGACGAGATTGCCTTTGACATGGATTGTGCCGGTGTCTGCTGATTCCAGTCCTGTAATCAATTTAAAGAGCACGCTCTTACCGCTGCCATTTGCACCAACAATCCCGACACACGCGCCCTCTTCAACAGATAGGTTTACATCTTCATATAATACTTTTTCTTTGAACCTTTTTGATACATCTGTGAGTCTAATGATTGGCATGAATCCTTCTCCTAACGAAAATTAAAAATCCAATTGAAACGCTTAACATGAGCGCGATTTTGATTAAAAGCCAATCCACTCCTTGTCGCATGTATTCAAGGAATATCAGGATGCCTGGATTAATCTCGAAAAGATGAATGCCGGGCACAAGCAAGTTAACAAAAGACAAGGATATGATTCCTATAAAAGCAACTGTTTCATTGGCTACCTGACTGATCATCAGAAAAAGCGCAAGGTTGAACAGCATGGTGATAATAAAAACAAAGATGTTTCCGATGAAATGAGGTATGGTGAGTTGAATGCCGAAGGATTCATATAATGCCACAGACATGGGAGAGGAATTTTTCCCAAATATGAATAGAATGGTCAGGAAAACAGCTATGAATCCTGCATATTGAAGAACAAAGGCCGCGTATTGCCGGAGGATGTTCCAATGTAAATTAGCAATGCTTTCAAAACGCATAAAAATTGGCATTTCCTGATACTGTTTAATTTTCGATATTGAAATTCCCACGAAAAAGAGCGGTGAAAAGTAAATTAAGCATATTTTGATCCAGCCAATAAAAGATTGGAAATCCGTGTTTGTGCCTAACAAGAACCGGATTGCAAGATCCCGGATGTTAGAGTTTCCTTCATAAACCAACTGGAAGTATTCAATCAATATCAGACCGCTGATGAAAAGAAAAATGAATTGCTTCATCTTTCTGGAAATCGTTAATTCGCTAAGAAGTGAGTTCCTGGCAATTGTTGGCGGTCTGTAACCCAGTGCAAAAAGGATTATACCTAACCCGGTGAGTACGGTCAGCAGAAACGAAGGCGGTCCATTGATGAAAAGCCCGCGGTGAAAGATAATGTAATTACTTAAAAACAGGATGGGTAATTTTTCTGACAATGACGTATGAAAGCCGATAAATGTAAGCACCAAGATGACTACAGCAGCACTGACAGTATCCTGCGACCCCTTTTTGTTGTTGATTAATGATAAGAGCGCGGTCAAGGTTGTGAATCCAAAACCATAATAAAGCAGGGCTACAAGAATAGAAATTATCGGTATCTTCGAAAAGGCTGCATACTCCCCTAAAAGGAGCAATATTTCATTGTGACTGTTACCTCCAAAGTTCCCGGCGAACATATTCGGTTTGAAAGTTGGCAGGCCAATCAGCAAGACAATCAGGAGACTTGAGAATAAGTAGAATGTAAACCAAGCGGTGAAAGAAAAAATCTCAACCCGCATCATTTGGTTGGTGTTGCGATATCTTACTTTTTCAATGTCACTCAAGCTGCGGAGATGCTTGGTAATAATCACGAGCATAATCGGCAACAGGCAGTACAAAACGTAATAATGATCCACCAGAACAAGCAGTGTGTAGTCGAATAACCCCAAATGATAGGTGATCGCTGTTGCCCTGGCAGAACCTGCAACGTAACAAAGCACACAAAAATTCAAGGACAAAAGTGCTTTGTTGGCCAGGAAGAGATTGATGACCTTTGACTTAATCATTTTGCCGTTCATGGTGAACAAGAACTCTTTGAGTGATAATAGTCAATCCGATGAAGGTGGATATACCGACGAGAAGGTTTTTGGGCAGCATAGCACTGGGGCTAAGGCGGTTGAGGACAAATGCAGTAGTAAAACTGAACCTGGCTAAACCGGTAACACCGGTTATAAAGTTTTCTAAAAATATCAGGGCGAAGGGCGCTAAGAACATCAGAAACAGGTTCTTAACGTAATAAGCAAAGATTATCCCGAGCGAACAAATCAGCAATCCAATCATGGCTTTATAGAAACTCCAAAGCAATCCAAATTTGAGTGGATCCAACAATTGCATCTCACCCAAAATATAGCCAGTCAGGGTAGGTCCTTGCACGCCAGTGGAGATATTTGCCATACGCAAAGAGAATAGAAAACCTGAATAATTCACCAACAGCACCATCACAAAGCATAGCGCCAGAGATGCCAAAGCTTGAAAGACCAGATACTTATTGAGCTTGATCCGCATGGATACATACTCAAGAAAGTTGTCTTTTCTCAAAAAGTATATTGGCCAGACGAATGGGATAGTCGTAAATAGAGGGAAGAACAAATCTACCGGTTCGGAACCAAAGATAAATGGTTGAATCGGATATAAAACCAAGCTATTCTTACTTGAAAAACTGATTGAAAAGAATAAGGCTGTCATGTAGACAAACGTCGCAATTAGCCATGCAGGTGATAATCGTTTAGTTGATTTCCAAATAATATGCATTACTCTCTATTCTATGGCGTTACAGACTAAGCTGTCGCCCTTAATCTGTAATGCCTCACTAATTGTAAAGAGCAGGCTTAAAGATTGAAATAACGCACTCCTGCTCTCCAAAAAAACTTGCGATTCTAAGGTTGTAGAATAGAATAATATCCGCTCCAAATAACTGATCTGGCGAAATTAGCCGCAGGAAAGGAAGTGTAAGTGGATAAAACTTGATAAGCTGAGTTAGTGGTTGATGTATGGGCTGCGATTTTTATATTTGCCTGAGTCCTGCTTCCTGCAGTCCCAGTCACAGCAGTCACAAACATTGCGTGGCCTAAATTTCCCGCACTTGCTGCTCCATCCTGATTAAATGAAATTACATTTCCAGCCTCCGTACTTGCCAAAGCATTTGAATAATAGGAATTTCCATAAGGTCCTTGGGCTGAGCTCGTGCTTGCTGACATGAGTTTCGCGAAACCGTTTACGTTGTCCCAAGCCCAGTTGTAATAATATTGATTTGTTGGGTAGAAGGTTGTGGCCTGATTTCTCGCCCATACATTGAATGCATTGGTTCCAACCAAACTTGTCGGAACAGCCGGTCGCGCTGTTGTACTAGTACCACTTCCGCCAAGTCCAGCCCAGACGCATTGAGAAGCAAAATTTTGACAATTGTTTCCAGGAGTGAATCCGAAAACTGAGTTGGAGGTTTCACTATAATGTGCAACTGCATAATCCACAGCATCGCTTACCGTGTAAGTCCATCTATTTAAACTTAAAAGGTTTTGATCGTCGAGATTTTTCACCATGGCAGATTCGGTGTCTGGCTTAATTGAATTCATTTGTCCAAACAACTCAATTATGGATACATCGATGGTTATTGGTTCATAGTTAAAATCTCCAGAACTCTCCCATGGATCATTAGTGATTACATCCGAAATCAACCATTTACCATTGATTTTTTCCAAATCAAAGATATACATTCTTAGGCGGAAGTTAATCCCATCAAAACCATCATCTACATTATAGGTATAGGTTTCTACAATCGAAGCCTTTGCTGTGTTTCCCTCGAATGAGACGGTAGAATCCGTGAACTCAATGACATCATTTTGAATAACTTGGTCTAATAATCGATTCAGGTTCGTCTGATATTGATATTCACTAAGTCTATACTGCACAGTGTTTAAACCCAGGCTACCCGAAAGGACTAGTCCTTTTTTGATCGTATTCGTCAGGGAGTCTTACTGACGCCTTTGAAATTGCTAAAAATGCCTCACATGTCTTTTCAATAAGATTCTTTTCCCGAATTAGAACGTTGGCTGAGTAATCATTTTCAATTTCATGAATCTCGGCTAAATATCCTTCTTGCGATATGCTTATGGTGTCTACAACCTTAGAAATGTCAACACTTTGTGCTCTTGCCATTAGTCCTGTGGGGAAAAGCAAAATCAAAGAAATTAGACAACTAAAAACTCTACGTAGCATACCTGTTTTCATTTAATAGCTCTTTTAAATAAATGTTGTTTCTGTTAGTCCAAAATTTCATTTGTCGATAAAATTGTTTTGAGCAGATAAATATCAATAAGGGGATTCAGCTTCAAGAATTTTACAAAGATCATCATTTTGATCCCTAACTACATAAAATACCTGCTTGAGTGTGCCTTCTGGTGAAGGACTAATGCTATTCTCGTAGTCTATTTTGTATGTAGCTTTAAGGGCAACAACCCGACTAATGAATTCATCAGTCCAACTTCGATATTTTGCCAACTCAGATCCTGTATATGAATCGATGAACCAATTTGTTTCTTCTTCAGATTCCTCAATATCAATGATTACAAGATTAACGACGCCAAACCCCGTTTCTGCCTGTGTCTAACTTATTTCAGGTTCATAGTAAAACTTTTCTTTGTATGCTTGGAAATCATCATTTTCCATAGCGATTAACATAGAGCGAACACAATCGGTTGGATAAAGAACCTCCTTTTTTGGATTACAAGAAATTAACACAGAAGTCACAATTAACATAATCAGCAAAGAAGAAAACAATCTCTTAACTAAGATGGTTTTGTATAATAAGGGCAAATCCATTTTGCGTATTCTCCTTTCGTTCAGTAAAAATTGTTTTGCTTATTACATAATCTATTTTCTAGAAGGTTGTAATCTACAAATCATGCGAGGAACGTTCAGTTTTTATAGTATCCAAAACCTAATTGCAACTGGTGCATCAAAACTGCTATCATATTCAGCACCTCTCCATGAGACCTATTCCACTTCGTATGTAAGGATACATGATCTGATATTAAATTCGCGTTAAATAGCAAATCGAGAATTCACAGAATTGCTGATCTCCCCCCATGTTGTGATTTATCTATATGACACTTAACCAATTTCACTCAATTATGGCATTGATAAAATAGTATCGACGAACAATCGTCGCAATTAGCCACACAAGTGTTATTTTTCAATGTATTATCAATAAGGTCAAGGCTAATTCAGAGATTTATTGAAGTCCTCATAGTATTTTAAGCGTTCGTAAGACCAATCTGTTTTTTCTATCTTGTACGTTATAATACTATCCTCTAAGAAAGGATCTGTAGCGCGGACATAAAGGTACGGTTTACCCGGAAGGACCTGGATGTTCAGAATATTGCTGATGGGTGCTATCAGAACTTGTTCGCCGGTATCTAAATCAGCCCGATACAAATACCCATTGTCTTTTTGATTGGTAAAATATGCATAAGTGTCATCACAAGCATAATAACCGATTTCAGCATTCAGAACCTGCCGTATCTCATTAGAATCAAGATTAACCGAAAACAGAGTTAATCCTCGATCTAGGTTTTGAAAGTAAAGTTGATTACCACTAATAAACAACTGATACATCGCTTTGATCCCAAGTAGAGACTGATCAGATTTGTCAAACAGTGAATATGTCCTGAGTTCATTGATTTTATTAATATAGTAGAAAATGCCATCCTTGAAAGCAAGTCCTCCTTGCTGACTAATCTTCTTAATAATTGGAATCTCCTTTGAGCCTCCTATACTTATCACGACCAATTCTTCCCCATCCAAAATATAAATCTTATTGTCATAGATCATGAAGGGTAACAAACTTTTACCCTCAGACCAGCTGTGGGTTTCGAGGTCATCATTTATGATAGAAACCTGTTGCTGAGGATATCTCGTATACAGCTCCTGAGTTTCCCAGTTTGTCAGATTTATCGAACTAATTTGCTCATAATCGATGGTCGTTATGGAATAAAACAGGACATTATTGTCGATGAAGATTCCTCCGACATGTCTATCAATGAATTCCTTATCTAGAAACGGATTGCGGTTAATCCTTGCAACGGAAGAATTGCTTGTATCTTCAATCATGAAGGTTGGGAACAAAGACACGATATAAGGGTCATCGTAGGTATACATGAGATCATATGAAAAGTTGACTGTAAACTGATCCCTGTCGCTTAACCTTGGTGATGTGCAGCCAAAAAGAAGAAGAATAAGTATCAGGCAGAATAGAAATGATGATTTGTTTCTGTGAGGTTTATACCTGATGTAGCCAAATTTTCGTCTGATGTATAAAAGCAATAAGACCGCAATAATAAACCATATAAGCAATATCCCTAACAATTGTTGGTCAGTAACTTGAGTGATAAAAGAAAAGGTGTTTTTTTCAAGGAGGGGATCACGGGATGCATAAAGAAACGGAGTGGCGATAACAAGGCTATAAGGGCTTGGAAGGAATACCTTCGAAGTACTGCTGACAGGCAAAACATATGGTAATGCTATTAGTGTTAAGCCTCCTATCAAAGAGGAGATTACGCTTTGGGAGGCAATCGAAATTGAAATTGTTATGATCCCAAGGATGCAGAAACCAAAGAGTCGGAGAAAGAATGTCAGTAAGGTTGCTTGAAATAGTGTTAACGGCAAGGATGAGTTCTGGAATGTCGCAAGGCTTTGGTAAGGGAAGTTCCAGTTTGGCAGACCATATCGAACATTGAAAAAGATAAACTCGATTAAAAAACTGAGAAGGCTGATCACAATGATTACTGATAATAGGACTACAAATTTTGATAAAACCAAGTTCGCATCCCCTTTTGAAGTCGAAATTTGGAGTCTCCGCATGTCCGCTTCATACTCTTTTCCGAAAATGAGGGCTGCAAAAACAATGACCACCAATGAAGAAAACCAATCCAATCGACCTGTTGAGAAAAATCGATCCCAACCTTCTGAAAACAGAATGAACCTGGTATCGGGTTCGCTGCTTGCTGTCAAGTACTGGCTATAAAAATACAGAAAAAGTTCCTTGTTATTGGAGAGTTTCTCCAGGAAAGGCAGGTCACGTTCAAAAATTTCAGTTGTGATTAAGCCATCATTGTAGTCTAATCGCAGGCGGCGCAGTTCACTGTCAGCGCGCAAGACAAGGGCATTTTCTGCTTCGATCTGGTCAGAAACATCCTGAGTCACTTTTCCAGTATAACGATCCACGATCGATAAGTAATCTGTTTTATTATCCAGTATGTAGGTGTTCGTCTTCGAATCTTCGAACCCTAAGTATGCTATCTTGAGGATCAACATTAACATAACTAGTAAAAGACCAAAAGATTTAGCCATTAGTTTTCTGAATTCTGCAACAAAAAGAGCCATTCATCGCCTCCGGAAATACCTAAGCAACTCTTGAGCGTATCTTGGTTTGGATGATGATACTGGAAGCTAACATTAAGAGCATAGCCACCAAAACCGCAATAAACACAGGTTGAATGGGGGTAGATCCAATAAAAATGGGGTTATATGAAAGGAATAAATACCTGTTCTTTATCAAATGAATTGGATTAACGAAATCGAGCCAACCAAACGCGGAATGTGCTCTTGGCAGCCAAAAGACGAATAATACGAGGGGCAGTACGCTTCCTAGAAAGACATAGACGGTTTTAGGAAGAAACTTGGAAAGAATGGCTATATAAAAGGAGACGATAAGCATTCCAAAAATCTTGAGGATCAAGTTGACGCCATAGTACTGGACAACTGATAGCGTTAGTGGTGTCAGCTGAAATTCCTGGACTGAAAATAGTGGCATGGAGAAGCCCTGGAGGTGAGAAAACAGGGCAAAGCCGATCAGATCCATGACAAAGAACCAGACACAATAAATTAGCGTGATGAGGATTATGAATGAGAACTTGGTAGAGTTTATCTTCCGTTCTCCACTTGGAAATGTGGGAAACAACTGGTCCATCCGATTTTCTCTTTCGGCAACGAAACTAGGCGTAAGTGTCAAGACTAAGAGCAAGATGATTAGAAGCCCCGAAAAATCATAAAACAACAGATATCTGGCACCATATAAGTTCCAATATTCATTGATCGAACGACCAGAATACAAGTGAATGATGTCGTGGTTCTTATTCAGTTCTCTTGTATTTCCAACTTGCTCATAAAACTGGATGTTGTCTTCCGCCCTCTCCAAAACATCTTGCATGTCATAGGCATAGCTCACCGCAAATTTTAGATTAGGCTCCAGGTAACCGTAATACAGGTTGAAATCACTGAACAAGTACCCTGTAGTGGTATTTGGATCGTACTCCCGGCTGAATTCTTGAGATGCAACAATACCGGTCAACCGTTTGGTTTCACTGATGACCTTTTCAATTTTTTGACTGTCTATCGGACCGCAGAGAAACTCCAAACAAACTTGGTTTTGATGCTCTTCCATTACCCATTGTTGGTAGCCTTTGTTTGTTATAAAAATCGCCGCAAAGTTTATCAGCGTAAAAAGCAGGATACTGACAATGACATAAGGCTTTCTGAATATTTTGATGATTTCAAAGCGAAGCAGTGTCATGGGGACTCCCGTCCGTCAGGTAGATATAGGCTTCTTCCAATCGAGGCACTGCGGATACTGCGTCTGCGCTGGGCTTTTTTCCAGAAATAATTCTTAAGACATAATGTTGATTCAGAAGTTGAATACTACTGATGCGGAATGTGTTGATATATGCATCAATCTCTGTAATCGGAACAGTGAGCGACCAAACCGTTCCTTTAATCGAATCCATGAGGAATTCAGGAGAATCTTGTGTTACAAAAACACCGTCTTTGATGACAACAACTGCGTGAGCGATAGATTCGACATCTGGAACGATATGGGTTGCAATGATTATTGTCTTTTCGTTCGAAAATCTAGCCAATGTATTCCGAAAGCGGATGCGTTCGATTGGGTCAAGGCCTGCAGTTGGCTCATCAAAAACCAATACTTGCGGATCGCCAAGCAAAGCCTGGGCAATCCCTAGTCTTTGTCGCATCCCGCCGGAATATGCGCCAATGCGTTTGTTCTTAGCGTCAATCAAGTTTACTTCCCGTAAAACACGGTCAATCTGTTGGCTCTGCGACTGCCTGGAAATGTTTTTGAGGACACAGATGTATTCCAAGAATTCAAGTCCAGTAAACTCCTTATAAAATAACGGACCTTGGGGTAAGTAACCAACTTTAGAATTGAAGTTCTTCCTATCCTTCGATAACGATTTACCTTCAAAGAATATTTCACCTTGGTCTGGACGCAGCGCGCCCATAATCATGCTCATAAGCGTGGTTTTGCCAGCTCCATTTGGTCCGAGCAATCCATAGATCCCGTTCTTGAATTGAATGCTCATGTCATTTACAGCAGTTTGTCTGCCATATCTTTTTGTCAGGTGTTTAACTTCCAGCATTAAAACTCCTTGATAAATATAGTGTGGTTTCTAAGAAAAACTGAGCCAAACCAAACTATGGAAGCGCATACTTCAATAGCCGTATTTGAAAGTCCTTGGATGCTTCAGAAAATGCGATAAGAACCGCATCTTCATTGGCAGTGAAACTCACTTTTGGCATCCAAGTAAAGCCCCCCTCAAGGGCTATTTCCTTTACGATTTCCAGAGTCCTCATATCATAAATACGCAGGACATACTTTGTACAGGTGAAACGCTCATCAACAATATCGCCGTAATGATATTCAAAACCAGTGAGATAATGTCCACTTGGTGAAATCGTTACCGTAAAACTTTCACGCCCATCAGAGGAATCATGTGTAAAAGGAATAAGTCTTTCCTCTTGCCTCGTCAAATCAAACAAAACCACATTTCCGTCACTCATATCGAAAACTCCTTTTCTTTCAACAAAAAGGAAGTGAGAAGAGGTGGGCTGAAATAAATATTCATTCAAGTTATTCTTAGAATTAGTGAATATAATCCGGTTCTGATCTAAATCAATTATTCCATAGCTTGTCTTGTGTGTAGATGCTTCGGCAGCATCAAAACCAACAAATGCCAGGAACTTATCATCGCCACCAAAAGCAAGTGAATTAATTCTAAAACTCCTATTTCCTATTTCATTAGAAATATCAAAGGTCTTCAGTCTGGTTCCAGAATCTATGTCTGCAACAACTATTGAAGTGAAGCTGTTATCGAGACAAGCTATCATCATACCAGAAGCTGAAACCGCACAATGTTCACTAAAAACTTCTTCGATTCCAAGAAGGCTCGCTGGGTTTACGGTTTTTGTTTCCTGAAGATTGGAATCAAATAGGCGAATGAGAGCTTTATTAGCAAGGACATCTATCACAGAAATGGCTATCCCATCCTGAAGTTTGTAAAATGACAAAAGCCCTGGTGATGGGAAACCGCTTAGATTTTCTTTCAGGATCTCACCGGAACTGGTGTCAATAAGCAGCAGTTTCTCACCAAGCGCTAAAAAAACAATCGAATCACTCATGTTCGATAGGTGCAAAATATCTCCTGATGAAATATGACTGCCTATCAACCCGCTACTCAGATCTTGTAATCCATCCTGAGAAAAATTACTTGAGATTACCGTCGTGTTATCTCCAGTAGTGGAGGTCTGCGAGGCCTCACCCGACCATGGTGCATCCTCGTTTATTAATAAAATGGAGGTATTTTTGTTACCACTTTCAGGATTTAGCAGGTACCCATCCCCAGTCGGTAAAATCGTCGCGTAAAGGCTATTGAATCTGGGTAGATCTTGAACGTCCAACACGAAGTTGTAGGTCACGATCTGGTCATAGACCGATTTGATAATAAAGCTCTCGTTTCCCTCAACCATGACAGGCTTATGGTTTACAAAAATCGTCACTCTATAATTTGCCTCAACCCCACCACCGATCTGGATTCTTAGATTTGCTTTACCGTCTTTTAGAATAACTTTGGCAATACCGTCCCGACTGCCATCATTAAAATAGTAAAAGGGGGTTTGCACCCTGCCTGTCGGGTTGTCTTCACTAACCATTTTCATACTTTCAGGAATAGGCTGCGATTCAACCTGGACGACAGGACTTTGCACCTGGGTTGGGGCATCTTCAAGGAACCTAACTGTTCCATAATCATAGGGGTGGGCATCATGCATGATTCCAAAGTATTGATCTGGCGAGTCTGGCAAATACGAGGGGTAGACCATCACCATTTGATTAAAGCTCAGGGTTTGACCTTTTTTCCCTGTAACTGGATTAAAGCGGATGGTTACCTCAATGTGTTCATTTGTTTTCATTCTATGGGAACTTAAGTATTGCAGCTCATCAACAGGTCGTAACCCTTCGGACGATTGTGTCGACTTGATGACCTGATGGGGTTGAATTGCACCATCAATGAATATAGCCAGTCCAAGTTCGATTCCATCACTGTTTCCATTGTCTCCCAATCCAAAGGTAACTTCAATAGGGTCTCCTGAAAAATTAATATAACAATCTCTGTTATCGTGGCTGCAATTTTCGAAACCTGCAATTGGTTGCCTTCTATATGAAAAGAGTGCATTTGGGTTAGAAACGCTTCCTTCAGTGCCTGCCTCGGAAGAGGTCTGTTCAACAAATGGATTTGGAAGGAGGGTGGGTAAGCTATTCATTGTGTCTTCGGCCGGTTTTTTCGAACATGCAACCAGAGATAAAAGCGACACGATAAGAAGTATGGTTTTAATGTTTTTTTTCATTGTTCTCCAAAAAACGAGAAAGAGGTGAGAGAAACGAAATAAATTAATGTTTCTTACGATTTGGTTTAGGGCAGAGAATAATAATATGGTACACAGTTTCCATTTACACAATGGTTATGTGTCGTCCATAACCGAGTTGGCGACTCTCCTGTTGTATTAGCACAATATGCATAGGCTTGCGTTGCACCATAATAGCTCCAATCCGCAGCCGTGCTAATTGTGGCACCAGCACTGTTTTGAAGCTCACAATTAACGGTCGGTTTATACGAGGGTCCTGGAGAAAGAACACGGGTTTTACCCCACCCACCAGCGCTGGTAAGTCCATATGTATTTTGAAAGTTTGCATGTTGGATACCACTCGCGGCAAAGACTGTTCCAATCACCAAGACGGAACAGACGAATGCGAGAAGTATTGCAGTGGATATTCTTTTGCGATGTACCATCATTTTCTCCTTTTTTAGCGGTGAAATATAGGGCACCTCTTTCTCTTTTTCCGCATTGGGTGTTCACCTAACCCTTCGCGTTACAAGCATTCTACACAATTCGATGTTAAATCCGCATTAAACCGTTGGTCTCGACTTCATATTTTTGCTGCACTTTCCCAGCTTGCTGACTTCTCTCATTTACTAACTTTATCTACTTTCAATGAATTAGACCCGTTAGTCTTCTGTTAATCGAGCATATTTTCTTGGCAAACTGAATGTGAAAGTTGTTAATAGAAATCGAGAACGAAAAGACTTATTCAATGATGCAACGTAGCAAGCAAAGGATGTGTATATACACATCCGAAAAAACTTTTAGACGCTTACATTTACAGCCTATTTGGAATTCAAATTAGGAATTGAAATCGTGAAATGGGACTCATTATGGCTAATCGAAGGCGAAATAATCAAATCTTATTCTATGTAAATGAAGATGAACTTAAAACCATCCAGTCAAGAATGAGAAGGACAGGATTTAACAATAGAAGTGCTTATCTAAGGAAGGCTGCCCTTGACACTTACCTGATCCATGTTGACCACTCCTTTTTGAAGGAGCACACTCGCCAAATCAGGATGGTTGGGATCAATATCAATCAGATTGCACATTACCTGAACGCAACAGGCAACATCTACAGGTCTGACATAGAAGCAATCAAGAAAATGCTCGATGAAATATGGCAGTTACAAAGATCCATCCTATCAAGTCTACGCTAAAGCAAGCCTTGGCTTATGTTCTGGAAGGCAAGAAAACTAATGAGGGTATCCTTGTTTCAAGTTATGCCTGTTCTCCGGAAACCGCTGACATTGAATTTAGTTTTACCCTTTCTCATTGTATGCAGAAGGGGAATAATCTGGCATTTCATCTGATCCAATCCTTCAAGCCTGGTGAAATTGATCCTGAAACCGCACACAAAATAGGAGACGAATTAGCCGTGGACCTATTGAAAGGAAACTATGAATACGTTCTGTGCACCCATGTTGACAAGGGACATATCCATAATCATATAGTTTTTTGTGCAGCAAACTTTAATGATTACCGTAAGTTTGTCTCTAATAGGAAGTCTTATCACCATATCAGGAAGATTAGTGACAGACTCTGTGAAGTCAATGGATTATCAATCATAGATCCAGTTAGGGACCGGGGCAAGTCATATAAAGAATATATAACAGATCTTGACGGTACCAGCTGGAAGAGTCACATCCGGAGATCTATTGATTTAGCTATTACCCGTAGTCTTACCTATGAAGAATATCTCATCAAGTTGAACATTTTGGGAATAGAGGTGAAAGATGGAAAGGAACTTGCTTTTCGAAAAGCTGGCGATCAGCGATTTTCTCGGGCTCAAAACCTTGGTTATAGATACTCAAAATCTCAAATAGAGCAGAGGATCATCGCTAATAGCTGTAATGAAGATCCATCGAGAAATCAAACTCGTTATCGAAGAATTCCTTTCGCTTTCCGTGAATTGAAACTCACCGAGCGAGCTTTGAATTTCATCGTTGACCAGGGGATTGACTCATATAAGGCATTTGAGACTAAACAAAAGGAACTCAAGTTAAGTCTGCAAACCGTTCAAGGAGAACTGCGAATTTTAGAAAGAAGAATACAAGATATTTCTCTGATCACGAAACAACTTAGGGTAATTGAATCCTTCGATAAACCTCAAACAAAAGCTGAGAAGACCTCCCGTGCCGAGCTGGAATTAACTAAAATCACAAGCGAGTTCCTTAGAGACAAAGGATTCAAGGAACCTTTTCCCCATAGCAGCTCCTTTGCAATGGAGATAGTTGATCTGCGAGAACAGCTAGAGGTTCTCTATGGAAGATATCGAAGGATTCGACAAGACTATAAAGGGATCCAGAAAGCTAGGAGACAAATTGATCAGGTATTACAAAAAAATCCCCCTCAGGAATTATAGAAAGACACTATAATCCGGGAACTTTTGGTTCAAGGCAATTCTATTAGGAAACGAATCGGACCGGGAAGGAGTTTCAAATTGGGAGTTTGTGCAATAGTCACGTATGTAAATGACCTGAAAGTAGCAAAACAAACAACTCATTCGAATTAATTTTCATACAAATGAATGCTTTCACAGGTTTTGTTTCATTGCCGTGAGAAGCGCTCAACCTGCAAGTTTGACCGATGTAAACAGAAAGTTATAGCCAGCAAAAGCAAGCAGAGCATGGCATAATAGAATTTGTTGACAGGCAGTGCACCGATTGGTGCTTTAAACCTGAAAAAAATTGCCCACTCAAGAAAAGGAAAAAAATTGGGTCCAAATCGGGAATAAATTGCAGGCGAATAGAAATACAGCAACGTCCAAACAAATAGTCCCGCAATTGCACCAGCGGCGGATGAACAACTCAACGCGCTGACCAATGCCATGATTGCACTGAAAAAGAGGACTGGAATCAAAAGCGTTAATGCGAAGATTGGTGGGAAAAGTCCTGGGATCAAATGGTTCATGAGCGCAAGCAAGGCAGCCATAAAAATCGCAACCGTGAAGAAACCCAGTATCAAACGCCTTAACCAAAGCACACCCAGGTTGACGCGACTACACACAAAAACTGCTGTGTGTCCTTCTTTTTCTTTCATCAGTCCATTGTTGGTGAGCAGCGCAATCAATAATGGGAAATATGCTCCCAGGATATACATGATGTACAACTGCCTTTCAGCAACTTCAAGACCTTCATCCAGGGTGAGAAATAAAGTAATCAGGGCGGACACTGCCAGTGTGATCAGTAAAAAAGACTGAGCTTTGAAAATCTCATAATATGCTAACCGAAGAAATCTTTTCATATTAAATTGATGGTCCTGTTTCAATACCATCAGCTTGCTCAGAGAGCGTACCGATCAGTTCCAGCAAAACATCTTTTTCTATCCAACCTTCATTTGCCTTATCATAAGCCGTCAGAAATAAAACCCAGAAGGCTTCCGAGCCATACTGCAAGTCAAAATCAGCTAACCTTAACAAGGTTTCCTGGTCATCCTGATTAAAATTAAATGGAATCAAGGCTTGTTCATTTCTCATCCACTTCCGATAGGATTCCAGCAAGGCTTCCTGGTCAAATCCAGGCACTTCAGCCTCTTCGACCAGTTTCATGCCTGCATAAAATATCAAAGGCAAGCTGCTTGTATCTTCCTGCTCCGCTTCAGAGGTATTTTCGCCTTTTGCATACGAGTAGACATTATCTACCCCCTTAGAGAACAACCCATACGCCAAATCAGGGCAAGCTTGCAGCCGGCACCACCATGCCTGCAAAACATCCAAGGCAACATTTAGGCTATACCCGACCTCATCGTCAGGCCACATGTAGTCAATTTGCCTGGATCGCTCTGGTATGATCAGAGTGAGTGTCTGACTTTCCAAAAAACTCTGCTTTATCAACGGCAACGGAATCAGGGCAAAACCCGATCCTTTCATCTCATTAAGATGCTGCCGTACTAATCGAAAGAAGGTCCCATATTGCTCATTCCGGATATCTTCCCGGTGTCCAGCATCCGGCGAAAGATAAATCCGCTGGTTTTCCTGGTTCTCAATTTGGTAATTTACCCCGGCGATGAGAAGTATTTCTTCGGATGGTTGCTGCCACTGCAACCGTCTCATGCCTCCATCGATTGCCTCGGTATCAGCGCTGTTGTAATTGATCGTGATATCAGCAGGCAAAATGAGTGTGATCTCATCCGGGGAGCAAAGGGCATAAGGGTGCCATTCCCCCAACTTCTGCAGAAAGATCAGGTTCGTTTCTAAATAAGCGCCGGGGGCATAGCCAATTTGTTCGATTTCTTTTGGAAGGTCGAAGACCGTATAAGCATAATATGGTACAACAAAACTGCCGTGATATTGGAGTTCAATCCGTAGTGGGTCCCCACCGCTGACTGCAAAACGATCAACTGCCAACCCGGTGTTTAACAAACTTAAAGCGGATAAATCACGTCCGGAAGTCAGCTCCACTTCTGCCAGCCCCGAGGCGATGGCGCCATCGGCAGAAAGTTCCAGCTGCAGGCGGTAGGATTCAAAGCCCGCACAGGCAAATTCCAAGCTTTGGCGGGTCTGCAAATTCGGCTCAGCAGAGCGTAAACGCTGAAGGTTAAGTAGTTCGCTTCCCCAGCGGATAGACAGAGATAAGGCTACTACACCCAAGACTGCCATTGCTGACACTGCGATCCAACTGTGTTCTGGCTTTACCCTGGGGAGTCGCAGGTCTGTAATAAAAACCGCAATCGTAAGCAAGACCAAAGTAACACAAACATAAAAGAGACGTTGGTATATCAGCATCTCCGTTTCAGGACCAAAACCAATCAGTGCGGAATTCATTTGCAACGAGGGCATGAAAATCAGCAAGTTCCCCAAGTTTACAGACCGGGTTAATACAAACCCAAGGTAAATAATAATCAGTCCCGAAGCGATCAATATATGATTGATCAGCAATCCAATCAGGGAACATAAGCCAATGACAAAACAAATAGGAGGGAGCAATATGAGCAACCAGACCCAGATGGCGCTTAGGGCATTTGCAATCCCAAAGAATGCAATGCTCAAAACAAAAGTTACGAAGACCGTTGGTACAATCAGGGTCAGAAAACCCACTATCCCAATTCCTGCTTTGAGTAGCAAGTAATCATCTCCAAACGCATTGCGACTCCACAGATGGTTGTGTCCCTTTGCAGTTTCGCTTAAGAAGAAGCGCAGATACAATATGACAAATAGTAAACTGGCTATGTAACCTGTAATTCTTGCTATGTTCTCAATATATCCCAACGCAGTGGTCTCAGGTAATTCAGAAATCGGATTCGTCACCAGGGCGACCACAAGCACAAGCAAGGAAAACAACCAGTTGACCTTATCCCGGACAAAAAGTTTCCACTGGGCAGTAAAAGATCTCAGGAATATCTTCATTCAGCTTGCTCCGAGTTGTGTTGGCGAATGAGCAGCATATATGCATCTTCCAGATTCGGTGTCAACGGGGTGCTGCCCTCGGTTACCATGCTGCTCAGGGGGGAATAGCGAGCGATCACGCTATGGGTTTCAGCCTCGTGAACAAAAGAAAGAATGAGATTATGATCTTTAAAAGTGACCCAGTCCTCTCTTGCGACCGTGCGTTCCCATACCTTTCTCCGACATTGGTCCAGCAATTCAGGAATGCTCCCCGAGAATATCAGTCTGCCCTTATGGAGGATCGATAACTGATTGGTAACTGCAGTGATATCCTCAGTAATATGGGTAGAAAGCAGTACCGTGCGTCTAAGACCCAGGTCTGAAAACATATTTCTGAAGCGTACCCGTTCTTCGGGATCCAATCCTGAGGTAGGCTCATCTGCAAACAGGACCGGTGGGTCATGTGCCAGGGCTTGAGCAACCACGAGGCGTTGTTTCATGCCACCTGAAAAAGATTTAATCTTCTTTTTAGCCACGGAAGCCAGGTTGACCTCCTCTAACAGCCTCATGATCGTTTGGCGAGAAAGGTCAAGACCAGAAAGCAGCGCCATATAGTCCAGGAATTCGTAAGCAGAGAATTCCGGATATAGCAGATATTCCTGCGGGATGATCCCAATGTTCTTTCTGACTTCGCTGACCTGACGCTGGGTGTCAAAACCACATACGGTTGCCCGACCAGCTGTTGGTTGAATGAGACCAGCCAGGATGCCAATCAGGGTGGTTTTGCCAGCGCCATTCGGACCCAAAAGCCCATAAACGCCTTCATCCATTGTAAGGTTAACGTCACGTAAGGCAAAAACGCCGGCTTTGTACTGTTTGGTCAGGGAGTGCGTTTGTATGATCATAATCTCCTACTTAAAGCAAATCGTGGAACTCGTCTTTCATAAGCTAGGGAACGAATTCTTGATCGTTATTATAGTTTATAGTCATCGGATTTGGATATCATGGAGTTTTTGGATAATGTTGAGCTATTCTGGAAATTTGCAGCCCACCTTTTGAACGTTCCAGAGTAAAAAATAACACCATTGGGTCACCATCTACGCTTAGCTTGGCTTCAATTACAACACGATGTTGCTGGAGGTCCGTACTGGTCATTGACGATTCGCTATCCGTGAAGGGAAGTGGTAATAGTTGCTCTACAATCACCCTCTGTGGCTGATTTAGCTGTTCTAGAATATGGGTCAGGTTCTCTTCAAATGCGTCATCTGGCAAAACTGTTTCATTTGTAATACCCCGCAACCGTAAATCTACCCGGATTAGAAATCCTGAGACCCTCGCTAAGCTTAGGTAGGTATCCGGTTGGCTCGCAACAGTCTCCAGATACGCGTTGGGGCTCGGCATCTGGGCTGTTGCCGTTGCGTCCGGTGACCAATTTCCAAAAAGATTTTCAGTCGGGTAAGCGGTATTAATTTCAGCGATTCGCCATCCATCTTTCGTATGAGACAGAATCAGGTAATTAAAATACAATTTACCATTTTCAATTGCGAGCAATGAATCTTGCGTTTGCCATGCTCTCGCCTGACGTACGAACACCAAATTACCATTCTTGATATCCACGTTGTTCAATCTAACCAGAGAATCAGGTTCGAGCGAAAGTGGGTATAAGGCATCCAGTTCAAAGCGAGATATCCAACCCGCGTCCCTTGTATATCCTTCCATATCCAAATGTTTAGCAATGGTACAGCAAAGGAGTGAAGAAGCCTCCTGAGGTGATCCGTAATGCTGCAACGCTTCATATTTACCGATCAACGCCGAGCCTTCAAAGAGGTCTCTTATATCCATCTGGTCAATAAAAATCCTTGGGTCGGTGGGAATCGCTTCTGGATTATTCACTTGGGTTTGATCAATCAATGTTATGTCCGTGGAGTTGATTGGCGCAATCGGCTGACATGAAACAAGGGCAAAAATAAGCAAAATAATAATCAATTTCTTGCGTATCATTTTGCTACACTCTTTCTGTAAGTTAGAGATCCTTTCTGAAAATTATGTATAAAGATATAATTTTGTTGGTACATTGGGTTGTTTAATTGGATATCTAGGTCATACCCAGAAGGAAATGACCCATTATGGGGAGTTGACTGACTGGCTAATGCGGTAGATGTAAGCAAAGAATATACTACCAAAACCAGTAATAAACCTGACAAGATCCACCTCACTATTTTTCTCCTATTCCTGATTATAAGACAAGATTTTTTCTTAGCTGCGATTGACGATTTCTTCCTTCTCTCTTTTGCAGCTTGGTGACAAGTATTCAATCCTCCTGATGATTAACCTGAAATCCTAGAGGTCAGCTAATGTCCAGTAGATCGCCAATAATTAATATACTAATATATGCCTCCTTTGCGATTAAACACTTGACTACGCTTATATAAAAAGCATACAAAATCGGACATTAAATTGGCATTAAATCAATCGCTGACCTTTAAGCAAAGATGCATTGAGATAATATTGAGGCAAATCTGAATTAACTCCAAGATGAATTAAGAAGCCGTTGCTGAATTTTTCAATTACAGTTCTAATGATCCTCACTTCCAACTTTTCGACCAGTGGCTGTGGCTCAGGGATTATCCAACATACAAAAATTCCAAGTGGCGTCCATATTATGTATGTTTTGGAACTGATTTAACGTGGATTTAATGTTCCATCATCTAAACTATCGGTAAATGGAAAAAGGATAATTTCTGTATTGCTTGATTGATTATTTTTTCATTTGAAAAAAGATAATTTTACAAAGTATTTGGAGAAAGTATGTACCAATAGTTTATGTATTTCCTAGAATAGTTTTGAACATGAAAACTATACTAACCAAGTATTTATATAAACAAAGGAGATGCAAGATGAAAACGCTGACCAGAAGCTGCCACGATTTCACCAAAATCCAAGTAGCGAGTCATTCACCATTCGGTTCTTACAACCTTGCTTATTTTTCGCCCTCCAATTTCTTTGCATTGAATATCACAGGATACAACAACTAATGTCAACCAAACGAGTTCTCCCATTGATTATCATCGTCATTGCTCTTGTCCTTGTGGCAATCTTTCTCGTCAGAGATTCCCAAGAGCGGAAGGTTATGGCTCTTGTTGAACAATGTGGTGGTTGGATTTCATTGAAAGACCCATTTATATCCAATAGCTTTGATCATTACAATGATCCAGAAAATTGGAAAGAAACAGAACAACTCATTGGACAAGCATCACTTAAGTTTTCAAGCCAGAGCGAATTTACTTGTGAATGGGAACCTATCCACAAAATCAAAAATTTGATTTGGTTAGTGACTAACTGTGCAGAAAAGCTTGGAGACCATTACGAGTATCGTACGGCATACCTTCTGTTCAGAGTAGGTTCTACAGGTTTGATTGAATCGTTCTATGTCCCTGTTGGTAACGATTATGTTGAATTAGTTGAACCATTTGTGAAAGGTCCAGAAGATAACGAATTGTCAGAAACCCGGACGGGTCACATCAAACTGCGCCTTACCTCTCCCGACGAAATTCCTCCCTTGGTATATGAGAGCTCGGGTCTTCTAAAGTAAAAAATGTAAATGTTAATAGATTCTGTTGGCTTCTTACAAATCGTAGGTACGTGATAGATTTTTGTTTACCCACAGGCATGGATTTCGAATAGACTTTTTGCGGAGGAAATATGAAGCATAAAATTCGAATTCTTTCTATTAGTATAATTATATTGGCTGTGTTCAGTGTATCAACTGCGATAGCAGGTTCTTACAATCGTACAAATGCGGTCAATTATGCAGACACCTGGGCACATGATCGCAATAGTGCATACAAAAGCTATGGTTCTGGTTGTGGGTGTACCGATTGTACAAATTATGTATCACAAGCTTTATATAATGGGGGCTACCCAATGAGAACAGGAAATTGGAATGTTGACAGCTACTTTGAATGGTGGTCAAGAATTTATTTATTCGTAAAGCAAAACTCCAAAACCTGGAGTGCAACAGATTGGTTTAATACATATTTAGCGCAATTTCCAAGTGAGTTTCAATACGTTACTTCTTATACAAGTCTTTCTGGAGGTGACTTCTTTTTGCTAGACTTGACAGGAGATGGAATTCCTGACCATGCTAGATTCGTCGTTGGTAATGGATATACAAGTACAAATCAGGCGGACTATACCAATGGTTGTGGCAGCAATGAACAAATTCCACCTCAGGTATACACACTATTAATAAATCAACATTGTGTTGATCGAAAGCATGTGCTATGGAATTACAATCTCCCAAGCTCAACTGTGAGGTGGTATTACCATGTGACTTGGTAGCTGGATTGTTGTAGGCACATACGGAAGGAGAATACGATGAATATAAAATTTTCGAAAAAAATAATTATGCTGGTAGCAATTCTTTTTATCGGGGTTTTTACTTGTTTTGTCCTATTAAAGTCACCGATAAAATCATTAGCCTCCGCAGCAATTCCAAATAACGAAGACGCAAAGCTTATTCAGGAAGCTATTGAGTATAGTTACGTGTTAGAAAGCGAAGCTGCAACTACCTTTGATACCTCTAACTTTATAAAAGTTTTCGTAGATGATCAGAGAGGGGCTGAATTAAGTCAAGAGCAACTTGTATTTATGCAAAAAGTCACGAATCAACCCAACACCAGGTATTTTGGGTATCTGACTTACAAAACGGCCTATTACAATTGGTGGGCATATGGAGCAATCCAAATGGAGGAACTACAATCAAAGGCAATAAATGAAAATCGGCCAATTACAAAAGAAGATATACAAAAAATCATCGAAGCAAGTGCTGGATTAATCCCACCGTCAAGGTCTGAGGGTGATGAGGACAAGCCTTTGATAAGATTCCATAGTCTGACAATCAGTGGAGATGTCGCAACTGTTACCTATGATGATGGACCACGTACAAATGAGTCAACACTAGTGAAAATCGAGGGATCTTGGTATATTGCAGGGAATACAATATTGTCTTTACACCTTTAATATCGGCTTAAAAGTAGGTAGCCTGTCAGGGTAGGGGAAGTAATCCTAACGAGTTACCTTATCTGAGAGGAGGCGGTGTCTCTGATGTTGTTGCCATATGTTCGGTCTCTCGCTTGGGAATATTACCCGTCCTGTCACCCAGGTTACATTTTGGAAGATAGACCTCACCAAAAAGGTCTCTTTAACAATTGTTCTTTAAAAAACATTCCTAGAAGGCTATCCAAAGCTGAACTTAGCTAGGTTTCTCTAATTAATCTTAGGTTGAGGTTAACAATTTGAGAAGCAAAAAGGTTTATGCCATTCAGGGACTTCTAGCTATCTGATGTATCGGTCAATAGGAAC
>ENA-UOOH01000183-UOOH01000183.1-fermentation-metagenome-genome-assembly--contig:-NODE-183-length-73992-cov-5.621867_pt1 | contig 73992 bp, 70 predicted proteins | sample MGYA00245778_ERZ724025 | MGnify/ENA primary metagenome ERZ724025 (study PRJEB28704, sample SAMN03018313) | fermentation metagenome | biome: anthropogenic terrestrial biome; feature: soil; material... | reverse complement strand
TAAAAAAGCCTCGCCCGGGCTTTCCGACAGAATAGAAATAGCCAACAAGTGGATTTGAATTTTACGACTGATAGACCGGCTGCCGTATGGGTGACGGATTTCAGCTATATATACACATTTGAAGGCTGGCTGTACCTGGCTACGATAAAAGATATATTCACCAAGGAAATAGTGGGCTGGGCAACAGACAATAACATGAGAAAAGAGCTTTGCATTAAAGCCCTGGAAAATGCTGTCAGGAGGCATAAGCCGCCCAGGGGAACTATTCACTACTCTGATCGTGGCGTGCAATACTGCAGTAGAGAATACCAGGCGACTCTGAAGAAATATGGCATGATCTGCAGTATGAGCCGGAAAGGTAACTGTTATGATAATGCCTGTGCAGAGACCTTTTTCAGCACTATAAAATGCGAGATGCTTTACCATAAACGCTACATGACAAGGGATGAGGCCCGACAGGACATCTTTTGGTACATAGAAGTGTTTTACAACCGTAAAAGAAGGCATCAAGCCCTGGGATACCTTTCACCAGCCGCATTTAAACAAAGCTACTTAGGGCAAAAGGTGGCATAATAAAATTGAAATAATAAGATTTTGAGCAAAACTGAGATTCAGGAAGAAAACCTAACTCTGGACTGTCTGTTTTATCGGGAAAACCCCAGTTGTTGTTATGCCAAATATAAAACCAATTTCCGATCTGAGAAACTACAACGAAGTGCTGCGCGACATTGCTGTGGGTGAACCTGTTTTTTTGACCAAAAACGGCAGAGGACGATATGTGCTTGTGGATATTAACGAATATGAAAAATTAAAGGCTTCGCTGAAGCTGATGTCGCAGCTTGCCCAGGGAGAGCAGGCTGGAAAAGAAAAAGGTTGGATGACTATCGAGGAAGTGGAAGCAGAACTGGAGATTTGAGAATGTATAAGCTAAAAATTTCGCCTGAAGCCAGGGATGATATGGCAGAAATTAAAGGCTATATTTCTCAGGAACTTAGTAATCCACAGACGGAGGTAAATTTGGTTTCTAAGATCACGAAAAAAATACGCAGGTTGCCGGAGCATCCTGGAATTGGCGCACCGCTATCTTCTATTGTAGATATTCAGACAGACTACCGTTTTCTTGTCTGTGCCAGTTATCTAATATTTTACAGGTACGAAAATGAAATTGTTTTCGTGTCGAGAGTCTTATACGGCAAGCGGAATTACATGAGAATCCTGTTCAGTGATTTACCGGAGGATCATGAAAAATAGAATACAGCGTTATCTTTTGCACATATCGTTACCAAAGCCGGACAGCAATATGGGCATGCATCTATAGCATAATTAGTAACTACAAGGGTTTTGTTGCAGAGAATTAAAATTAGCAGAAGGACAGCAAGCTACATTTTAAGAAGATAAAGGAAAAGACTGGAGCAGTAATCGGCAACTATCCAGAGTTCTCGGTATAGGAAGAGGAGTATAAATAAAAAGCCATGCCCCCTTTTGGCTGAAAATGGTTGTTCAATGTCATTCCGGCGCGACGATAGAGGTGATGAAAGAGAGGAAGGAAGTACATATGCAAGGGTCACCATAAAGCTTTCAGAGAGATGGATAATCCTGCAAACTCCGGATGTTCAATTACTTCTTCGTCCAGGCCGGCGGCAACCAGGGTGTAGGAGCCATTGCGGAGGGAAAAGCATTCCAGCGTTTTTTCCTCGGGATTGACAAGCCAGTAGTGCCGGACCTTGGCTTTCTGGTAAATCCGCGACTTTTGAAGCCGGTCCCTGCGGCTGCTGGACGGGGACAGTACTTCCACTACCAGCGCGGGCGGACCGTCAACCCGGGTGTCTTTCACAATCAATTTTTGTTCTCCCGACACATAGAACAGATCCGGCTGGACTACGGTAACATCATGGAAGGTCACATCCAACGGCGCATTGAATATTTCCCCTTCAGGATCACAGGCGCCAAAATAATCTTCCAGGATCCGCTGGAGCCGGCGGGAAACCCGCTGGTGTATAACACTGGGCGAGGGTTCTTTGATCAACATGCCCTCAAGAACCTCGAAACGATAGCCCGATTCTTCCGGCAGCAGCAGATAGTCCTGGTACGTGAAGCTTTTAGCCGGTTCGCTTTGGTAGCCGGCTGCTTTTTCCTGAACAGTTGAACCGGTCAGTGCGCCGATCACATCAGCAAGCCTGTAGCGGTACTGCTTGCCCCTCAATTCAACGTGGGGTATTCTTTTTTCTCTTGTGTACCTCCAGATGGTTTCTACGGAAAGATCTAGGGCTTCAGCCAAAGCCTGGGCGGTTACCAGTTCCTTATCTCCGGTCATAAGATCACCTCCACTATGATTATAGTTTGCCTGTAAACAGAAATCAACTAAAATCAACTAAAATCAACTAAAATCAATTTAAATTAATCGTAATGTAATGGCTGTTTTCTCAAAGAATCGCCATTTGGAACCAGCCCTGTTGTCATGCTTATACATGGCCTTCTATATTTTTGGTGCAAATTGCAGTAAAATGGACATGGGAAATGCAATAAGCCGAATAAAGGAGAAGTAGAGCAGAATGATTGATTTCCGGAAAGAGCTGGAAAAGTTCGACTTTATGGCGGTTGACGCCGACTTTGCCGGGTATAAAAATGAAGCGGTACAGGGTTATCGAAGTTTTCAATTCAACGCTCAAGCGCATCGGGAAGGAACTGAACAATACCAACATTCAACTTGAGGAAGTTTTGGCGCAGTGTATGGACACCGGCGAGAAGGACAAGCGGTTGGCGGCGCTGATATGGGAACCGTGAGTATGAGGATTCATTAAGAGGGTTGTATGATGTGGCTTGCATGGCCGGTTTTATACCAATTGCCTGCGCGGCCTTTATCGGAGAGCATTCCTATTCCACTGAAAAGCTGCCTATGGCCCACGGCCGGCCGGATGAAGAAGATCTGGCAAAGGCAAAACAATTCGGTATTATAATTCAAAAAGAGTGCGCTCTCCTGGCTAACCAAAATGATGTCAATGAAATTTTTCTGCCAGGCAGCAGGGATTACCGGAATAAAGAGATTCCTAATCTCCCGTTAGCGCCGGAACCATCAGAAGACAGATGCGATGTCTGTAAAAAATGTATTGATGTCTGCCCGGTTGAGGCGATATCTTTTGATTCTACCTTTGTAACAGATAAAGAAAGGTGCATACTGTGTTTTGCCTGTGTTAAAGCATGTCCAAAACATGCAAGAGAAATAAATAATAAATATTGGTCGCAAGCGATGGAAAACCTGAAAAAAAGGTGCCTGGGAAGAAAAGAGCCCGAGTTTTATCTATTGTCCTAAAGGGCATTGCTGCCTAATAGAAATAGTAAAAAGTACAATGTCCCAAGGTTCGATTTACCATATCTACTAATTTATATAATATATTCAGAGACTGCAGGTATTAACAACTATGTTGTTTTTTTTAGTATTTGTGTAGTTTTTTCAAAGCGGATAACTAATCATATGAGGAGGATTTAGATGAAAGAAAAAAAAGCCAGCTTTACTGCGACGTTAATGGCTTACTATCGCGCGTACCATGCCATGCATGAAACCCCAAAGATATTTGATGACTTCCTGGCCCATCGTTTGGTTAAGGAGGAGGAGCGGGCAAGCATCGAAAATCAGATAGCGGAAAGCCTCAAGTTATTCGACTCCGCACGCGCCGCGTCTTGCCTTGACCGGGCGACGGCTCTGAGGTGGATGATGCGGGAGGCTTTGGCGGCTCCATCTCTCATTCTCGGCCGTTCACGGTACTCGGAAGACAGCCTCGAGAACTCTGTCCTGCAGGGTGTGCAGCAGTATGTGATCCTTGGGGCGGGGATGGATACTTTCGCGTTTCGTCGCCCGGAGATGTTGGAGAAGCTTCAGGTGTTTGAGGTCGACCATCCCGCCACACAAGCCGTAAAATTTCATCGCCTCGCTCAAGCGGGCTGGGAGCAGCCGGAACAATTACATTTCGTTCCGGTGGATTTCGAGAAAGAGAGCTTGGCGGAGGCGCTCATGCGCTCGCCGTATGACCCAAAGATCCCGGGCTTCTTTAGCTGGCTGGGCGTCACATATTATTTAACCCGCGATGCGATATTCGCCACATTACGAGCTATCGCCGGCATCTCTCCCCCGGGGGGCACGGTTGTTTTTGATTATATGGATACCGACGCGTTTGTCCCGGGCAGAGTTGCCAGGCGTGTGGATATGATACAAAAATCTGCGCGGCAGATGGGCGAGCCGATGATAACGGGTTTTGACCCGCCGTCACTCACTGCTGAACTCGCAAGTATAGGTTTACGTCTCCATGAAGATTTGAGCCCAGCTGACATCCAAGAACGCTACTTCCGGGGACGTACGGACGGCTATCGTGCGTGTGAGCATGCACATTTTGCGTGGGCCTTGGTCGAATAAATATAGTCATGTTGTTCTGCAACCTAATAAAGAATGCGACAAACGAGAACCGTACCAAAAGTACAATGTCCCAAGGTTCGATTTACCATTTCTACTAATTTATATAATATATTTCTAATACAGCAGGTTTAACCATGCTGATTTTTTTATCGAAGACGTTTTTCAAAGCTATCAATTAATCAGATGAGGAGGGTTTTTTATAGTGAAAGAAAAAAAAGCCAGCTTTACAGCGCAGGGCCTGGCCTACATGCGCGCCTACCATGCCATGCACGATAATCCCAAGATATTTGATGATTCTCTGGCCTATTATCTTTTTAAGGAGGATGAACGTTTATTCTTCGAAAACGCCTGGTCGCAGGTTCCCAGGTTATACGATCCCGAACGGGCCGCGTCGCTCCCCGACCGGGCGGCAGCGATAGCCTGGACGCTACAAAAAATTACACCGGGTCCATCAATGACCGTCACCCGTTCAAGGTACACGGAAGATATCCTTGGCAAGGCTGTTGGGCAGGGAGTGCTGCAGTACGTAATCCTTGGAGCGGGGTTCGATACCTTTGCGTTTCGCCGTCCGGAGATGTTGGAGAAGCTTCAGGTTTTCGAGGTCGACCATCCTGTCACGCAGGCTTTTAAACGCCAGCGCATGGCTGAGGCGGGCTGGAAACTGCCGGCACAACTTCACTTTGTTCCGGTGGATTTTGAGCAGGAGAGCCTGGCAGAGGTACTAACACGCTCATCGTATAACCCGCAGGCACTTAGCTTCTTTAGCTGGCTGGGTGTCACATATTATTTAACCCGCGAAGCTATATTTGCCACGCTTCGTGCCATAGCCGATATCGCTCCCGCGGGCAGCGCTGTCATTTTCGATTACCTGGATAACGACGCGTTTGTCCCTGAGAAAGCTGCTAAACGCGTGCAGGTGATGATAAGGGACGCGCGGCAGATAGCGGGTGAGCCGATGATAACGGGGTTTGACCCCTCAACCCTCGCCGCCGACCTGGCGGGTTTGGGCTTTTATCTCCAAGAGAATTTAAGCCCAACCGAAATCGAAGAACGCTATTTCAAGGGGCGCACGGACGGCTATCACGCATGCGAGCATTTGCACTTTGCCAGGGCAGTGGTCGAATAGCTATTAGTCTATATACTAGTTAATCAAACAAATAAAAGGAAAGAAGAGGTGCTTAATATGGAAGAGAAGAGAGCCAGCTTTACTGCAACGTTAATGGCTTACTATCGCGCTTACCATGCCATGCATGAAATCCCAAAGATATTTGATGATTTTCTGGCCTGTCATTTGTTTACGGAGGATGAACGCTCGTTTTTCGAAAACGCCTGTTCGCAGGCTCCCAGGCTGTATGATCCCGAACGCGCAGCGTCGCTTCCTGACCGGGCGGCTGCGATAGCGTGGGCGTTGCAAACAATTACACCGGGCCCATCCATGACGCTTAGCCGTTCGCGGTACTCGGAAGACAGCCTGGAGAAGGCTGTTCGGCATGGTGTGCGGCAGTATGTGATCCTCGGAGCGGGTTTTGATACCTTTGCGTTTCGTTGCCCGGCGATGTTGGAGAAACTTCAGGTGTTCGAGGTTGACCATCCCGTCACGCAAGCCTTTAAACGCCAACGCATCGCTGATGCTGGCTGGAAACTGCCGGCACAACTTCACTTTGTTCCGGTGGATTTTGAGCAAGAGAGCCTGGCAGAGGTACTAAGACGCTCATCGTATAACCCGCAGGCACTTAGCTTCTTTAGCTGGCTGGGTGTCACCTATTACCTAACCCGCGATGCTATATTTACCACACTGCATGATATCGCCAATATTGTCCCCGCGGGCAGCGCAATCATTTTCGATTACCTTGATACAGACGCGTTTGTTCCCGAAAAAGCGGCTAAACGCGTGAAAACTACGATAAGGGACGCGCGGCAGAACGCGGGTGAGCCGATGATAACGGGTTTTGACCCTTCAGCCCTCGCCGCCGACCTGGCCCGCCTGGGATTACGTCTCCAGGAGGACTTAAGCCCGTCCGACATCCAGGAACTTTATTTCCGGGGGCGGAAGGACGGTTATTACGCATGTGAGCATTTGCACTTTGCATGGGCAGTGGTCGAATAGCGCGAGATAAAATTATTTCGGGAGGTTATCGAGTGGAAGAAAAAATATTTGCAAGTGGTGTAACTTCTTTTTACAAAGAGACGCTATAGAAACAACCGGAATAGATCCTGATGAGATAGATCGGTATGACAAGTTTATTAGGTGATTGTTATGTCAGGGGCATTCCGTAACTGCAATAAGATTATGCTTACATCTATTGTTACGATTTATGCCAATGTAAACCCGGTGAAAAAGACTTGCTAAACCAGGTAAAATTTTTTATACTAAGATTAGACCGGACGGTCGGTATGTAATGTCATAAAGGAGAAGGTCATGAATAAGCGCAGGTACGAGGGAGAGCAGACCAAGAAGAATATCGCTGACAAGGCTAAAACCTTATTTTCCCGGAAGGGATACGCTGTAACCTCCATTCAAGATATATGCGACGCAGCGGGATGCAGTAAAGGGAACCTGTACTACCATTTCAAAAGCAAGGAAGATCTGTTCCTTTACCTTGAAGAACAAACCTTTAATGAATGGTGGGAGCAGCTGGATGAAATATTTTCCCATTGTGAAACCGTTACCGAGAAACTTTATGCTTACGGTAATTTCATTTCCGGTATTGAAAGGCCGCTGAACTCAGCCGAAAGAGAGTTTATCGGCAAAGTGGGAATGGACTCGGATGCCGGAAAAAAATTTATAGCTATTGTCAATAAATCCTTTGATAACATCAAAAGATTTATCTCAGAGGGGATAGCCAGCAGCGAGTTCAAGAATGAAAATCTGTTTGAATTGACCTTTATTATTAGTTGTTTTTATTCAGGATTAAGCCGCTATTCTTCATACATGATGGATAAAGAAGTTAGTAAAGTCTTGTATCGCAAAGCAACTACATTGTTATTGCAAGGTTTAAGTACCGGGAGCGGGGCATAAATTTTTTTTCATATATATTAGACCGGACGGTCAGTATGTAAATATGCGGTGTATAAGATAATCAGGGGAGAGGATATCCATGAAAACGAGCCGCGGAGTTTTCTTCTTCAGCTGGTCCGAGGCATGTAGGGCAGGGGTGGAGTGTGCCGGGGGAAAGGGGTGGAACCTGGGCAATCTCGAGCGGTACGGGTTCAATATTCCCTCCGGGGGAGTCCTTACAGTCGAAGCTTACCAGAGTTTCATTGAAGAAAACAACCTGTTTGAATCCTTGGGGGATATCACCCGGAGTGTGACTATCAGTAATATTGCAGAGAAGGAGATTGAGCAAAAACTTTCCCTGATCGGAGAAAAATTCAGGGCTGGCCATATCCCCGGGTATATTCAGGAAGAGTTAATCTCCAGTCTTAAAAACCACGGAATACTTGATAAACAACTGGCAGTCAGGTCTTCGGCCTCCGCCGAGGACTCCGCCGGGGCGTCTTTTGCCGGCATCCACGAGTCTTTCTTAAATATCCGGGGGATGGACAGCATCCTGTCCGCCATTAAAGAATGCTACGCCTCCTTATGGTCACCGCGGGCAGTAGCTTACCGGCGAAAAATGAACTTTAAAGATAACGAGGTGGGCCAGGCTGTGGTAATCATGGTGATGGTGGTGGCCGAGGCTGCCGGAGTCGGCTTTACCTGCGACCCCCGCACGGGCCGGGAAGATGTCGTGCTGATAAACGCCAATTTCGGTTTGGGGGAAAGCGTGGTCAGCGGCGTCGTAGAGCCGGACGAATATCGTCTGGACTATTGGGGTGAAACGCCGGAAAAAAAGATCGGCCGCAAAGAGGGAAAGACCATTGCGAGGGCATCCGGCGGTACGGAGTTTGTCGAGTCTGCCGGGTTAGCGGCGGGACAGGTCTTAAGCGATGATAACATTCGCAGACTTGGTCTGCTTATTCAGCGGGCCTTTGACACCCTCGGCCGCGGGGAACAGCACCAGGACATCGAGTGGGTATTTGACGGCAAGGATTTCGCCCTGGTCCAGGCCAGACCGGTGACGGCGAGACCCAGGTACACTTTTGACGAGCTCAAAAGCCAGCCTGACTTTTGGTCCAATGCAAACTTAAAGGATGCCTTTCCCATGGTCATGTCAACGCTCAACTGGAGCCTCTGGAATTATCTCATGGCAGGAACCAAGCAGATTCCTAAAATACCCGCGGGACTAAAGATCCAGAGGTTATATCAAGGCCGGGCCTATTGGAACCTTTCCCTTGTTCAATGGATCAATTATGACGCTTTCGGTATTAAGCCCGGGCAGATAAACGAATACGGCGGGGGATTCCAACAGGAAATCAAGATTAACGAAAAAAGACCTTACCGGGGAATTAAAGGAATAAAAAGAATCGGGCGCATACTAAAACTTGTTTTTACTGTAATGAAAAACACCAAAAAAGCACCGAAACACTTTGCCAGGGTTGAAAGCCTTACAGATACACTGTTAAAAGAGGATTTAAAAAGCCTGGATGAAAGAGAGTTAATAAATAGGATTTTTGAAATAAAAAGCGCTTTCGGGCAATACTGGCCGGTGTTTCTATCTTTTGTCCGCGGCGGTGATATAAGTCCTTTGGTAAAAGTGCTGGAAAAATATTTTCCGGGTAAAGGGAAAGCTTACGCCAACGCCCTGATGACGGGGAAGGGGGACATTACCAGCGCGGAGCAGGGCTACCGCCTGGTGGAACTGGCTGAAGTCGCCCGGGGTGACGCCTCCGCCCGGGGGTTCTTATCCGCCGTGCCTTTTCATCCCCTCCAGTGGGAAAAGGAGCTGCCGGGGGAATCCAGGTTCAAGCAGTCGCTGCGTAATTTCCTGGCCGAATACGGGCACCGGGGAGTTTATGAAATGGACATGATCAACCCTTGCTGGCGGGAAGACCCTTCTTACCTCTTGCATGTAGTCAGGAGTACTATGGAAAGTGCTGATTTAGGTAAGATAAAGGCCAGGCAAAAGGAAAAAGCCGATCAGATCTGGCGAGAAATAAGGCAAAGAGTCCCCTTTTACAGCCGTGGATTGGTTAACTATCTGTTAAAACAGGCCGTCAAAGGCGCGGAACTCAGGGAAAAGGGCAAATCCGTGCTGGTCAAAATACAGATATTTGATCTGCGTTTGGTTTTCCAGGAAATCGGGCGCCGGTTAGCGGGAAAAGGTATCCTCGCCGAATCGAACGATATATACCACTGTGCCTTGAGTGAAATATTTTCTATACTGCGTGGAGAATGGAGCGGCAGAGGACTGGACGTTATGGTGGCGGAACGGAAGGTTTTAAGAAAAGAAATGGAGGCGCTCTCACCCCCCGACTTAATTATCGATGAAGTCCCCCTGTTTGCGGAGCCCGCCGCTCCCGGCCCGGGCAACACACTGGAGGGTATGGGAGTGGCTGCGGGGAAGGCTTCCGGAGCGGCAAAATTGGTTTGTCATCCTGACGGAGGAAAAAAACTGCAGGAAGGAGACGTGCTGGTAGCCCCGTCAACCGACCCGGGCTGGACGCCCCTGTTCTTGAAGGCCTGCGCTATTGTTATGGAGGCGGGAGGGTCGCTGTCCCACGGAGCCATTGTAGCCCGCGAATACGGCATCCCCGCGGTCGTAAACATACCTGGTGTGATGAAGATAATAAAGGACAGTCAGTTGATTACCGTCGACGGCGACGAGGGGAGGGTGTATCTGTAAGTTCGCATTTAATTGTTCAGTACTTGAAATAGGTAATTCAACAAATAATTCTACATTTGGGGTGCCATAAAGAGGAGCTTAACCAAATTAGTTGAAATATTTATTAAATAATATTTAGTGACGGCCGCCCAAGTCGGAGTGGGCGTTTTTTGTTTATATTGGAGTTCTATAAAAGGAGCTGTGCAAAATAGTAAAAAGATTTAGAAGCCTTGAAGGAAAGCGTTTCGTTTATGAGTCTTACGACAGGCTGCTTGAATTATGGGGTGTTGATAAGGAAGAACTGGATATCGATACTCTGTATGGAACAACGCATGTTATTATCTCGGGCAACCGTAAAAATCCCCCTTTATTGCTTTTTCACGGTTCCGGCACTAATTCAGCGATGGACTGGTTGTATAACATACGGGAGTTGGCAAATCTTTTTTTTGTAGTAGCTGTAAAAAATAACTGGCCCAAATTTTGATATATCCTCATTAAATAAAGAGTTTTTTAAGCATTGGTTTTATATGTTGAAAATGGCCTACTTACCTGGCCATCCCCTTTGAAATACCACTTCCGCTACCCTAAAGCTGATTGATTATTAGGGTATATTGATACTGCAGATTTGCTGATTTAGTCTACCACCATAAACAGCCATGGGCAGATCAGGTTTCCTCCTGCAGGAGGTCGCGCTTTATTCTGAACCCTCCAGTTCTGCACCAGTTATGTATAAGAGTACCGGTCAAGTAGCAATTAGTAAACGAGCTAATAATATGGCATATTGCGCGCTTCCCGGTGGGGCTGACGGTTGGGTGGAAGAAACCGATATAAGCTATACCTTCCCTGCGGATTATAATATGGGGTATTGAATGCTGATCACGTTATATTGTCCGGCAGTATTTCGAGGAGAAGGAACCTACAGGCTCAGGGTAGTTTTTAAGATGGTACTGTATGAAGGTAGTCAGATTAATTGACTACACTTTCAAGGAGGATAGGGTCAGCCTTATGCTGGTTGGAAAATGCAGTGAGTGGGATTTGCTGTTGTAAGGGTACTGGATGAATAATACAATGTATCTACATTTTATAGAGCCGACCAGTTTATGATTATTTTTTGCATTTATGAATAACAAAAAAAAGGGGATGAAACAATGCATGTTTTTATAGTTTATGCCCATCCAAGTGAAGAATCATTTACATATTCCGTTCTGTTAGCGTTTATTAATGGACTGAAACATTCAAATCATACATATGAGATTTCTGATTTGTATAAAATGAATTTCAAGTCAGACATGGAACTTGATGAATATGAGAGAGAATCAGGAAGGGGACCAAACCGAACTATACCGGAGGATATTAAACATGAGCAGGAAAAAATAAATATATCCGATGCCCTGGTGTTAATTTATCCGGTTTGGTGGAGCGATTGTCCGGCCAAAATGAAAGGATGGTTCGATAGAGTATATACTTTGGGGTTTGCCTACATGTATGAAGCTGGAAAGCATACCGGGGCATGTTTAAAAGTTAAAAAGGCTTTGGTTTTATGTGCGGCGGGACATACTGTTGAATACTTGGAGGAAATCGGAATTGCGGAAAGCATGAGGACAGTTATGTTAAAAGACCGGCTTCTTGGCGTGGGCGCAGAGCAGGCGGAAATGGTGATATTGGGCGGTATGGTCTCAAAGGATTATGAAGTGCGTGAAAGGAATTTGAAGCTAGCATTTGATATTGGGAGGAATATGAAGATTGGTCGACAAGATACCCATCTTAGTCAGGCTTAGCAAATTTATTGAGAGTGGTGTGGTGGTCAAATGGAATACAGAAAAATGATGCTAGGTGAGGCATTCGATGTTGCGAGATTGCATAACCAATTGGTATATTATATTAAAGGTGAAACAGATGATGCTTACTTTAATTTTGATGAGTTAGCAGAAGAAGATTTGGGGAATATGTTAAGAGCATTTATAAACGATCCCGTGAAGAGGATATACGTCGCGAAAGATTATGACAACATTACTGGATTTATTGCTGGTGAAATAATAAATTGCTTTCTTCCCATATCAAAAATCGCAAAAGTGGGTTATGTGGCTGGCGCCTATGTTTTACCGGAGTATAGAGGAAAAGGCATAATGACAAATCTTGAACAAATGCTTACAAATTTCTTTAAAGAAAATGCTATATCATATGTCGAATTAAACGTTATATCGAAAAACTTACCAGCGAAAAGAAGTTGGGAAGGTCTGGGCTATACCACTTTCAGGGAACAGATGAGGAAGAAAATATGAGGCCAAACTGTTTTTTTTATGATGTTCTTCCCACAAAGCCTTGAAAGGCTTCTCCCTAGGGGGTATTACGGTGTGTTGATGTTTGTCCGAATGGATTGGGACAGAGCGACGCGCATTACTGATTTTTACTATGTACCAATTGACTGGACGGGATTTATCGCCTTAGCGATAATGTTCTGTGCGATCAATATGATAGGCCGCACGCTGTTTATACGGAAGGAGATGTGAACCATGTTTCTTAGAACGCTTCGCGCGGAGAGGATGAAGCTGCGGCACAGCCCGGTCTGGCTTGCTTTCATCATACTTCCAATACTTCCAGCCATAATGGGAACCTTTAACTACCTGCAAAACATCAGTATCCTGCAAGATCAGTGGTACAGCCTGTGGACGCAGCACACCTTGTTTAGGAAGGCAGTCGGTACAGCAAGCCACTGCTATCGCCCCTTTGCTGCAGCAATTAAGTAAAAAGCAACAATTTTACAGATATAAAAGACTACACCTATGCATACTGGAGGAATAAGCAAAGCCCCCAGCCAGTTAAAGGCTTGATAGCCCGCCATTAGACTAATCAAAAGAAAAGCAGGAGATGTCATGATAAACATAAACTTCCGCAAGGCAAGATGTTTGTCCTCAGGCCTCCAATTGCAAAATAGTTGAATGAACTCAGAGTCCAAGCTTTCCTTCCAGTACGAACCGACAAAACCAGCAAAAACAAAGGCTAGGGCTAGCCAAATCAAACACTTTAAACTGCCTTGAACATCCAAGACGACAAGACCGCAAATGAATGCAAACAAGAGATACTGTTGTAAGCGCTGGCTGTTTCTCAGTGTTGATTTAATGCATAGTTCAACCAATCCGTTAACAGCATTACGCTTTTTAAAGATGATAGTTGAGTTTGTAAAAAGCCAAGGTCGTTTTCTTTGCCTTTTGGGCCTTTTAATATTTGCTCCAGAGAAACTCAATAAGAAATTTGCGTATTTCAGTTTCTCACTCTGCTCCCGCGCTACATCCACAAAAAAGCTGCTTGTGCAGCTAAGCCTTTTCATACTTAACAGGCCGATAAAAATAAATAAAAGCAAGATAGCAGCCAAGAACATTCTTGAATTATTGATGATCTGAGGAATCAAAGTTATGAAAAGTAAACTTGTCAAAACCATCGTCCCCCCTATGACAACAAATTGCTGCCAATCGTAAAAGTTTAAGGCTAAAAGCTGTTTAACCAGCCCTAAAACTACTTTCGACAGAAAAGTTATTAAGAAAAGGGCCACTAGCTGGATATACGAAAATTGATAATGCTGAAGAATAAAGGGGGCCAAGACTACAAAGAAAAACCCACTTATAAGAAGGTTTTGGCAATAGGAGTAGATAAGACCGTATCTCATGATATTTTTTTGCCACTGTTTTTGGTTTAATAAAAATAATTGATCCCCTTCCTGGAGAAAAATCCTGATCGACCCCGACCATGCAAATAAATAACAGATCGCGAAAAGTAGGCTTACGGGCAGTAAATTGAGAAAAATGGGAGGTTTCTCCCACCATAGAAGATATTGATTAATTCCCATAGCAATAGCAGGAAGGACAATATATAAAGCCACGGTCCAGTCAATAGTGGTTCTCCAAATACTAAACTTAAACCTTAATTCAGCTGTGAGCCGTTTATAGAATAGTTTACTTGGTGACATCAACTTGGTTCTCCAATATAGAATTAAAGCAATCAAATAGGGATGCCCCTGGCAACTGACACTTCAATCGAATCTCATCCAGGTTTCCTTGAGCTACCAATTGACCGTCGGCCATTAGAATGATGGAATCACATATTCTTTCTGCCATATCTAATTGGTGGGTTGAGATAAGTATCCCAGCCCCCCGCCTTCTTTCTTCATTTAAGAATCGCAAAAACCCCATGGTGGAACGGGGGTCAAGTCCAACGAAAGGCTCGTCTATGATATAGACATCCGGTTCAATTAATAATCCAATAATAATCATAACTTTTTGCTGCATACCCTTAGAAAAGGTTGCTGGAAAGTGGTGCTTAACTTTCTGTAAACGAAATATATTGAGTAAGTTCTGACCTTTTTCCAAAAAAACATTTCTTTCTATCTCATAGACAGCTGCTACTAACTCTAAATGTTCCCATAGAGTTAGTTCTTCATAAAGAACCGGCTGCTCAGGAATATAGGCAAAATTTTTATGTTGACCCGAAAATTGTACTTTTCCTATCATCTTGGGTAAGAGACCGACAATAGCCTTAATAGTGGTACTTTTACCAGCGCCGTTAGGGCCTATTAAACCTGCCAACCCACCTCTTTTAAGGGAAAAATTGATATTAATAATGGCATCTTTTTTCTCAATATAACCGGCCTGATCAATTTCTACTTGCAATACATTCATTTAGTTACCACGTCCTCATAAGAAAAAATGCCATCCTTGCCAAACCAATTCTAGGCTTATGCTATCAGATATGGGGTTACCGATCAACATTCTTACTCGCAACCCTCAATTCCCGAATTATCCTAATTAACTCATTCCAAGTTACCGATCAACATTCTTACTCGCAACCTCCCCGCTTAGGCACCGTAACCAGTCAAAAACCGTGATGGCAAAGCACAGTATGATTTGCTGAGCGCGGAAGGTCAGTCGGCAGTCTATGACGAATACAATGCGAACCATTGGACGACCGGCTTATCTAGTCCATGGGTGGAGAGTTATGCGGTGACAGCAGGCGGGAATGAGGCAATAATTACCTATGATTATGCAACTTCAACAGGTTCAGCCGGTAAATATCAGCAAACGCTTTCATTTATAGTAGAAGGTGGAACTTATTATATCGACTATTTTACCAAGCCGGAAAACATAGCGATGATGAGTGTTCAGTCGGGGGATCTTATTGGAACTATTAAGAAAAATCAAACTCAACTCCATGCGATGTCGGTGGATGGCGGCATGATTTCTGGCATTACGGTTTCTATAGGAGATAAAAAGAAAAGCTTTCAATGGAAAACTCTTGCCAGTGAAAGCTTTGTGCCCGGAGCTTTCCTATGCCGATGTGGACAGAGACAATAAGGATGAATTGATTATAATACTTTGTACTGGTGAGGGCACTGGTGTTTTGATTAAAGATATCCATGTAATCAGACCGGATGATTTTTCCGAAATTACGGTTGAAAATCCTTTAGATACACTAAAAAGTAGAGTCCATACGCAAATTACGGAAAAAGATGTGCAAATAACCATCGATCAAAAGTCTCTTATTGTTTTTCCGGAATCAGAGGTGATAGACCGAACTGCTATGAAAAAAAGCTGGTTTGACAATCTGGCGATGGGATCCATTGTTGATTATGAAATGGATAACAACCGTGTTATTGCGAGAGTGGGAGCACAGCTCTCCCCTGCCGGATTTTTGGGGGATTTTATCTTAACATTTGAATACACGGATCATGAGCTGAAAGTAAGCGATATTGTATTTTCAAGTTTTATAAAAGCGGAGATAACTGACTGAGAACCTACAATATATGCAACTATCAACAATTTTGATGGCGTTACTATGACTGTAAAGGAAGGAACAGCTTCCTCTACCAGTTACGGCACTCTGTTCTCAATAAATGTGGATGAAAACAATAGGTCGGCAAAGATTGCAGCAAATGGAGCCGTTACTGTCGTGCCACTTTCGGACTGGGATCTGCACGGTTACAAGCTGTACGGAAATGAATTTTGCCAGGATTTCTTTATCGAAATGAACCTGAATACCACCTACAAATATTCAATGGAGCCTGAAAAATAGAAAAAACAGTGTTTTTAGATGTATCATAGAGAACCTGCCTTGCTTCGACATCGTCATACTGTAAGAGACAAGTTATTTAATGTTTGGGTGTATGGCGGTATTATTTTTTACGAAAAAAGAGGAATCTTTGTTTCTCAAGGAATTAATTCGGGGATAGCGGGTGAACGCAGTGAAGTTGAAAAATTTCTATTGGTCAATGGCCCTGGCAAGTCTTGTTATTGGATTAATTTTATCTGTGCAATTCCGTATGACCATGGATATAAAGGATAATGAAACGATCAAGAGAACGCAGGAATTAGCAGACCAAGTGGCCCAGTTAAAAAAGGAACAAGATGTTCTTCAACCGCAATTAATAAGGATGCGTGGACAACTTGAAAGTTTATCCACCGGTCCCCTTGCGCCTCAAATAAAAGCAGAATTGGAACTTGCAACGGTATTTTCCGGTTTGAGCAAACTGACCGGCAGCGGCGTGGAAGTGACCTTAAAAGATAGCGATGTCTCACAGATATTCACCGACAACCCTGACTTTTATATCGTACATGATGAAGATATATTAAAAGTAGTTAACGAACTCAAAGCGGCAGGGGCCGAGGCTGTTGCGATAAATGGTCAACGTCTGGTAGCCACTACCGGGATCAGTTGCAGCGGTCCCGCTATCAGAATCAACGAAAAAGCACTTGTTCCTCCTTTTGTCATAACCGCCATAGGCAGCCCTGAAACCATGGAAGGCGCCTTGAAAATGAGGGGCGGGGTGGCTGAGTTTCTGCAGTTTTGTGGCATCCAGGTTTTAGTTAAAAAGTTGGAGAAGCTTACAATCCCGGCTTATTCCGGCAGCATCAAAATGGATTACATAGCTGATACGGATACTGACACTTAGTACTACAGCGTAATTTAAAGGTTAGCGAAGCCATGGGGGCGGTTCGAGCGTCCCCGAAGCGTAGCAAAGGGGCCGAAGGGAAGACGATGGAACCGTCCTCATGGTGTGTTAAAGAATGTTAAAAGAGAGGGCTTAATTTGAACAGGGCTTTTTTCATTTCAATTAGCTTTGCAACCATTTTGCTGGGGGTGATGCTGGGCTTCCAGTTTCGTACCACCAGCGCCGGAGATAACATTGTGCCCCGGGACAGAGAACAGGAATTAGCCTTAGAGAAAAAAAATCTGGTAGAAGATTTGTATAAATTACAGACGGAGATTTCTGATCTGGCAACCAAACTGGAGCAGGCCGGGATCGGACAAAGAGAGGCGGATGAAGCGCTTGGAAGAGAACTTGCCAAAATAAAACGATTTGCCGGCTTATCCCAAGTGTCCGGACCAGGAGCGGAGTTGCTTGTACAAAGTCGCCCGGGGGGGGCTGGAATTGATGTTTTCGATGTTCCAAAAATTACTGACGAACAACTCTTAAAAATGGTTAACGAATTATATAGCGCGGGCTCGGACGCGATAGCTATAAATGGCCAACGTATCACGGCTATTAGCGAAATACGCCTGGCCGGCAACCACATCAACGTCAACGGGATCCCCCTGTCACCTCCTTACCGCATAATCGCCATTGGGGATGCCTCCGTCCTAAAGAACAGGTTGGAATTAAAAGGCGGCCTTGTCGAATATTTGAGCGAGTACGACATTTTGGTACAGATACAGGAAAAAGAAGTAGTTACGATACCGGCCTTTACAGGCGAATTATACTTCGATTATGCAAAGCCCGTTAAGGAAAATTAACAATGTTGCACCACTGAAAAGATATGCTGAAACAACCAGTTTTTTATAGAAGTCTGGTGGCTTGTCACGTTGGGGATTGCTATATGCTTCCTGGGGCTAATCTGTTTCTTGATATTTAAACGTCTGAGAGAGAGAACCGAGAGAACTCATTTTTAGAGCCAGGAGAGGCAGCGATACCGGTTACTTCCAGTTTCCTTAACTGTTGATTTACAATCCGACAAAAAGAGTTAAGAAATGAGGAAATTCCGGGTGATAGTTGCAGTGCAGTTATTTATGAGGAGAATTATAGTGAAACGGATATTTACTGCTGCAATTATACTTTTGATAATAATATTCCTGACTGGCTGTTCTTCTGAAAGGATTACAAAAAAAGGCGGCGCCTTTATGGCAATATGACAAGTGGGCAAAGGCTGCCGGTGTGGATTATATGGATTCGGCAATTGTGGCGAATTATGATCGACAGCATGCCGGATTTTGTGATTTTAAAACGATGCCCGGCTGGTGAAATTCCTCCGGTCGACCAGGCAAATGTCCTTGAACACATTTAGTGAAAGATTACTATTGACAGCCGGTCACAGGGTTGATAAAATCCACTTATATTGTATATACCCTAAAATGACGATGACAGGGAATAGTACGTGTTAGTTTTAAGCCGGGCTCAGAGAGCCGCCGGTTGGTGCGAGGCGGTCAAAGGCAGGCGCGGAACTCTCCCTGGAGTAGCCGACCGAAATCCAATGGAAAGTAGGCCCGGACGGAAACTTCCACCGTTAAAAGGAAGGGGATATCGGATTATTATCATCCCGTATCCTTAAAGAGAACGGCCATGGGCCGTTAAGTTGAGTGGTACCGCGGAAGGCAAACCTTTCGTCTCAGGATCTGAGGCGAAAGGTTTTTTATTTTTTAAAAATCAAGGAGGCAAAAGCAGGGTGCGTAAGATAAGCTTATTTGATACCACGCTGAGGGACGGGGAAAAATCCCTGGGGATAACCTTGAATGCAAAGGAAAAGCTGGAGATTGGCCGTCAGTTGGTAAAGCTGGGGGTGGATGTTATCGAGGCCGGCTTCCCGGCCGCTTCCCCCAGCGAACTGGAGGCAGTGCGGACCCTTGCCCGGGAGGTTAAAGGAGCCGTTATCTGTGCTTTCGCCGGGGTTGAGGAGCGGGAAATTGACTGCTGTGCCGATGCTCTGAAGGGGGCCGGACAGCCCAGGATCCACACGGGAATTGCCATTTCACCGGTTTATATGGAGAAGAAATTGCGGCTTTCCCCCGACCAGGTTGTTGAAATGGCGGTGGCCGCAGTCAGGCACGCCAGGAAATACGTAGGTGACGTTCAATTCTATGCGGAGGACGCTTTCCGCAGTGACCGTACCTTCCTGGTGAGAGTCCTTGAAAAAGTCATTGAGGCCGGGGCAACGGTGGTCAATATTCCCGACACCCTCGGGTACGCCACGCCATGGGAATACAGCGAGATGATTTCATATATCATGAATAATGTCCGGAATATTCAGCGCGCCGTGCTCAGCGTTCACTGTCACAACGATCTGGGAATGGCTACGGCCAACTCCCTGGCGGGAATTAAGGCCGGCGCGGGCCAGGTCGAAGGCACTATTAACGGTATCGGGGAACGGGCCGGGAATACCTCCCTGGAGGAGATTATCATGGCCTTGTACACCCGCCGGGGCAGCACTGGAATCGAGTGCTGGGCGAAAACCCGGGAGATTGCCGCTACCAGCAGGCTGGTTTCACGGCTTAGCGGCGTGCCTGTCCCCACTCACAAGGCAATTGTGGGAGCCAATGCCTTTACAGGGATTCCTGCATCTTTCCCGGAACATGCTCCTTTAAACGAAGCCTTGCCCTTTGAAATGATCGATCCCGATATGGTCGGTATGTTGGGGGACGGGGGTTTTTTAAATGCCTGGTCCGGCCCGTATATGTTGAAGCAGAGATTGCAGGAACTGGGTTATTCTTTGGAGCAGGCGGAGTTGGATCTTGTGTATCAGAAATTTTTACAGCTGTCTGGCTGCAAGGGAGATGTTTTTGACGAGGATTTACACGGTTTGATGGGGGATGCAGGGGTGGCTGGAAACGGGATTACGGTCAAGAATATATCTATCACCACTACCGGTGTTTCCCGGGCCACGGCTACGGTAACCCTGGACTTGGACGGCGATACGGTCACCGAGGCCGCCTGCGGGATGGGGCCCGTGGACGCTGTGTTTAAGGCGCTTGATCTCCTTGTGGGAGAGCGAGTCTACCTAGAGGACTACATGTTGAAGACGGTGGGCCGGGGCCGGGAGGCTCTGGGCGATGCCACAGTGAAGGTGCGCTACGGAGATAAGGGATTGGTTATCGGCAGGGGTATCAGTACAGACGTGATCGAGGCCAGCGCCAGGGCCTATGCCAACGCCCTGACCAAGGTCAAAACAATTATCCGGGAAAACACTGGTCAGGCATCCAATTAAGGAGGTATTAATGTGGCTGTTGTTGAAATTAGCGTCGTACCCATTGGGACACCTGCAACCGGTCTGAGTGAATACGTGGCCGGGTGTCTGTCTGTGCTGAAAGAGGCTCAAGGGATTACCTATCAGTTGACACCCATGGGCACCATCCTTGAGGGCGAGCTGGACCGTGTTTTGGAAGTAGCCCGGCGCATGCACGAGCAGCCCTTTGGCAAAGGGATTAAGAGAGTCGTCACCACCATCAATATCGATGACCGCCGCGACAGGGAATTGACCATGGCGGGGAAGGTGGCGGCGGTAAAGGCCAGGTTGGGTGAATAAACGGGGGAATTCACTGTGAAATATTTCATTGAACTTTTAAACAGCTTGAAGCGGGGAGTCGTTTCCCCAGTCTATCTTTTTTACGGGGAGGAGGCTTACCTGCGCGAACAGGCGGTGTTGCGCTTTAAAGAATACTTGCTTGAGGGCGGCCAGGACGAGCTTAATTTTGACCGGATTGAAGGCGAGCAGGTAACTCCCGCTGAAATTGCGGCAAGGGCAGAGACGCTACCGTTTTTTGCCGGTAAGCGCCTGGTCGTGGTCAGGGACCCGGTCTTTTTTAAGGCCGGCAAGCGGTCCGCAGGAGAAGCCCCGGAAGGGGAAGTTGGGCCGATCTCAACGGGTAAGGAGGCGCCCCTGCTGGATTACCTGAAGCACCCCCTGGTCTCAACCTGTCTGATCTTTACCACGGGTGAGCCTGTGGATAAACGCAGGCGCCTCTTTCAGGCGATCAAGAAAAACGGCCGTGCCGTGGAATTCACCTACCTCAGTCGGGGGGAGTTGGCCCGCTGGCTGGCACAAAAGGCGGGGGCGGCGGGAACGAAGTTTGTATCCGGGGCGGGTGATGTCCTGCTGGATGCGACCGGGCCGTCCCTGCTGAAGCTTGTAGCTGAACTGGAAAAGCTGTTTTGCTACACAGCAGGGCAGGGACAGATCACGCCGGAGGATGTCCGGTTGGTGTGCCCTCCCAGGGTGGAGGAAAACATTTTCGCCATCGTGGATGCGGTAGGGGAGAGGCGCTGCAGGAAGGCTCTGGCAGGGATTAAGGAAATGTTGGCGGCCAGAGAGCCTCCCCTGAGAATTCTTTTTATGATCAGCAGGCAGTTCCGCCTCCTCCTGCAGGTTCATGATCTCCTGGGTCGGGGCTTTCCGCCCGGTGAAATTCCAGCGAGGCTGAAGATTCATCCTTACGTTGCCCAAAAGGTTAGGGCCCAGTGTAGAAAATTCAGCCGCCCTTTTCTAATCGGGGCCTTTGATTCCCTGTTTGAGCTGGATCTGGCGGTAAAGACCGGACGTCAGGAGTTTTACCCGGCGGTGGAAACTTTTTTGCTGGAGCTCTGCTGTCAATAAAACAAACAAAAACCACCCTATTTCCGGGTGGTTTTAAGGTTATCCCTTTATTTTGTTAAACCGCTTGCTCAGGCGGGATTTTTTTCGGGAAGCTGCATTTTTATGTATGACGCCTTTCGTGACGGCCTTGTCGATTGCGACCACGGCGTTACGAAGCTTAATGCCGGCTTCTTCCGGGTTAGCCAGTTTTATGGCTTCTTCAAACCTTCTGATGGTTGTCTTGAGGGCGGATTTAATCCGGGCGTTGCGCAGGGTCCGCATCCGGGTAACCTCAACCCTTTTTACTGCTGATTTAATGTTCGGCATGTTATTCTTCACCTCCCAACGGCAACAATTTTATCATGCACAGGAGAAAAACACAAGGTCTACCGGTATATCCTTTCATATTTTGGTCAAAGCTATTCCTAGTCTGAAAAGATTGGGGGTGAACTATCTATGCAGTGGTTGGGACTGATCATCCGATTTGTTGTTTCGGCACTTGTTTTAGTTGTTGTGAGCTGGCTTTCCCCAGGTTTTGTTGTGCACGGGGGGTTCGTGGGGGCCTTAATTGCCGCCCTCGTGATTGCCGTGCTGGGGTATGTAGCGGAAGCCCTCCTGGGCGAGCGCATCTCGCCCCAGAGCAGAGGCCTGGTTGGATTTATTACGGCTGCGGTCGTGATTTACCTGGCCCAGTTTATTATCCCCAGCCTGCTTACTGTAACGCTCGTTGGCGCATTAATTTCAGCATTTGTGATCGGACTTATTGATGCATTCGTACCGACAGTTCTGCGTTAGTGGATGAGCACATAAACCCCTCCCCGCGAGCATAAGAATTACTGAACTAGTCCGTCAAGGAGGGGTTTTTGTGTACACTGCTCCGACCTGCCGCTACAGGAGGACATCTGCGGCCGTCATTTGGCGGTTGATCCTGCCGGTAGCGTTTTCTTTTGCGCTTTTGTTTCTTCCCAGAATCCTTCCTATACCAGCTGTTTACCCCGGGCTTCAGGAAGCAATTGAAAAAGTTCCGCGCAGGATGCTTGCCCTGTACCAGGGAGATCCTGAGGAAATATTCAAAGCCGCAATGCCGTTACTTGGCTGGAGCAGCTTCGAAGGAGACACTGTAAGCCAGCCGGTGTCCCAGATTCTTTGGGATGCCTTTGGTTCCGTGGCGGGTGTGAAAACCCACAGTCCGGCGGCAATTTTACAGTCCCAAATCCCGTATCTAGCCGCAGTCGTCCCTCCGGGTTCAGACGTAGGACAACTGGGGGACTTTACCCCCAACTTCGTTCCCCCGGTAAAGACCGCCACCGCCCTGGCGGGAGAATGCCTGGTAGGGATTTATAACACCCATACCGGTGAAACCTACAGCCAGACGGACGGGCTGGAAAGGCTGGAAGGCAAGCGGGGTGGGGTGGTCACGGCGGCGATGGCACTCCAGGGGGCGCTGGAAGAAAAATACGGGATCAAGGTGGTGCGGTCCGAACGGATCCATGACGCAAGCTACAATACATCCTACCTCGAGTCGGAAAAGACGCTGCGGGAAATGCTGGCTGAGCATCAAGGACTAAGAGTTGTTCTGGACATTCACCGGGATTCCGGAAAAACCAGGGAGCAGAGCCTGGTCCTCATCGATGGACAGGAGGTGGCTCCTATTCTTTTTATTGTCGGCTCCGATACGCGCCGCCCCTTTCCGGGTTGGCGGCAGAATTATGACTTTGCGGTCGAGCTTTCCGGAACAATTAATGAAATGTATCCCGGGCTCTCACTTGGGGTCAGGGTAAAGGACGGCCTTTATAACCAGTTCTTGCACCCCCGCGCCGTACTTGTGGAGTTGGGGACTTCCCTAAATTCTACGGAAGAGGCGGCCCGCTCCGCACGGCTGCTGGCCGATGCCCTGGCCGCTGTCCTGGCCGGGGGCGGAACCGGGTTGGCAGAGCCCGGAATTGAGTCGGAATAAGGCAAGACAAACCGGCAAGCTGCCGGAATTTATGCGGCGCACAGGTATAGACTCCACCGGTTTTTAACAATACTAGCAGTAAGTCCACGAGTATATAATCTAACTTCAGGAGTGATTGGATGAGCCGCACCGGATATCTGCTGGCGATCCTCCTTTTTATTTTAGTCGTTATGGCGGGGGTTTCGGTAGTCCTTACTGAATTTAACCGGATGATTCGCCCGGCGGCCCCTGTCAATGCGTTAAACCTGGAAGCAGCCGGAAACAGCACTTATCGTGTAGAAATATTGGGGGAAGAGGCGGGTGTAAAGCTGCCCGGTGATTTTTCCCCGGCCGAAGAAATGTTTAAAAAAAGTCATGCGGCCCTGGTGGAAGCGATATGCTTGATGAGGGTTAAAGCCGGACATGTATCCGATAACTGGCGCCCCGCGCTCCAGGAGACCGGGAAAAGGCTTTTTGCTTACGGTTCGTCTGTGTTTGCAGCAGTCGTGCAGCCTCTACAAGAATGGCTTCAATCATTGGATGCCGGGAAGCGTTAGTATTTGCGACCCCTGCCGCATGGTGTTATAATTATATAGTTATTTGTCGTATAAGTGAGGAGGATCACGCCCTGAATGAAGTGGGACAAGGATAAAATAAGGAACTTTTGTATTATTGCTCATATCGACCACGGGAAATCCACCCTGGCGGACAGGTTGCTGGAGCTTACCGGCGCTTTGAGCGGGCGTGAAATGGCTGAACAGGTGCTGGACAAGATGGATCTTGAGCGCGAGCGGGGAATCACCATCAAGATGCAGGCCGTGAGACTGGTTTACCGGGCCAGGGACGGCCAGGATTACCAGTTAAATCTCATTGACACCCCCGGGCACGTGGATTTTTCTTATGAGGTATCGCGCAGCCTGGCTGCCTGCGAGGGGGCGCTGCTGGTGGTGGACGCCGCCCAGGGCATTGAGGCCCAAACTCTGGCTAATGTTTATATGGCCCTGGAGCACAATCTGGAAATAATCCCGGTAATTAATAAAATTGACCTGCCGAGCGCGGAGCCCGAAAGGGTAAAACAGGAAATAGAGGACGTCATCGGCCTTGACGCATCCGGGGCCGTGCTGATCTCGGCCAAGAGCGGGACAGGTGTTGAGGAGATTTTAGAGCGCATCGTGGACAGTATTCCACCGCCCGCAGGAGCGGCACAGGCGCCCTTAAGGGCGCTGATTTTTGATTCCCACTACGACCCTTACAAAGGTGTGATCGCCTATATCAGGGTTGTTGACGGCGCGGTAGCGAAGGGCATGCAAGTTAAATTGTTGGCCACCGGCAAAGAACTGGAGATCAACGAGGTTGGTATTTTCAGCCCTGCCCTTACTTCGGTGGGTGCACTGCACACCGGGGAAGTCGGCTTTATTGCTGCCAGTATCAAAAACGTAAAGGACTGCCAGGTCGGTGACACCGTTACGGAAGCTTCCTGCCCGTCCCCCGTTTCTCTTCCCGGCTACCGCGAGGTAACCCCAATGGTTTACTGCGGGCTTTACCCCGTTGATACGGTGGATTACGAGAGCCTGCGGGATGCCCTGGAGAAGCTCAGATTGAATGACGCATCTCTAATCTACGAGCCCGAGACTTCGGAGGCGCTGGGTTTCGGTTTTCGCTGTGGTTTTCTGGGTCTTCTCCACATGGAGATTGTCCAGGAGCGCCTGGAGCGTGAGTACGGACTGACCCTGATCACAACGGCGCCAAACGTTGTCTATCACGTGAAAACCACCGCAGGGGAAACGCTTGTCATTGAAAACCCGAGCAAGCTGCCCCCCGTTGGCAATCTTGATTTTATTGAGGAACCTTTTGTGAGGTCGACAATCATGGTGCCCAAAGATTACGTGGGGGCGGTAATGGAGCTCTGCCAGGAGCGGCGCGGCATTTTTACCAACATGGAATACATGAGCGTAAACCGGGTTATGCTCAACTACGACATGCCGCTCAGTGAAATTATTTACGATTTTTTTGACCAGTTGAAATCCCGGTCCAGGGGTTACGCCTCTCTAGACTACGAGCTGGCCGGCTACAGGCAGTCCGACCTGGTAAAGCTGGATATATTAATAGCCGGTGAAGTCTTGGACGCCCTGTCCATCATCGTTCACAGGGACAAGGCTTATTCCAGGGGGCGGTATTTCGTGGAGAAACTGCGGGGACTAATCCCTCGCCAGATGTTTGAAATCTCGATCCAGGCCGCAATTGGCAACAAGGTTGTTGCCAGGGAAACGGTCAAGGCGGTGCGCAAAGATGTTCTGGCCAAATGTTATGGGGGCGATATTTCCCGTAAGCGCAAGCTTCTGGAAAAGCAAAAGGAAGGCAAGAAGCGAATGAAGCAGGTTGGAAATGTTGAAATCCCGCAGGAAGCCTTTATGGCTGTTTTAAGCGCAGAGGATTAAAAAATATCCGTTTAATACTATAGGAGGGGGCAGTATTGAGTGAGTTGCTATCTGCGGCATTTGAAGCCTGTCCTGGGTGAGCTGGGTATAGAACCGGCAACCAAGGAGGAGCGAAAGCGAATTGACCTGGCGATCAGGGCAGTCGTGGGCAAGGACGCAAAGGACCCTTGCAACGAGGTCTGGAAAGAGGTCAAGACCTGGCTCCAGGAAGAAGGGAAAAAGAAGTCCCTCGTGGAGGAATTAAAGAAGCTCGGATAAAAAAAGACTATATAAATACTATATAATGAGGTGTTGGGACGAATGGCCATTGGCCTCTATATTCACGTCCCTTTCTGTGTTAAAAAGTGCCTTTACTGCGACTTTACCTCTTACCCCTATAATCCTTCGGACGCGCAAGCCTACTTGAAAGCCATCCGTCGGGAGATGCATCTGTACCGGCAACTCCTAACCAGCGACGAGCGGGAATTGTCCAGCCTGTTCATTGGGGGAGGGACGCCTACGTGCCTGGCGGTCGGGGAGCTTAAGGACATGCTGGAAGAGGTGCGTCGTGTTTTTAAGCTTTTGCCCGGTTCTGAAATAACGGTCGAGACAAACCCTGGCGCCATTGATCGGGACGGGTTTAGTGAACTCTTCGGGGCAGGGGTGAATCGCCTGAGCATCGGTGTCCAGTCCTTCCAGGACGACCTTTTAAAAGTACTCGGACGCATCCACGATGCCGGGGCAGCGGCGGAAGCGGTGCAGCTAGCCAGGGCTGCAGGCTTTAAAAATATTAACCTCGACTTTATTTTTGGTATTCCGGGTCAGACTGCCGGGGATTGGCTGGATACCCTCCGGCGCGGCGTGGATCTGTTCCCGGAGCACATCGCCGTGTACGGGCTTCAGTTGGAAGAGGGGACTCCCCTGGAGCAAGCCGTTGCCCGGGGTAAACGAAGAGCCTGCCCGGAAGACCTCGAACTATCCATGTACAGGACCGCAATCTCCTTACTTACGGGCTGTGGCTATGAGCACTATGAGATATCCAATTTTGCCAGGCCGGGCGGGAGATCCAGTCACAATTTGAAATACTGGTTGAACCATCCCTACCTGGGTCTCGGTGCAGGAGCTCATTCTAGTTTTCGGGGAGAGCGGTTTTCCAACGAGACCTCCTTAGAAAGGTATTTAGAAAAGGCTTTCCGGGGAGAATATCCAGTAAAGGATAGGGAACTGATTTCAGTGCAGACGGCAATGTCGGAATCCATGTTTCTCGGCTTGAGGCTGATCCAGGGAGTCAATCTGGATTTGTTTTACCGGCGTTTCGGCATGCGGGTTGAAAATGTTTACGGCAAGCAAATTGCCCGTCTAGCCGAACAGGGGCTTATTGAAGTCGGCGGTGGGCACTTGCGCCTCTCAGAGCGGGGACTCCCGGTGGCCAACCGGGTTTTCCAGGAATTCGTGTAAGGATGCGAAAAATACCGTTCACATGCTTTAAACTGCTTGTTTTCATGAATCCTTATAGCCATTTCCCTTGACAAATATACATAGTTGATGCTATTTTTTATTTAGCGGGAATTTAGCACTCAGTAGCATAGAGTGCTAACAAAAAGGGGGGTCCGGCATGAAAATGGATGACCGCAAGCAAAAGGTGCTTATGGCCATTGTCCAGGACTTCATCGCCACTGCCGAGCCGGTTGGTTCCCGGACCATTGCAAAGAAATACAAGCTTGGGGTGAGCCCGGCCACCATCCGGAACGAGATGGCGGACCTGGAGGAACAGGGCTATATTGAACAGCCCCATACTTCTGCAGGGCGCATCCCGTCACAGCAGGGCTATCGCTATTACGTGGACTATTTAATGAAGAGGAAAGAGCTTTCGGTCGAAGAAGAAGCTTTAATCAGCAACCAGTTTGAGAAAAAAGTCAAAGATGTGGGTCAGGTCATCCAAAAGGCGGGATTGCTTCTTTCCCAGATCACCCAGTATGCCTCAATGATCATGCCACCACAGATAGGGACCAACAGCTTTAAACACATCCAGCTCATATCCATGCATCCTTCCCGGGCCATGGTGATTGTGGTGATGGATAACGGGATGTTGCACCACAGGGTTATCGAAGTACCCGAAGGCATTACCTCCAACGACATGGAGACCATATCCGGGGTCTTGAACGCCAAGCTCCAGGGTCTAACTATGGAGAGCATCAAAATGACCCTGATGAAGGAAATTTACCTTGAACTTGCCATGCATAAGCATATTTTGGACCTGGCCATGGAATTAATTCAGGACAGTCTGCTGCTGAAGACCGAGGATAAAATCTACCTTGGCGGGGTATTTAATATGTTAAATCAGCCGGAATTTCATAATATTGAAAAGGTCAAAACTCTGCTCAGTATTATCGAACAAGAGAAAATGCTTTGTGAGTTACTGGCGGATCGGGGCCGTGAAGTCGGTGGTGTAACCGTGCGCATTGGTGATGAGATTAAGAGCCACAAAATCAAAGAATGCAGTATGATTACCGCTCCCTACTCTATCTGCGGCAAGCGCGTAGGATCCATCGGAGTACTCGGGCCGACCAGGATGGAGTATGCCAAAGTGGTAAGCGTTGTTGAATTTATGACAAAGAATCTTTCCCGGGCAATGGAAAGAATGATTTTGGGCATGGGAAAGTAAGGAGGAACCGTATTTGAGTTTAAAGAGGGAAGCGACGACCGGATCCGATGTGGATGAAAGGCTGGCCGCGCTGATGACCAACTCCAATGCCATCCGGGCCATTGCCAGCGCAGTGGAAGGCACTCTAGGCCCCAAGGGGCTGGACACTATGCTGGTGGATAAGTATGGCGAGGTGGTTATTACCAACGACGGTGTAACCATCCTGACCCTGATGGAGGCCAACCACCCCGCAGCCAGGATGTTGATTAATATCGCCAAGGCCCAGCAGGCTGAAGTGGGTGACGGGACAACCACGGCCACGGTAATGGCCGGGGTCATGGTCAGTTCCGGTGTGGAGCAGGTGGCCAAAGGTGTGCCTGTGGCCAGAGTTATTGAGGGGCTGCGCGCCGGGTTAAGCAGGGCGCTCGAAGTCATGCAGGGGCAGTCCCGGTCCATGAAAGGACTGGATGACCCGTTGGTTCGTCAGGTGGCCCTGGTGGCCGGTCGCGGTTACGTGGATATCGCCGACCTGGTGACACAGGCAGCAGTGTTGATCGGAGAGGAAAAGCTTAAAGACCCTTCTTTTAAATTCTCTGATTCCATCGTTGCCGAGGAGGGTGCAAAGAATCAGGTTTTTATGGGTGTTATTGTCAATAAGGAACGGATGAACCGGCAGATGCCCAGAGAACTGGAGCGGGTTAAGGTCCTGGTAGTTGATGACGCCCTGGAACCGGAGGAGATTGACGACGAGGCCCTGGGTACGGAGGCTGGATTCGCCCGCTACTTGCAGCTTCAGGAGGAGTTTAAGGAAAATGTGAAGAAAATTCTAGACCTGGGAGTAGGCCTGGTGCTGGCAGATCGCGGAGTCGCGGATCTGGTTGAAGAAATATTGACCGACGAGGGCGTCATGGTTATCCAAAGAGTTGCCAATAAAGAACTGCGTAAGGCGGCGGAGCATACCGGCGCCAGGATGATCAAGCGCACCGGCCTGAAAAGGTCCGCAACCGAGCTGGAACGGTATCTGGGGAGCGCCGGCCGTGTTTACAATGATGAAAAACTTGAGCAGGTGTGGGTTCTTGGCGGCGGGGGTAAGCCGATGGCTACCGTGCTGGTGGGAGCCACGACATCTGAAGTTGTCGGCGAAAGGGAGCGTATCGCCAAGGATGCGGCAGCCTCGGTTCAGTCGGCAATCAAGGGTGGAGTTGTGCCCGGAGGAGGTTCCCTGGAGCTATCGGTGGCCCGCGAGGTGGAAAAAGTGCAGGAAAGTATTCGGGGCATGGCTGCCTATGGTGTTGAGTGCGTAGTGGAAGCGCTGAAGAGACCTATGTCTCAAATTGTGGCCAATGCGGGGTTCAACCCCCTGGAAAAGATGGGCGATGTGATTGCAGCCCAGACTGAAACAGGTAATAATTCCCTGGCCGTTGACTGCGACTCCGGGAATGTGGCGGATATGTACGAAATAGGAGTTGTCGACCCGGCCAACGTGAAAATATATGCTCTAAAGGCGGCTGGGGAAGTAGCCGAGGCAATTTTACGAATTGATACAATTATTAAGAAAAGGGAAGATAGGGGCGAACCGTCCCAAGAAACATTTAAGGTTTAAACGAGGTGACAAGCATGATCGGCGAAGATAAGCGAAGTGCTTCTGAAAAAATTGAAAGGGACCAGGCCAGCTATAGCGCCAAACCCCCGGCAGACAGGGAAAACCAGTGTCCTGTGGATCAGGTTCCGCAAGGTCAGGAGTCGGCGGACCAGAATTTTAAGGGGGCAGGTGGGGCTCCGTCAGGAGAAGACATTTCCACCCTGCAAAAGCAACTGGAGGAGCAGACAATCAGAGCGGACGACTACTATAGCCGCCTGGTAAGGCTCCAGGCAGATTATGAGAATTTCCGGAGGAGGACCCGCCAGGAAAAAGAGGATCTATACAAGTATGCATCTGAACAGCTGGTTGTCAGGCTGCTGCCCGTGCTTGATAATTTTGATCGGGCGTTGGCGGCAGAGGGCGAATCGCTCCAGGATTTCAAATCCGGCGTAGAAATGATTTACCGACAATTACAAGATGTATTATCGGAGGAAGGGGTAACGGCCATTCCGGCCGTAGGAGAGCCCTTTGACCCGGCCAAGCACGAGGCGGTGCTCCGGGAGGATTCGGCGGAATATCCCGAAAACACGATCATTGAAGAGTTTCGGCGCGGATATGCCTTAAAGGATAAAGTGATCCGCCCGTCCATGGTAAAAGTAGCTAAATCCTTGTAACAATACGAAACTAAGATCGGGAGGACGAATAAAATGTCAAAAGTAATAGGAATTGACCTGGGTACCACCAACTCCTGTGTAGCTGTTATGGAAGGCGGCGAGGCAGTGGTTATTCCCAACGCTGAAGGGGCCAGAACCACCTCTTCCGTTGTGGGATTTTCCAAGACCGGGGAGCGCCTTGTTGGCCAGGTGGCCAAAAGGCAGGCCGTGAGCAACCCGGACCGGACCGTCAGCTCAATTAAGCGCTACATGGGCACAGACCATAAGGTAAATATTGATGGCAAAAATTATACACCGCAAGAGATTTCTGCAATGATTCTCCAGAAACTAAAGGCGGATGCGGAAGCCTACCTGGGCGGAAAAGTGGAAAAAGCGGTTATCACTGTTCCAGCCTACTTCAGCGATTCCCAGCGCCAGGCCACCAAGGACGCCGGTAAGATTGCCGGCCTTGAGGTGCTGCGGATTATCAACGAACCTACTGCAGCCGCCCTGGCCTACGGGCTGGAGAAGGGCGAAGAACAGACCGTACTGGTGTACGACCTGGGGGGTGGGACTTTTGACGTATCCATCCTTGATCTGGGGGACGGTGTGTTTGAGGTCAAAGCTACCAGCGGCAACAACCGCCTGGGCGGCGATGATTTTGACCAGCGGATTGTTGATTACCTGGCCACCGAATTTAAGAAAGATACAGGGATTGACCTGCGTAATGACAAAATGGCTATGCAGCGGCTGAACGAGGCTGCCGAAAAAGCAAAGGTCGAACTTTCAGGGGTGGCAACCACTAATATCAATCTGCCCTTTATTACTGCTGATGCCGGCGGTCCCAAACACCTGGATATCAATCTCTCCCGCGCCAAGTTTGATGAAATGACGGCCGACCTGATTGAGAAAACCATGGGCCCCACTCGTCAGGCGCTTTCCGACGCCGGTCTGCAGCCCAAGGATATTCACAAGGTTCTTCTCGTGGGCGGCGCCACCCGGATGCCCTCGGTGCAGGAGGCCATCCGCAAGTTTCTGGGCAAGGAGCCGCATAAAGGGATTAACCCTGACGAGTGCGTTGCCATCGGCGCGGCTATTCAGGCCGGGGTGCTGGCTGGTGAGGTGAAGGATGTCCTGCTGCTGGATGTAACGCCTCTATCCCTGGGGATTGAAACCCTTGGCGGCGTGCTTACGAGGTTGATTGACCGGAATACCACCATCCCTACTTCCAAAAGCCAAATTTTCTCCACTGCGGCGGACGGCCAGACAACCGTGGAAATTCACGTGCTGCAGGGCGAACGATCCATGGCAAGCGACAACAAGACCCTGGGTCGGTTTACCCTCACTGGTATTCCACCCGCGCCCAGGGGGGTACCGCAAATTGAGGTTAAGTTTGACATTGACGTGAACGGCATTGTTAATGTTGCAGCAAAGGATATGGGTACCGGTAAGGAGCAGAGCATGACCATTACCGCTACCACCACCTTAAACGATCAAGAAATTGACAAGATGGTCAAGGATGCTGAAAAGCATGCTTCCGAGGATAGCAAGCGCAAAGAAGAGGTGGAGATTCACAACCAGGCCGACAGTATGGTTTATCAGGCTGAAAAGACCATCAAGGACTTCAAGGATAAGGCCGAACCTGCTGCTATCGAGAAGCTGCAAAAGGCCACAGACGAACTCAAGGAAGCCATAAAAGGCGCTGATATCGATACGATCAAGGCCAAACTGGAGGCCATCACCGGCCCGCTTTACGAACTGACGGCGGCAATGTACCAAAAAACCGACCAGGGGCAGGCCGGACCTGACGGTCCCGAAGGCGGTCAGGCTGGCGGGGAGGACCCGAAAGACAATGTCGTAGACGCTGATTTCGAAGTAAAAGAGGATAAATAACACGCTTGTCCTGTTTTAGATTATTAAAACCACGTAGTGGTACCTTTTCGAGGGGAATGAAGGTTCCCCTTTCCTTTGTTTTAGTTTAGTGAGGTGGTAGGCAGATGGCAAAGAGAGACTATTATGAAGTGCTGGGCGTTTCCCGGAACGCGTCCCCTGATGAAATAAAAAAGGCCTACCGGAAGTTGGCCCGCCAGTATCATCCAGACGCCAACCCGGATGACAAGGATGCTGAGGCCAAGTTCAAGGAAGTTAGCGAGGCCTACGTTGTCTTGAGCGACCCCGAGAAAAGAGCCGGATATGACCATTATGGTCATGCGGGTGCTAATGGGCAGGGGTTTGGTGGGTTTGAGGGGTTCGGTGATTTCGGCGGAATGGGAGATATCTTTGATATCTTCTTTGGCGGCGGCGGCCGCCGCAGGCGCACCGGCCCGGAAAAAGGCCCGGATCTCCGGACCGATCTGGAGCTTACTTTAAAGGAAGCAGCCTTTGGTCTGGAGCGGGAAGTGAAGGTGCCGCGAGTCGAGACCTGCGGCACCTGTGGCGGTAGCGGGGCCGCTGCCGGGAGTAAGCCCCGGACTTGTCTGGCCTGTGCCGGCACCGGTCAGGTGCAGTTTGCCCAGAGTACCCCTTTTGGGCGCGTTGTCCAGTCCCGCACCTGTGATCGCTGCCGCGGCGCCGGTCAGATCATTGAGAAGCCTTGCCCTACCTGCCGCGGCGCCGGTTCGGTACGCAAAACGCGAAGTATCAAGATCAAAGTGCCACCCGGCGTGGACAACGGTTCCCGGCTCCGCCTTACAGGTGAGGGAGAGGCTGGAACCAGGGGAGGTCCTCCGGGCGATCTTTATGTTTATATCCACGTCAAGAAGCACCGACTTTTCAGGCGTGAAGCCGATGATTTGATTTGTGATGTACCGCTTTCATTTGTCCAGGCAGCCCTGGGCGATGAGATTGAAGTACCCACCCTGGAAGGGAATGAAAAATTGAAAATACCCGAGGGCACTCAAACAGGATCCATCTTTAGGATCAAAGGAAAGGGTATCCCCCATCTTAATGGATTTGGCAGGGGTGACCAGCACGTCCGGGTTAAGGTTGTCACCCCCGGCAAGCTGAGCGAAAAGCAGAAGGAGTTGCTCCGGGAGTTTGCCAGTCTTGGCGGCGGCGAGGCGACACAGGGAACAGGCCAGGCTACAGATAAGAGTTTATTTGAAAAGATGAAGGACGCCTTCATGGGTTAAGTTTACGATAACAAAGGAGTACGCTTTTTTGGAATGGTTAGAAATTGCTGTGCGAATCTCTCCCGATGGGGTTGAACTGGTTTCCGAGTTGTTTCAGGAGCTGGGAGCCGGCGGGGTCATTATTGAGGACCCCGCCGTTATTCTCCAGTATGCTGCCCGGACTCACCCCGATGAGTGGGCCGTTTCCCCGGAAACGACTAAGCCGGACAGGCCTGTCGTCAAGGGGTTTTTACCCGTTGATAGCGGGCTGGAAAAACGGCTGGAAAAGCTTGCTTCTGCCCTGAGCCACCTTGCCCTCAGTCCGAAACCCGAAGTAGTTACACGCACGGTGTTGGAGGAAGATTGGGCCAACACCTGGAAACAATACTATAAACCGATGCATGTGGGGCAAAGGCTCGTAATTAAGCCTTCCTGGGAGGATTACCAGGCTGGTAAAGACGAACTGGTCCTTGAGCTGGACCCGGGGATGGCCTTTGGTTGTGGTTCCCACCCCACGACGTCCCTGTGCCTGAAGCTGCTTGAAAAGTACATCTGCGGCGGCGAGAGGGTTTATGATGTGGGTACAGGTTCAGGAATTCTGGCCATTGCGGCCGCAGCACTCGGCGCAAGCCGGGTGGTGGCGGTTGAGCTGGACCCCGTGGCCTGCCGGGCAGCTGTAGAAAATGTGGAAAGAAACCGGGCGGGCGAAAAAGTGCGTGTGGTGCAGGGTAACCTGCTGGATACCGTAAAAGACAGGGCCGATCTGGTGGTTTCTAACATCATAGCCAGCGTGATTATCAGCCTTGCACCGGATGCCGCTGAGGCGCTGGCTTCTGGTGGACTCCTGATTACCTCGGGGATTATCCACCCCCGTGCGGGCGAGGTGCGGAGCGCTCTGGAGGCGGCCGGCCTGGCTGTCTGCGAGCAGCTCGAAGACGGCGAGTGGGTGGCAATTGTGGCGAAAAAAACATCCTGACGGGAAGAAATTCCTATCCTGGGAAGGGGGTGCCGGACAATTCCTTACGTTAATATCAAAATTATAAAAGATGGGGTAACCGCGGAACAAAAGGCGCAGCTAATTCAGGGGGTTACCAAGCTCCTTGCAGATTTGTTGGGGAAAAACCCTCAAACAACGTATATCGTTATTGATGAAGTGGAAACAGATAACTGGGGTGTCGGCGGAGAAACGCTTACGGCGCGCAGGAAATGTGGAAAATAATACTTATGGTTAATGAATACAACAGAGCGGTAGGGTAATAATAGGTTTTTACAATTAATGAAGTATACAGGAGCTTAGGCTATGCCCCGATTCTTTGTGGCTCCCGAAAAGATCAAGAACGGATTTGTTTATATAGCGGGCCAGGATGCTATACATATTACGAAAGTGCTTCGCCTGGGGGAGGGCGAACAGATCCTGGTCCTGGATGGTTGTGGTAATTCCTACCAAGCGGTCATTAAGAATGCCGGCAGAGAGCAGGTTGTTTGTGCCGTGACCGGGGAACTCCCGCCGGCAAGTCCGTCCGGTCCCCGGCTTACCCTGATTCAGGGCCTTCCCAAAGGCGAAAAGATGGATTTGATTGTTGAGAAAAGCACCGAGCTCGGGGTCAGCCGGGTAATCCCGCTGGTGTGTGAGCGGGCTGTTGTAAAACTAGAGGGAGACAAGCCGTACAGGCGTCGGGAGCGGTGGCAGCGGATTGCCAGGGAGGCGAGCAAGCAGTGCCGCCGCCCGGATATTCCGGAGATCGACTTGCCGGCAGGCTGGGAACAGGTACTGCCGGGTCTGGACCGGGGGGCAGTGGCGCTGATGCCCTGGGAAGAAGAGAATGTTGTAACCCTGAAATCTTTTCTGCGTGAAAGTACGCCGCAGGAACAAATTTATGTTTTTATCGGCCCCGAGGGAGGGTTTGCCCCCGGCGAGGTTGGGCGAGCTCGTGCGCACGGTGTCCGGACGGTTACACTTGGACCACGCATCCTTCGAACTGAAACCGCGGGCCTGGCGGTACTGGCCATGGTCATGTACCAGTGGGGCGACCTGGGAGGTAAGTCAGATGGTTGAAAAGACGGTGGCGATTTATACCCTGGGGTGTAAGGTCAACCAGTACGAGTCGGCCGCCCTGGCCCGGTCTTTCAGGGAGCGGGGTTATCTCGTGGTGGGCTTTGAGGACCGGGCTGACATCTACGTTATTAATACTTGTACCGTTACGCATCTGGGCGACCGTAAATCAAGGCAGTTGATCCGGCGCGCGACAAGGGCCAATCCCGGGGCGCTGATTGTCGTGACCGGGTGTTATGCCCAGATCTCCCCGGATGAGGTCCTGAAGATACCGGGGGTAGATTTAGTGGTAGGCACCAAGGGCCGCTCAAAGCTAGTGGATTTGGTAAAAGCCGCCGCAAAGGGGCGTAAGCCCCTTTGCACTGTAAGTGAATTCACGGCTGGAGAAGAGTTTGAAGAAATTGCGGCGTTGCCCCTTGACGAGAGGGCAAGGGCTTTTTTAAAAATCCAGGAGGGCTGCACAAACTTTTGCACCTACTGCATTGTACCTTATACCAGGGGACCGCTGCGCAGCAGGCGTCCGGAAAATGTGCTTGCAGCGGCGGAGGAGGTTGTCGCAGCGGGCTATAAGGAAATTGTCCTAACCGGCATTCAAACCGGGGCATACGGGCAGGATCTGGGTCAAGACCTGAACCTGGCCGTTTTGCTGCGTGCTTTGTCGGGAATTCCAGGATTGTTGAGAATTCGCCTGAGTTCCATTGAACCCAACGACATCACACCGGAGCTGGTAGAGGTCCTGTCCGGGTTAAAGAAGTTCTGCCGGCACTTGCATATTCCCCTCCAGTCGGGTGACGACGAAATCCTCCGGAGGATGGGACGGCGTTATTCCACCTGGGAGTATTCCCGGATGGTGGAGGTGTTAAGGGAAAACTTACCGGGCCTGGGGCTAACCACCGATGTTATCGCCGGGTTTCCGGGGGAGTCCCAAAGTAATTACCGAAACACCTTGCGTAATATTGAAAAGGTATCCTTCAGCGGCCTGCACGTTTTCAAGTTTTCCCCGCGCAGGGGAACTCCGGCAGCCGGGTTCGAGGAACAAATTCAGCCACGGGTCAAGGAGCAGCGCAGCCGAAAGCTGATCGAGTTAGGCGAAGAGCTGGCGGCCCGCTTTGCTGTGTCACTGCTCGGACAGGAACTGGATGTGCTGGTTGAGCAGCGTGTGGGAGAAGAAGGTTCCCTGTACGAAGGGTTAACCGGGAACTACGTAAGAGTTATTTTTCCGGCACGTGAAGAATTACGGGGGGAGGTTGTCCGGGTCAAAATGTCTGAGTTGGCAGGAACAGCCCTCAAGGGAAATATGATTTAATGATAATATTCCTTGCACTGCAGGATTTTCCTTAAAAATGTTGAATAAAATATTTAGATAACCAGTATGAATTGCCCCATAGGGAGGAGGTGGAAGAATGCAGGACTGCATATTCTGTAAAATCGCCGGCAAGGAGATTCCTGTGGATATTGTCTATGAGAATGAACAGGTTTTGGTCTTTAGAGATGTAAAGCCGGCTGCTCCTGTCCACCTTCTCATTATTCCCAAAAAGCATATCCCTGCCCTGTCCGAATTGAGCGAAGAGGATTCCGCTCTGATGGGCCAGGTCCAGTTGGCAGCTGTCCGGGTGGCGAAAGAACTGGGCCTTGTAGAACAGGGCTTTCGTCTTGTCAACAACTGTGGCGAGAATGCAGGGCAGGTGGTGATGCATATTCACTATCATCTCCTCTCGGGGCGCTCATTTCAATGGCCTCCGGGCTAAATACCGGCTCTGAGAACAGGGTTGCCTTTTCGGGTAAAGTCAGACATTGGTTGACTCCCGGTTAAACCCTGATGTATAATAGTAAAGCATTTGTTATAATGGGAAAATGGGCTTACTCCCAGTCAGATTTACGGCTTTATGGTTTAGCGGAGGGAGGGAAAGTATAGTGGCGGAAGTAAAAGTAGGTAAAAATGAAACACTTGACAGTGCCCTCCGGCGTTTCAAGCGTACCTGTCAGAAAGCAGGCGTTTTAGCCGAGGCTAGAAAGCACGAACATTACGAAAAACCCAGCGTGCGCAAGAAGAAAAAGTCAGAAGCAGCCAGGAAAAGGAAGTTTCGCTAGCTTGGTTTTATCTTAGAAAAGACACAATGCTTGGCCTTTAAAGCCAGGCATTTTTTACAGGCGGGGTGAATTAGATGACACCTGAAATGATGCACTGGCTTGCGGTGCTGGCTTTCTTACTGGGGTTAATTGCGATGCTCCTGGAAATCATTGTATTCCCCGGTTTCGGGGTAGCCGGCGTGATTGGGATTATCCTTTTTGGCTGGGGGGTTCTGTTGGCAGCGGTTGACGTTGCCCAGGTCACGGAAGCCCTCGTTCTGGCGCTGATTGCATCCATAATCATATTCGTGGTCTGCCTTAAATTGATGTCCCGCTATAAGTTTTGGTTCAAGCTGACCCTGCAAAACAGGCAGCAAAAGGAGGAAGGTTATGTGGCCCCTCCGGAACAGGGTGTTTTTACGGGTAAGGAGGGTTTTGCCCTGACTCCTTTACGGCCTGCCGGTACTGCGGAGGTGGAAGGACACCGCCTGGACGTGGTGACCGATGGTGAGTTTATCGCCCCCAACTCCCGGATTGTAGTAGTAAAGGTAGAAGGTACGCGGGTCGTCGTGAAGCAGCTGAATGAGAAATAATTTCAAAAGGAGCTGGTTTTATGGTGCTGGGTGCTGGAGCAGTGGCCTCCCTGCTGTTGATTCTCTTTATCTTTATCGGAGTCGCAGTGATTTTTAGCTTCATTCCCGTTGGACTGTGGATTTCCGCCCTGGCGGCGGGAGTCAAGGTGGGGATTTTTACACTGATTGGCATGCGGCTGCGCAGGGTTCCCCCGGCGCAGATTGTTAACCCGATGATCAAGGCAGATAAGGCAGGTATTGGTATTAGCGTGAACCAGTTGGAAGCACACTACCTGGCGGGCGGTAATGTGGACAGGGTGGTAAACGCCTTGATTGCCGCAGAAAGAGCTGCAATTCCGCTGCCTTTCGAGCGGGCGGCGGCTATCGATCTGGCGGGCCGGGATGTCTTTCAGGCGGTGCAAATGAGTGTCAACCCCAGGGTTCTGGAAACCCCGCTGGTGTCAGCCGTGGCCAAGGACGGGATTGAAGTCAAGGTTATTGCTAGGGTCACCGTGCGGGCAAACATCGACCGCCTGGTTGGCGGCGCCGGGGAAGAGACTATTCTTGCCCGGGTCGGCGAAGGCGTAGTGACAACTGTTGGTAGCGCCGATTCCCACAAGCACGTCTTGGAAAACCCCGACCTCATTTCCCGGACCGTCCTGAGCAAGGGACTGGATGCCGGGACGGCCTTTGAGATTTTGTCTATTGACATTGCCGATGTGGACGTGGGTCGTAACATCGGGGCCCAGCTTCAGACCGATCAGGCCGAGGCCGACAAGCGGATAGCCCAGGCCAAGGCCGAGGAGCGCAGGGCTATGGCCGTTGCCAGGGAGCAGGAGATGAAGGCTTCTGTGGAGGAAATGCGCGCCCAGGTGGTAAAATCCGAAGCCCAGGTACCGCTGGCCATGGCCGACGCCCTGCGCCAGGGTAACCTTGGTGTAATGGATTACTATAACCTCCAGAATCTCCTATCGGATACCCAGATGCGGGAAACGCTCTCCAGGGTAGGCCGGAACAAGGAAGATGAAGGGCCTGTCAATGCCCCGAAGTAACCTGTACTTGGAGAGAATGCTAACCTGGTTTAAGGGTGTGTTTTTTTGAAAACGATCTGGATTATTATTCTTCTAGTCATTCTCGTGAGAAGCATCTGGCGCCGTATGGAGCGCACAGGCACCCCGGGCCAATACGAGGAACCCGCGGGAACAGCTCCCTCTGACCTGGAGGAGCCGCCCTTGGAGAGTGTCCCCGGAGACGGGGGGCGGCGGAAGCTGAACCTTCCAGATTACATCACCGGGCGCGGCGGCGGGCCGGTTGCTCCTGTAGAAGAGGGTGAACCTCAGGCAGTTGCAGAAGGGGCAGCCATTGCCCGGCGTTCCGTTGAAGCGGAGCAACCGGGGAGCCTGGCCCGGGAATTGCGTATTGAGGCGGAGGATTGCTTGCCCCTGCCCGAAAACCTACCGGAGCAGACCCGGGTTTGTGCCCCCCGGGAGCGCCGCAAGCGGCGCGGTGGAGGAGATTACTTCATTGACATCTCAGGTCCGGGGCAGGTTTTAAAAGGGGTTGTCTGGGCTGAAATACTGGGGCCTCGCGGTGGGATCCAGGCGAAAAGAAGAAAGTAAAATACTTACAATAGTTCCAATGGAGAAGTATGCTTGTCATATTAATAGGTAATTTCTTCCCCCCCGGCCGCATAAAATTGTGGCAAGGAGGGGGTTTTTTTATGGCCTGGCGTGACGTTAAAAGGAAAGTCAAAAGGCGGTTTTCTGAAATTCTTGAAATACCCGGTGATGTTGCGCTGGATTTGCCCAAGATTATCCTGGTCGGCAACATCCAGCTCTTTATTGAAAACCACCGGGGCATTCTTGAATACAGCCCGGATGGAGTCCGTGTAAGCGTCGGGGAAGGGGAGGTTGCTGTGGAAGGAGAAAACCTGATCCTTCGCAATGTCCTGCCTGACGAATTATGTGTGGAGGGTAAGATCTGCTCCCTGAGGTTTGTTTAGGCAGGTTCTAGCAAGCGCAGCTACTGAAAACCTGGGGACGTCCGAACAATTCCAAAACTGGGGGATAAGTTATGTTTTTGTTTAAGCTGATGTCTTTTTTACTGGGGTATGTGACCATTTTAGTCACTGGTGAAACTCCGGAGAAATTTGTAAATATGGCAGCCAGCAGGGGGATTTGCCTCTGGGAGATCAGCCGGTCCGGGGACGGCGGGATAAGCTTAAAAGTTAGAGTGAGCGCCGTGAAATCAATGCGGCATATCGCCAGGCGCACCAGCTGCCGTTTTCGGATCCGCCGGCGTGAGGGTTTACCCTTTTATTGCGCTCGCCTGCGACGGAGAAAAACGCTGGCGCTGGGGGCTGTTTTTTGCCTCAGTACCCTCTACTTCCTTTCTTCTTTTGTCTGGTTCATTGAGGTCAGGGGCAACGAGCAGCTCAGTAAGACAGAAGTGATGGGAGTCGCAGCGGAAGCGGGCTTAATCCGGGGCGTCCCCAAATGGAAGGTTGAAACGGGCGCGGTCGAGGCAAAAATTGAAGAAAGACTACCCCTCGTAGCCTGGACAGGCGTCTATCTGAAGGGAACAAGAGTAACCATCGAAGTTGCGGAGCGGACTCTGCCCGTGGAAGAAGACCATCACCCCTCTCACATTGTTGCGGGGAAGTCAGGTCTCATTAAAGAGGTACTGGTCGTAAGCGGCCATCCTGTTGTGAAGGAAGGAGACACTGTTGTTCCCGGGCAAGTGCTCATATCCGGTGAAATACCTGCCATTGAAGAGCAGCCCAACCCTGGTGAAGAAGAAAAGAAGCCGGGCCAAAAGTCCAGTATGCTCAAGCCTGCCAGCTACGTACACGCTAGAGGTATTGTCCGTGCCAGGGTCTGGTACGAGGGTTACGGAGAAGTTCCCCTGGTTGAGGAAGGCCGGCGCCCCACAGGCAGGACTGAAACCAGGCTCAGTATTAAATCTGAAGGTAAGGAAATAATTTTATCAGGTAGTCAAAATATTCCCTTTGAACACTATGAGGCTGAGACTTTCGTCAAAAGCCTGCCCCAATGGAGGAATCTAATCATACCTGTCGAATTAGTAACAATTAAGTATCTTGAATTGTCGGACTACCGGGAAGAGCGCAACCTGGGGGAAGCCCGCCGTCTTGCCGAGGAAAGTGCCCTGAAGGAAGCGATGACATTGCTTCCCCAAAACACCAGAGTAGAGAAGGAGTGGGTGGAAGAGGTGCAAACCGGCCGCCCGGAGAAACTTGTGCGTGTTAAGGCCGTGATCGAGGTGGTCCAAGATATTGGGAAAGATAAACAATTCAAACCTTAAAGTCTTAACTAATTCTAAGAATTAAGGAGGCCTGGCGGCTCTTGTCGCAAAAATTTGAAGCAAGATTTGAACTGGACGACATTGTCGCTGCGGCTGAGATCTTTGGAAAGCATGACCAACACCTGACGCAGATTGAAAAGGCGCTGGAGGTCCGGCTCGTGGCCCGGGGGCAGGAAATGGTCATTACCGGGGATCGGGAAAAGGCGGAACAGGCCCGGGAAGTCTTGAGCCAGTTGCAGAAGTTCTACCGTGCCGGAAACCGCCTGACTTTCCGCGAGGTTGCCTATGCCATTAAAGCGGCCCAGGGCGGTATTAAAAATGCCCTGGTGTCACTGGCAACGGATGTCGCCATGATCACGACCCGCGGCAAACAAATCAAACCAAAGACCATTGGCCAGAAAAAATACGTCGAACAAATTAAGCTGTATGATATTGTTTTTTCCATCGGGCCGGCCGGCACGGGGAAGACCTACCTGGCGGTCGTCATGGCGATCAAGGCGCTTCGCAACAAGGACGTGGAGCGCCTGGTTCTGACCCGTCCCGCTGTGGAAGCGGGCGAGAAACTTGGTTTTCTGCCGGGCGACCTGCAGGATAAAATAGACCCTTACTTGAGGCCACTTTATGACAGTCTTTACGATGTTTTAGGTGTCGATAACACCCTCAAATACCTGGAGAAAAACATCATTGAAATTGCTCCTCTGGCCTATATGCGGGGAAGGACGCTGGAAGACTCGTTTATCATTCTGGATGAAGCACAGAATACCACCCCGGAACAGATGAAGATGTTCCTGACCCGTCTCGGCTTTGGCTCGAAGGCCGTCATTACAGGGGACATTACGCAGACCGATTTGCCCAGGGGACAGGCATCCGGTCTTATTCATGCCCTTGCTGTTTTAAAGGGTATAAAAGGTCTGGGTATTCATACGATGACCGGGGAAGATATTGTCCGACACCCTCTGGTGGAGGAAATCATTAAAGCTTATGATGAAGAAGGGCAGGAAGGTATGGCCAAATAGGGGTGAAACCAATGCTCACTTTAGGCGGTATGAAAAATAAGTTTACGGCCGTCCTGTCCCTGCTGGCAAGGCAGCGCAAGATACGGAGGGGCTGCGCGGCAATTTTATTTCTGCTTCTCTTGACCCTGATCATCTCCGTAAACTTTTTTCCGGACAAAACAAACCTGCAGGTTGGACAAGTATCTCCTAAAACCTTTTATGCAGACAGAAGTATCTTATTTGAAGATAAATACAAGACCACCGAACAGCGCCGCCTTGCCGCCGAGAAGGTGGACAAAGTTTTCGCCAAGGACCCGCAGGTCAGCATCGGCGTCCAAAAAGATATTTCCGATGTGGCGGGAGCGGTGCGTGAAGTACAAAATGACAACAGCCTGGACCGTGCCGCCAAGGTGAATAAACTTGTTGAGATCCTTCCCTTTACCTTGCCGGGCGCGGATATTGAGAAGCTGGCCGAGTCTTCCCCAAGTTACACGCAGCAGGTGGAAAACTCCTTGAAAGGCATGATTGCCGTGACCATGGAGGAGGGCGAAGGGATTACCCAGGACAAGCTGGCAGAGGCCAGGAAAACCATTACCGGCCAGGTTTCCAGAATGAGTCTGCCCCAACATTACGAGGGTTTTTCCGTCGGCATGATTGACCTCTACCTGCGTCCGAATGCCTTTATTGACTACGAAAAAACAAAGCAAAAACAGGATGAGGCCATGGCGCTCGTTTCGCCAACCATGATTTCCGTCAAGGAAAGTGAAAAGATTATCGGGGTGGGTGAAATTGTAACCGAGGAACACATGGCCAAACTTCAGGCCCTGGGCCTCACCCGGACCAAACTACCCTGGACCTCTGTTATGGGTATTTTTCTGCTGGTGGCCTTGCTGACGGTGCTGGTTCTCTTTTATCTTTTCCAGCAAAATCGGGAGATTTATGACCAACCTGGGCACATTTACCTGCTGGGGATAATCGTGCTGGCTGTTTTAGCGGTAGGTAAGGCTATCATTGCCATCAATGTCAACCAGTGGCCGGAATTCGGCGCCCAGTTCGGGTACATGGTGCCGCTTGCCGCAGCCGGGATGTTGATTGCTATTCTTTTGGATTCCCGGTTGGCGGTGCTGGTGGTGGCCATAATGAGCTTTATGCTGGCCATAATGACCGACAACCAACTTCGCTTCGGATTGGTGGGCCTGATCGGTGGAATTGCCGGAGTTTACAGCGTATCCAAACTCAGCCAGCGCGGCGATCTCGTCCGGGCCGGGTTTTACACCAGCGGCGCCAATGTCGTGGCAATTTTTGTTGTAGGGCTGGTTACAGGAACCCCACTTGGACTGCTGATCTCTACGAGCCTGGCCCTGGGTATTACCAGCGGGATCCTGTCTTCCATCCTGACTAACGGCTCGCTGCCTTTCTTTGAGCATACTTTCCAGATTACCTCTCCCGTAAGACTCCTGGAGCTTTCCCACCCCAATAATATCTTATTGAAAAAGCTTCTTACCGAAGCTCCCGGGACATATCACCACAGCATTATTGTGGGCAACCTGGCCGAATCGGCTGCGGATGCGCTGGGAGGCGAGTCTTTGCTGGTCAGGGTGGGGGCATACTACCACGATATCGGCAAGATCAAAAGGCCGTATTTTTTTATTGAAAATCAAATGGCCTGTGACAATCCCCACGATAAAATTGCCCCCTCCCTGAGCACGCTGATTCTAACCTCGCACGTTAAGGACGGGGTGGAATTGGCCAGGGAGCACAAGCTGCCGCAGGGCATCATTGACATTATTGAACAGCACCACGGCAGCAGCATGGTCAGTTATTTTTACCACAAGGCCCTGGAAAGCGAACGGGCGGAGACCGTGACCGAGGAAGAGTTCAGGTATGAAGGTCCCAAGCCCCGGACCAAAGAAGCGGCCCTGGTCTTGCTGGCCGATTCGGTGGAGGCTGCGGTCCGGTCTCTTCAAAACCGTACGCCGGGCCGGGTGGAAGGGCTGGTGCGAAAAATTATCAAAGACAAATTAAATGACGGTCAGCTTGACGAGTGTGATCTTACCTTAAAGGACCTTGATGTAATCGCTGTTGCTTTTGTCAGGGTGTTATCTGGGATATTCCACTCACGGATTGAGTACCCCGATCTGGCTCAAGAAATCGAAAGGAGAAAAAAGCATGTCGGTTCTCGTAAGCAACTTGCAGGAAGAAGTGGCGGTTGATGACAGCCTGGTTGATTTCCTGACCCTGGCCGTACAGGCCGTTTTAAAGGACGAAGGCTACGGGGAAGAGGCCGAAGTGAGCCTGGTGTTTGTGGACGACGCCCGTATTCAAGGGTTGAATGAGCAATACCGTGGTATGGACAGCCCGACCGATGTGCTTTCCTTTGCGATGCTGGAAGGGGAGTCTGTTCCGGGAGAGGAAGAGGAAGTCATTCTGGGGGATGTTGTGATCTCGCTGCAGACGGCCGGGCGTCAGGCTCGGGAGTTCGGCCACAGCTTTCGCCGGGAGGCCGCTTATTTAACCGTACACGGCGTTTTACACCTGCTGGGTTATGACCACCAGGGGGAGGAAGATCGCCAAAGCATGCGCCAAAAGGAAGAAGAGATTCTAACTCACTTAAGCCTTCCCAGATAATAATTCACCCATCGTCTTTAATTTAAATGGTTTAGGTTTCTAAATATGGTAGGTTGAAAGCGCGTAAAGACAAACAGGTAGGTGGCGTACCGTGGGACTGGGTAAAATTTTAAACAGTTTTCATTACGCCGTGGCCGGGATCGTTTATGCACTAAAAACGCAGCGCAACATGCGCATCCATTTTACGGCCGCACTGGTGGTGCTGGGAGCGGGGCTTTATTTCCGAATCAGTTCCAGGGACCTTGTGCTACTATTTTTTACCATTACCCTGGTGATCATGGCGGAAATGTTTAATACCGCTGTTGAAAAGGCGGTTGATCTTTTTGTCCAGGAATATCATCACTTGGCAGAGGTTTCCAAGAATATAGCTGCGGGGGCCGTGCTAATCACTGCTCTAAACGCGCTTGTCGTGGCCTATGTCATCTTTTATCCCTGTCTGGAAGGCATTTCATCGAACGCTGGTACAGGGGGCAAACAAGCCCCTCTTTTTGTGACACTTGTGGCTTTTCTGCTGGTGGTTTTGCTGACCATTGCAGGAAAGGCTTGGAGCGCCAGGGAAACCGGCGCAGGAGGAGGGTTGCCCAGCGGACATACGGCCCTGGCCTTCGCGGGAGGTACGGCGCTTACCCTGCTTACAGGGAATTTGCTGGTCACCACCGTTGCCTTATTAATGGCGATCTTGGTGGCCCACGGGAGGCTGGAGTCAGGATCGCATACGCTCATTGAGATTATTGCCGGGGCGCTGCTGGGAATCCTCGTTACTGTAGTGGTTTTCAAACTGGCAGGGTGGTGAACTGGGGTTTTGGGCGGCAAAATTCAGGGCGGGAAGGGATCGGAAACTATTTAAAACTCAAGAAGAAAAGGGGAATAAGTCTGGACTGTAGGCGGAAAGATGATCTGGAAAGGAGCGTTCAGCGGCCTGTTGTGATCTTGAAAAATATTAGCTTAACGTCGGTTCTGGAAAGGGAGCAATGATGGATTTTCCGGTTGAAAAGCTGATCAATGCCGCAACGGCCGCAAGGGAAAGGGCTTACGCGCCGTATTCAAATTACAAAGTGGGCGCTGCTATCCTGACCAGGCAAGGCCGTTATTATACGGGATGCAATATTGAAAACGCGTCCTATAGCCTGACCTGCTGCGCTGAACGGGTAGCCCTCTTCAAGGCCATATCCGGCGGCGACCTTGATTTTGAGGCCATCGCTATAACGGCCGGCGCCGTTGACTACTGTGTGCCTTGTGGCGCCTGTCGCCAGGCTCTGGCCGAGTTTGGAACAAAGCTGAAAGTCTACATGGTCAACGGGCAGGGGGATTACCTTGTTCAGACGCTGGATAAGCTTTTGCCTTGCGCTTTTGACCAGGGGAAACTGCTTGCGAAAATAATTAAGCCGGTTAACCGGTAGCCCCGGGTTTTGTTTAGCATTGATTTTGGGCTGGATCCGACAAGATCCAGATTATTTTGTTTGAATTCTGAAAATATAGGTAATTGCAGTAGCTCTAAAGGCTAATAAAGGGTGGTTTTTTTGGCAAAAGAAAGTAATTCCTTCAAGTCCGGGTTCACTGCGCTTGTGGGCAGGACCAATGTGGGCAAATCAACCCTTCTAAACAAACTGATGGGAAGGAAAATGGCTATTATCTCGGCCAAACCTCAGACCACAAGAAATAAGATCCTCTGTGTTCTCACCCGGGAGGATAGTCAGGTTATTTTCCTGGATACCCCCGGTATCCACAAGCCAAAGCATAAACTAGGAGAGCACCTTGTTCAGGTAGCCCTGAAAACATTAAACGAGGTTGATGTAATTCTTTTCCTGGTGGAAGCACACCAGCCGCCGGGGCCCGGTGACCGTTTTGTCATGGACCGCTTTAAAGGCCTTAAAACACCGGTCATTCTGGTTATAAATAAGATTGACCTGGTCCCGAGGGAGGATCTTCTGCCCCTGATTGAACAGTACAGCAAGCTTTACAACTTTATGGAAATAGTGCCTGTTTCCGCACGCACCGGGGAAAATCTGCCCCGCTTGCTTGAGATCATTACAAAAAACCTGGTGAAAGGGCCAAAATACTATCCCGATGAGATGATCACTGACAGGCCGGAGGTCTTTATCATGGCGGAGTTGATCCGCGAGAAGGTCCTTTACCTCACCTCCCAGGAAATACCCCATTCGGTTGCGGTGGTGATTGAGGAACTGACCCGGCGACCCAATCAGATCATCGCAGTGCGCGCCGTTATCTACACGGAAAGAGAATCGCAAAAGGGCATCCTGATTGGAAAACAGGGACAGATGCTCAAGCAAATCGGCCAACTGGCCAGGGAAGATATTGAGAATCTGCTGGGGTCAAAGATTTATCTTGAGCTCTGGGTTAAAGTAAAGACTGACTGGAGGAATAAGGAAGCTCAGATTCACCAGTTTGGTTATAGGGAAGAAGTGTAGGATAGACTAAAAATGGCGGTGTGCGAACAAGAAGGAAGGCTGTCCACCTGCCCGGTGGACAGTTTTCTGTGTTTTTTGGGGATTTGAATACTGGAGGTTATCCATGATGCCTGGTGACAGGAGCATAGAAAGAAAGGGAGACAGGGGTATCCTTTTGGGGGACCTGGCAAAAAAATCCCCCGAGAAACTGCAGGAATACCTTAAGAAATTACATCCCTCTGATCTTGCGGAAGCATTTCCCGCCCTAAACCTGGCCCAGCGGGTCAAAATTCTCCGGAGCATTGAGCCCGAAGACGCGGCCCGGGTCATTTTTGACTTGGACCGGGAAATGGTGGTTCCGCTGCTGGAAGGGCTGGGAAGGCAGCGCACCGCTAAAATCCTGGAAGGAATGCCCGGTGATGACGCCGCCGACCTACTTGGTGAATTGCCCAGGGGCGAAAAAGAAAAGCTGCTGGGCATCATTGCCGCGGCAGAAGCCCGGGAAATAAGGATGCTTCTGGCATACGGTACAGAAACCGCCGGCGGGATCATGACCACCGAATACGCGGCTGTTCAAAAAGACCTTACCGGCCGACAGGCCATCCAGGCCTTGAGAGAGACAGCCCGTGAGGCAGAAATAATTTATTATGTTTATGTCGTCAATCAGAACAATCAGCTTATCGGTGTTTTTTCCCTGAGGGAATTAATTATTGCGGACCCTGAAGCACCCGTTGAGTTAATCATGCACACCGGTGTGATCAGCGTAAACGTCAGGACCGACCAGGAAGAGGTGGCCCGTCAGGTGGCCAAGTACGACTTTCTGGCTATCCCGGTAATCAATGATGACCATGAACTTCTCGGTATTGTAACCATAGATGACATCCTGGACGTCATCGAGGAAGAGGCAACGGAAGACATCATGCGCCTGTCAGGTAACATTGACCTGGAGGGAGAGGAATACGAGGTCCGGACCTGGCGTCGTGCAGCCAAGCGCCTGCCCTGGCTGGTGGGTTTGTTATTCGGGGGACTGATGGCTGGAAATGTCATTAATTTCTTCTCTGGAGCGCTGGAAACCATGACCATACTGGCCTTCTTTATCCACATCCTGGCAGGGGGGCCGGGTAACGCCGCTACCCAGTCCCTGGCGGTGGTGGTGCGCGGACTGGCCACCGGGGAGGTGGGGTCTGAGGATGTCTTGAAAGTAATCTGGAGGGAGACAAGGGTCGGCGTTTTAATCGGCCTGGTCAGCGGCGTGGTCATGGCGGTAACCGCTTACATCTGGCAGGGAATACCCCTGCTCGGGCTGGTAGTGGGGCTGTCGCTGGCCGTAAGTATTGTCATTGCTACGCTGTTGGGGAGCTTTATCCCGTTGATTATCCATCGCCTCGGTATTGACCCGGCACTGGCTTCGGGCCCTTTTATTACGACCCTGATGGACATCACCAGCATGTTGATTTATTTTAGCCTGGCCAGCAGTATTCTATTGAGGTAGTGTGGTAATTATTTATTCACAACTGCTGCTGACAAGTTGCCATTAGAAAACGAAATTGGATGTTCGGCCTCTTTCGAGGATTTATTATTTGCTTTGCGGGGTATAATAAACCCCGGGGAGTGATTCGGAAATGATGTACAGTCATATTATTGCAATCGCAATTAAAATCATTCCATACAGCCTTGTCCTGGGTATTTTATTGCCGCTATACAGCGGAATGCTAACCACCCAAGCTCTGACAACAGCTTTAATCCTCGCTGTAATTACCTCGACGATGGACCTGATCCCGCTGCCTGAATTTATCATTCCGAACGTGGATCATAAATCTGGCCTTCTTATCTCCGCATCCCTGGATGTTGCTATAACCTACGCTGCGATCTGGTTTGCCCACTTTCTCACAATGCCGGTACCTTACGCCATTCCAGGTTTTTTATTTATTAGCTTCATGATTGGGTTAGTCGAAATTATTCTTCACCTGTACTTTAATTGGGCCTTATCACCCAGGATAAAATAGTTTTTTTAAACCCGGGCAGAGATCCTTTTCGGTTATGGTTTCAGCTTGTTAGCCCAGCGAGATAACAGGTTATTTTTTAATTGTATTTTTGAGCTAGGAATCGGTCTGGGATCAGGAACCTTAAGGTTTTCTGGACATAGAATTTCAAGTATAGTATAGTACACTCGAAATGATGATTTTGCAATTTTGAAAAAATGAAATGTTTAGTAGAAGTAGTGGGAGTATCTTTATGAAATTATACAAAACTGAAGCGCTGGTACTCCGGGCCAGGGACTGCGGCGGGGGCGACAAGCTATTAATCCTGTACTCCAGGGAATTCGGCAAGATTAAGGTGATGGCCCATGGCGTTTCTAAACCGTCCAGCCGTAAGCGAGGCGCCGTGCAGCTTTTTACCCGTACAAATTTTCTAATCCACCGGGGCCGGAACCTGGATTCAGTCAGCCAATGCGAAGGGGTGGAGATGTTTTCTTATCTCCGGGGAGACCTTGAAAAAATTAGCTACGCCAGTTACCTCTTTGAGCTGGTTGACGCATTTACCCCCGAGGGGGAAGCCAGCGAACCTCTTTTTTTGCTTTTATTAACAACATTGCGCCTGATGGCGACGGAAGACCTGGAGTTACTGGCCCGTGCTTTTGAAATCAAGGCGGCGGGTTATTCAGGTTATAACCCGGTATTGGAGACTTGCGCGAACTGCCAGGGGCCACTGGCAGGGCGGCTGTGTTTCAGCCCGAGCCTGGGCGGGAGCTTGTGCGGCGCCTGCGGGTCTGCCGATCCGGAGGCGTTACCCTGCAACAGGGGCCTGGTGGAGAATTTGAAAGTTCTCTTGCGCTGGCACCCGTCCAGGCTGCGCCAGTTAAAGGTAGATCGCCAGACCAGGGACCAGTTGAAAAAATTGTTGCATGAATATTTAATATATCACCTTGAGCAGGAATTCAAGTCAGCTGCCTTTCTAAATCGCTTTCGAGCCGGTTCGGCCGGCTCGTATGTATAAAAAAAGGAATCCAGGGTTTAACTAAAGCAAAAGAATGGAGGTGTACAGATTGACCAGCGAACTTGAAAAGATCGATCTTTTAAGAGCGCGCCTGGGTGTCGGTTATAAAGAGGCCAGGGAAGCTCTGGAGCAGGCGGGTGGGGATGTTATACAGGCCCTGGTGAACATGGAGGAGAAGGAGCGTAATTTGGGTGAACGCTTTCAAGCCCGGGGACAAGAAATGGTCGGGCAGTTTAAGGGTCTTTTGCAAAAGGGACAAATGTACCGGATCAAGATAAAAAAAGGGGATCATACGGTTTATGAGTTTCCGGCTTCAATCGGGGCATTGGGGATAATCGGAGCCCTGGCCAGCAGCGAAATCGCCGTGCTGGGAGCACTGGGTACGGTCGCCGCCATGGCAAATAAGTATACCCTTGAGTTTGAGCGCCAGGAAGAAACACCGGAGTGTGAAAATGTTGACATGGACAAAAAACCGGTTTGACTACCTTTTACGGGGCAATCGTCTTACGGTAAAGTTATATAAGGATATTTAGCGGTCGGGATTGACTTTGAACTGGGAATTTGGTAAATTTGATAAAATAATATGAGGCGATGAAGAAAAAGAGTAGCCGGAGGATGGTTTTTCAGAGAGCCCGAAGTGGTGGAAGTGGGTAAAGCATAGCCGGTGAAGGGGGTTTCCGAGCCGCAAGAGGAACACCAAAACGTTCTGGCATGGCGGGCTTCCTACAGCCCTTATGAAAGATCCGCGCCAGGGGTGCTTGTTTTGGTTAGTAAAGCTTGCCTTAAAAAGGGGGCTGCGAGGGTTTTCAGGAGGTCGCTTATTCGCGCTTTCCTGGCTGCCTAACGCCCGGAACCATTCCGGCGTCTACAATTGCGGCCAATCAGGGTGGAACCGCGGGAACAAACTCCCGTCCCTGGTAGAATCATACCAGGGGCGGGGGTTCTTTTGTTTAAAATATGATTTTCTGCTTGCGCCGGCGGCATAGTGTCCAGTAACATTTTAAGGAGGTTTTTATGAATTTTCAGGAACTCATTTTAAAGCTAAACGATTTCTGGTCTCGGCAAAACTGCATTATTCAACAGCCCTACGACGTGGAAAAAGGAGCCGGAACGATGAATCCGGCGACCTTTTTACGGGCACTTGGTCCGGAACCCTGGCGGGTAGCCTATGTTGAACCCTCCCGGCGGCCTACCGACGGTCGCTACGGGGAGAACCCCAACCGCCTCCAGCACTATTACCAGTATCAGGTTATTTTAAAACCCTCACCGGACAATGTGCTGGAAGTCTACCTGGACAGTCTGAGGGCCATCGGCATTGACCCGGATGAGCACGATATTCGCTTTGTGGAGGATAATTGGGAATCACCTACCCTGGGCGCCTGGGGGCTGGGCTGGGAAGTATGGCTGGACGGAATGGAGGTCACACAGTTCACGTACTTTCAGCAGTGCGGCGGCATTGACTGCAGGCCAGTTTCCGCAGAAATCACGTACGGCCTGGAGCGGTTGACCATGTTTGTTCAGGGCGTAGATAGCGTCTACGATATTACCTGGGTAGAGGGCATTACTTATGGCGATATTCACCAGCGTGGCGAGGTGGAGCACTCCCACTACAACTTTGAGCTTGCGAACACCGATATGCTGTTTAAACTCTTTGATCTGTATGAGCGGGAGGCCCTAAGTGTGATTAAAAAAGGCTTCGTTTTGCCGGCATATGATTATGTATTAAAGTGTTCCCACACCTTTAACCTCCTGGATGCCCGCGGGGCAATAAGCGTTACGGAGCGCACGGGGTTCATTACCAGGGTGAGGAATATGGCGCGGGTCTGCGCCCAGGCCTATGTAGAACAGCGTGAGACTATGGGCTACCCGCTGCTGAAAGTGAAGGGGGCGTAAGAGGTATGGTTGTGAAAAAGACTTCAAAAAAAGATCATTGCCTTGACTATCTCCTGGAAATAGGTGTTGAAGAAATGCCGGCCAGGTTTTTGGACCCAGCCTTGGACGAGCTAAAAGAAAAATCAACCGCTGTTTTGAAGGAGCAAAGACTTTCTTTTAACCGGATCGAAACATACGGGACACCCCGTCGCCTGACCTTGTTCGTTGAGGGTCTGGCGGTAAGCCAGGCGTCTTTGGAGATGGAAGTGAAGGGTCCGGCTGTAAAGGTTGCCTATAAATCAGACGGGACGCCCTCCAGAGCAGCAGAAGGTTTTGCCAGGGGTCAGGGGGTAACCGTTGCAGACCTGGTTAAAAAACCAGTCGGGCATGTTGAATACGTGTTTGCCTTCAGACGAGAGGCCGGCCGGCCGGCGCGGGAAGTCCTTCCCGAAATTGCTGCAACCCTGATTGCGGGTCTGCATTTTCCCAAGCCAATGCGCTGGGGCGACCTGGAAGTGCGTTTTGCGCGACCGATTCGCTGGATCGTATCGCTTTTTGGAAGCGAGATTGTGGAATTTGAGTTTGCAGGTCAGAAAGCCGGAAGGGTTACCTACGGTCACCGCTTCCTGAGCAAGGAGCCCGTGATTCTGTCAACTTCAATGGAATACTTTGAAAAAATGCGGAGTAGTTATGTTATGGTTGATCTTGAGGAGAGAAAAGCTACTATTTGGCGCCAGGTTCAGGAAATGGCGGCGTCAGTTGGGGGTGCAGTAGAAGAGAATGAAGATTTGCTCAACGAAGTCAAAAACCTGGTGGAATACCCGACCGCCCTGGTGGGGGAATTCAGCCGGGACTATTTGAGGCTGCCGAAGGAGGTCCTGGTCACCCCGATGAGGGAGCACCAGCGCTATTTTCCGGTGGTGGGGTCTGACGGCTGCCTGCTGCCAAAATTTATTGCTGTCAAGAACGGTGCGGCGGATCACCTGGATCTAGTTCGGGCCGGCAACGAGAAGGTTCTGCGGGCCCGCCTGGCTGATGCAAACTTCTTCTTCGAGGAAGACCTGAAGGCACCACTGGTAGAAAAGGTGCCGGATTTAAAGAAAGTTGTTTTTCAGGAGAGCCTTGGGACTGTTTACGACAAGGTCGAAAGGCTGGTCGCCCTGGCGGAGTTTCTGGGTGAAGCTGTGAACGCCGGGGAGCAGGATCTTAAGCAAATCCGGCGGGCAGCTTATCTGGCCAAGGCCGACCTTGTTACCAACATGGTTTATGAATTCCCGGAACTGCAGGGTTTAATGGGCAGGGAATATGCGGAGCGCACCGGTGAGAAGAAGGCTGTGGCACTGGCTATAGCTGAGCACTACCTGCCGCGTTTTGCCGGAGACGGCCTCCCTTCCAGCCTGCCCGGGCAAATCCTGAGCATCGTGGATAAAATGGATAATCTTACAGGTTGCTTTGCAATCGGCATTCAGCCCAGCGGATCACAGGATCCCTATGCCTTGAGGCGCCAGGCTCTCGGAATCAGTCATATCATTCTGGAAGGACAGTTCGATCTTTCTCTGGAGCAGTTGGTTGAAGCGGCTTACCGGGGTTATCAGGGCAAGGTAGACCTGAAAATCAGCCTGGAAAAAGTGAAGGAAGATATATCGGAATTTTTCAGGCAGCGTCTTAAGGGTATCTTTAGCGACCGCGGCTTTGCTTATGATACGGTGGAAGCAGTTTTGGCATCAGGCTTTCATCATTTCAGCGACACTCTTCTAAGGGTCCAAGCCTTAACAGATTTTCGGCGGGACCCTGCTTTCGGTGATCTACTGACGGCCTATATTCGTGCCAATAACCTGGCCAAAAAGGCCCCCGTGCTCTGTCCGGACCCGGCTCTGATGGGAGAAAGCAGTGAAAGAGAACTGTATCAGCATTTTTTAAGGGTCCAGGAACAGGCCCAAATCTTATTGGAACAGCGGGATTACCACGCACTGCTGGCCGCCATTGCCACCCTTCAGGCGCCCCTAGATCAGTTCTTCAATTCTGTAATGGTCATGGTTGAAGATGAAAAACTGCGGGCGAACCGGCTGGCTCTCCTGGCAGGACTGGCCGTTCTGGTCCAGCGGGTGGCAGATTTGAGCAAGATTGTAATCGAATAAGTAATTAATATGAAGTAATTACTATGAATAAAATTTTTTTCAATAAACTTTTCAAGGTTTTAAGAAATATGGAGGGAAATGCTCCTTTATATAGTATATTATATAGATATCAATTCGCATTAGTATGTCATATATGCTCTAAGGGGCGATGGATTTGGAATTAACCAGGCGGCAGGAGACCATTTTGGAAATCGTTAAAAATTCCGGGCCGATAACCGGGGATCAGATTGCCGAAAAACTCTCCCTGACCAGGGCGACTTTACGGCCTGATCTTGCCATCCTGACAATGTCCGGACTCCTGGAAGCGCGTCCGAGAGTGGGCTATTTTCACAGTGGAAAGTCCCCCTACCGGGTTGTAGCGGAAAAACTTCGCAGCGTTCCAGTGAATAGCGTTTTTTCCATCCCTATCGTGGTTTCCGAAAGTTGTTGCGTGTACGATGCTGTTGTGACAATGTTTATCAAGGATGTAGGGACTCTCTTTGTGGTAAAGGGGGTGGGGTTGCTGGAAGGTGTTATTTCCCGAAAAGATTTGCTCAAAACCACCCTGGGAGGTCACGACATTCACCAGCTTCCAGTCGGAGTCATCATGACCCGGATGCCTAACGTACAATATACGACACCTGAAGAGTCAGCCTGGTCGGCTGCAAAGAAAATTATAACCCATGAGGTTGATGCACTGCCGGTTGTCCGCAAGACTGTCCTGCCCGATGGTAGCGAAGGACTGGAAGTGATCGGGCGCCTGAGCAAGACCAATATTGCGCGGCTTTTTGTGGAACTGGGAGAAGGGTGTTAAGGGGGAGTTTATCATTTCCATGGATGCCAAACCGGTCATTTTCATCGTATCCGATTCCATCGGCGAGACTGCGGAACTAGTAGCCCGCGCGGCTGCCATCCAGTTCAATCACGGCGGGGTGGATATCCGTCGTTTGTCTTATGTAAATGATCCGAATGAGATCCCCGAAATTATGGAAGAAGCGAGCTCTTTTAACAGTGTGATAGCCTATACGCTGGTGATCCCGGAATTAAAGGAACTGTTGGTCAAAGAAGCGGCTAAGTATGGTATCCCAACGGTAGATGTCCTGACCCCGATGATGGAAGCGGTGTCCATTCTTGTTCACCGCAGGCCGAAGTTGGAGCCGGGGTTGGTCCGTAAAATGGACAGCGAGTACTTTCGGAAGGTTGAAGCCATAGAGTTTGCCGTCAAGTACGACGATGGCAAGGACCCCCGGGGCATCCTGCGGTCTGACCTGGTGGTAATCGGGATTTCCCGTACTTCAAAGACACCCCTGTGCATGTACTTGGCGCACAAGCAGATTAAATCGGCCAATGTTCCGCTGGTTCCGGAGGTTTCGCCGCCGGATGAGCTCTTTCGCCTGCCGCATCATAAATTGGTCGGTCTGACGATTCGGCCTCAGCAATTACACGAGATCAGGAGAGAGCGACTGAATACCCTCGGTCTCACTTCAGAAGCCGACTATGCAAGTATGAAGCGGATTCTAAGGGAACTGGAATACGCCGAAAGCTTCATGAAAAAGGTCGGGTGCTCGATTATTGATGTGACCAACAAAGCCGTTGAGGAAACAGCCAGCCGTGTCCTGGAAATATATCTTAGGGGTGAAAGGTATGTCAAGTAAGAAATATGTTTACCTGTTTGAAGAAGGAAATGCCGGGATGAAAAACTTGCTGGGGGGAAAAGGGGCCAACCTGGCCGAAATGACCAAAATCGGCCTGCCCGTTCCGCCCGGTTTAATTGTTACTACTGAAGCATGTAAAGACTTCACCGCACGGGGACAGCAGTTTCCGGAAGGGCTGGAAGAACAAATCCGGAAGCATATTGTCCTGCTTGAAGAAAAACTGGGAAAAAAATTTAGTGATGAAGCTAATCCACTGCTGGTCTCAGTCCGTTCGGGCGCTCCTGTTTCTATGCCTGGGATGATGGATACCGTTTTAAACCTGGGTTTGAACGATTGCACCGTGGAGGCCCTAGCTTCAGCCACTGGGAACGAGCGCTTTGCTCTGGACTGCTACCGTCGTTTTATCAACATGTTTGGTGATGTTGTGATGGGGGTGGAGCACCACAGGTTTGAAAGAATTCTGGAGAACCAGAAGGAAAAGTTTCAAATTTATTTAGATAATCAACTTTCCGCCGGGAACTGGCGGGAAATCATTGCCGAATACAAGAAGTTGATCCAGAAAGAAACCGGCCGCCTTTTCCCGCAGGATCCTATGGAACAGCTCTTTATGGCGGTTCATGCCGTCTTTAATTCCTGGAATAACGACCGTGCCCATGTTTACCGCAAGATCAATAAAATTCCTGACGACCTGGGGACGGCAGTCAATATTCAGGCCATGGTTTTCGGCAACCTGGGGAACGACAGCGGCACCGGTGTTGCTTTTACCCGCAACCCTTCAACCGGGGAGAATAAACTCTATGGTGAGTATCTGATCAACGCCCAGGGTGAGGATGTCGTAGCCGGCATTCGGACCCCTCAGCCGATTGAGGCGCTGGAACAGGACATGCCGGAGGTTTACAGGCGGTTCGCCGAAGTGTGCGTGCTTTTAGGTAAGCACTACCGGGATATGCAGGATATCGAATTCACTGTCGAGCGGGGCAAGCTCTGGATTCTTCAGACCCGCAACGGTAAGCGTACGGCCCAGGCTGCCATTAAAATTGCCGTGGACATGGTTGATGAAGGTTTGATTAGCCGGGATGACGCCGTGTTGAGGGTTGAGCCGGGACAGCTTGACCAGCTGCTGCACCGACGGATCGACACCCGCGCAAAGCTAAATATTGTAGCCAGGGGACTACCGGCTTCACCCGGGGCTGCCTCAGGAATTGTTGTATTTGATGCGGACGAGGCCGAAAGGCTGAATGCGGAGGGTAAAAAGCTGATTATGGTTCGTACTGAAACGACTCCTGACGACATTCATGGAATCGTGGCGTCCCAGGGCATCCTTACCTCCCGGGGAGGGATGACCAGTCATGCTGCTGTCGTAGCGCGGGGGATGGGTAAGCCCTGTGTTTGCGGCTGCGAGTCCGTAAGTATCGATTACGGGGAGAATATGTTTTCAATTGGCAGCCTGGTGGTCAGAAAAGGCGACACCATTTCTGTAGACGGTTCCACGGGTAACGTGATCCTTGGCGCGGTGCCGATGCTCGATCCCGAGTTGTCGCCTGAATTTAAAAGACTTCTGGAGTGGGCTGACCAGATTCGCACCCTGGGCGTCAGGGCAAACGCCGACACCCCGCAGGACGCTGCCAAGTCCAGGGAATTTGGATCTGAAGGAATAGGTTTGGTCCGTACCGAGCATATGTTCATGGCCCAGGACCGTCTGCCCTTTGTCCAGGAGATGATTCTGTCCGCGAGCAAGGTGGAGCGGCAGGTTGCCCTGGATAAGCTACTGCCCATGCAGCAGGGTGATTTTTACGGGATCTTAAAAGCTATGGATGGCCTGCCGGTAACCATCCGGCTTTTAGACCCACCGTTGCATGAGTTTTTACCCAATGCGGAGGAGCTCATGGTAGAACTGACCCGCTTGCGGCTGACAGAAGGCAGCCGGGCTGAGATTCAGGCCAAGGAGGAGCTCTTGCGCAAGGTAAGGTCTCTGGCCGAACTCAACCCCATGTTGGGACACCGGGGTTGCCGCCTGGCGGTTACTTTTCCCGAAATTTACGCAATGCAGGCCAGGGCGATTTTCCTCGCCACAGCCCAGTTGGTTAAGGAAGGTTTCGATCCCATCCCCGAAGTGGAGATTCCTCTTGTAATTGAAATCAATGAGCTTTCCTTCTTGCGCCGGCTGATCGTCTCAGAGGCTGAGGAAGTGGTCAAAAATACCGGGGTTTCTTTCAACTACACAGTTGGCACTATGATCGAAATACCCCGGGCAGCCCTGCTGGCCGATGAATTAGCCGGTTCGGCGGATTTTTTCTCCTTTGGCACGAACGACCTGACCCAGACCACTTTTGGTTTTTCCAGGGATGACGCCGAGGGTAAATTTATTCAAGCCTACCAGGACAGGAAGATCTTGCCCGATAACCCCTTTATGGTTCTGGACCGCAAGGGTGTGGGCAAGCTTATGGAATGGGCTGTCGAACTGGGACGCAAGACCACCCCGGGTCTTTTAATCGGAATCTGTGGAGAGCACGGTGGGGAGCCCAGTTCAATTGAGTTCTGCCAGGACATTGGTTTGGATTATGTTAGCTGTTCCCCCTTCCGGGTTCCCATCGCCAGGCTGGCTGCAGCCCAGGCTGCTGTGACCGAAAAAGACCAATCGAAGTAAAGGCTAAAGTGATATGAGTAAAGCTCATTAAACCTTATGTGCTAAGGCTTTGAGAACCTCTATAAAAAATAGAACAAGGGTACTGATACTTAATATTTTTAAGGATCAGTACCCCTTGTTTTTGTTATATAAAATAATCAAAAACTCTATTGAAAGGTAACGACAAAAGCGTTACAATCTTATCAGAAGGAGATGATTAATATGGAAAAAACTACGACTTTAAATTTAAGAGTCAATCCGGACGTAAAAAGAAGGGCTGAGGAAGTCCTTTCACAACTCGGCATACCTATGTCCACAGCGATAGATATTTATCTTAAGCAGATTTCAATGACTGGCGGAATACCTTTTGCTGTAACGCTGCCGAAAGCACCGGTTTCCGTAAACGCCGATTTGATGACAACGGATGAAATTCATGCGAAGTTAAAGGAAGGATACAATGATATCGAAAAAGGTAATGTGCAGGATGCATCTGCTGCCTTTCAGAGATTTCGGAAGACACACGTATGAAGCAGTATAAAATTCAGATCACGGACAAGGCACTTTCCGATATGGAGGAGATTTATAATTATATCGCGGAGCAGCTACAGGCTCCGGAAACGGCCGTGGGACAGTATAACAGAATAGCTGACGCAATCGAAACTCTTGATACGGTCCCGGAACGTGTGAGGTTAATGGAGGCAGAAGAAGAACGTGCGCTGGGACTTAGGCAAATACCTGTTGATAATTTTTCTGTATTCTTCCATATCAGAGAAGAGCGGGTAATCATTTCAAGCGTTTTGTACAGTGCCAGCGATATAGCCAAGCGTTTACGTGATTCCTGAAGGCTTTAGGTGGGGGTAATTTGAGCTGGAAGGCGGTAAATGGGCGGGAAATCTGGTCAAATTACCTTTTTTCGTTTTTCCTATTGCTATAAGTGTTTCATAACAGTGAAAAATAACGATCGGTCTATTATGATAGCTGCCGCCCAGGCTAGAGTTAAAAATGGGTCTGTTGCAAAGCAGGAATGCAGCACCCTTTAGGTTTGGTTAGCGTAAAAGGGAGGCCGTTGAGCCTCTTTTATCGATTTTAAAAAGGGATATCCAGGGTATAATATCGAAGATGGGGTGATGGCAGTTGCGGCAAATGAGGCTCTTTATTGCAGTGAACTTACCCGGCAAAGTAAAAAGATCCCTAGGGGAGTTGATCCAGGTTCTCAGGAGGTTTCCCTCGGACGCGAGGTGGGTTGAAGAGGCAAACCTTCATTTGACCCTTCAATTTCTGGGGAATGTTTCTGAGGAGCAGGTCCCGGCGATTGTTGACGGCCTGAACCACGCTGCGGAAGCAGTTAAGCCCTTTAAGCTTGAACTTGGCGGCGTGGGTGTATTTCCTACTGTTGAGCGGCCCCGGGTATTGTGGGTTGGTGTATCCGGTGAAACTTTAGCACTGGAGGACCTGCAGCGGAGGGTACAAAGGGAGATGGGTCTGCTGGGCTTTCTAGCGGAGCAGCGCAAATTTTCCCCCCATCTGACCCTGGCCAGGATCCGGTCACCTCTGGGGTTTAGGATGCTTCTTAAAGGAGCGGAAGAATTTACAGGAAGGTCAAAAAAGTTTGGTGATCTTCAGATTATTTCAATTGAGTTGATGTTGAGTGAACTCAGTCCCAAAGGTTCCAAATATTACGTTCTAGCCAGGATCCCCTTGTCGGGTTTCCCCACGGTCTAAAAAAAGAATGCTGAGAATAAATATTGTGTAAGGAAGGGTGTACTGTGAATGACCCCGGCAGTGTTTTCCCGCTGCCGGGGTTTGCCTTGGCCTGTAAAATAGGTTGCTGGACAGGCAGGATTATCATTTATATTGACGAATATTTTTACGAACTCTCATTTTCTGTAAGGTGGTGGAAGCATGCAGATCCGCCTGCGCGCCGAGGAGCTGGAACGCAACATTTTATCACCACACGCTTGCTTTAGCAGCACGAGCAGGGGCAGGGAGCGACCGGAGGCTGATTGCGGTGTCAGGACCTCTTTCCAGCGTGACCGTGACCGGATTATCCATTCCAAAAGCTTCCGCCGCCTGAAACACAAGACGCAGGTTTTCGCCATACCCGAAGGGGATCATTATCGCACTAGACTCACCCATACGCTGGAGGTTGCCCAAATTGCACGCACAGTTGCACGGGCGTTGAGGCTCAATGAGGACCTGGCGGAAGCCGTGGCTTTGGGGCACGACCTGGGGCATACACCTTTCGGCCACGCCGGAGAGGAAGCGTTAAACGAGGTCTTTAGGCCCGGCTTCAAGCACAACGAGCAAAGCCTTCGGGTTGTGGATGTGCTGGAAGGGGGCAAAGGGCTCAACCTGACCTGGGAGGTCAGGGATGGCATTTTAAATCACACTGGTCCGGACAGACCGGCAACACTGGAAGGTCAGATTGTTAAAATTGCCGACAGGGTGGCTTATATCAACCATGACATTGATGACGCGATCCGGGGAGGGGTGCTGAACATTGAGCAGATTCCCGAACAGTGCCTGGAAGTCCTGGGAAGGGAGCACCGGAACAGAATCAATACAATGGTTCTTGACCTAATTCAGACCAACTGGAACAGCCCGGGAACGATTAAAATGAGCCCACAGGTGCAGGTTTCTACAGACCAGTTACGGGATTTTTTATTCCGCCATGTTTATGTCGGATCTAATGCAAAGCGCGAGGAGGCCAAGGCCGTCCATGTCGTTCAGTGCCTGTTCCGGTACTTTTTAGAACACGTTGATTCGTTGCCCGTTGAATACCTTCAGCGCGCCCGGGCCGGAACAGCGGAGCGGGCAATTTGCGATTACATAGCAGGTATGACGGACAGGTTTGCCGTCCGGATCTACCAGAAGTACTTTCTGCCGCTACCCTGGTTGGTGTAAGAACAAAATATAGAACAGTGAATGTGGCTTACATTATATGGCAATACTATTTAAAAAAATGTCGATACTAGGGAGGAAAAGTATTAGTTGTAGCGAATATTCTTTTAATAAAAAATTTTAAGTGCGCTTTATAGATATTATTTTCATTACCCGTGCTGCAGGACTCTATCATTATCTGTTGAATCATTTGTATATACAGAGGGTAATAAGTAGGTGATCTGGGTGGGCTTTATCCCTGATGAAATAATCGAAGCAGTCCGCCTGCGATCCAATATTATTGAGGTGGTTTCCCGCTACGTTCAATTGAAGAAAACAGGCAAAAACTATACCGGCATCTGCCCCTTTCACAGGGAACGTACACCGTCTTTTACAGTCACGCCGGAAAAACAGATTTTCTATTGTTTCGGTTGTGGTGCAGGGGGCGATGTTTTTCAGTTTCTAATGCTGAAAAATAACCTGAATTTTTACGAAGCAGTAAGTTTTTTAGCGGAACAGGCCGGAATTACCATACCCGCAGGTACAAACCCCGTTCAGAAAGAGATGGACCGCGAGCGGGAGGGCTTGCGACGGATTAACAGCCTGGCAAAGGATTATTTTCGCTACACCCTGCAGCACCACGACGACGCCGACCTTGCAAGACAGTATTTGGCCGGTCGGGAACTTACCCCGGAGGTGCTCGATCTTTTTCAGGTGGGTTTTGCCCTTGCGGGATGGGAGCACCTGCTGGGATTTCTGGGCAAGCAGGGTTTCCGGCCCGAAGAGATGGCCAAGGCGGGCCTGGTCGTCAAGAAGTTGAGCGGTGGCTACTATGACCGGTTCCGCAGCCGGATAATTCTCCCAATCTGGGACGCTACCGGTCGGGTTATAGGTTTTGGTGGGCGGGTTCTGGATGACTCCCAACCGAAATACATGAATACTCCCGAGACCCCGTTTTTCAGCAAGGGACGCAACCTTTACGGGTTGCACCTGGCGAGGGCAGCCGTTCGGGAAAAAGGTTGTATTGTCGTGATGGAGGGTTATATGGATGTGATTACCGCACACCTGCACGGGGTTACAAATGCGGTGGCTTCCCTGGGAACTGCCCTGACCGAGGAGCAGGGCAGGCTGCTGATGAACTACAGTAAAAACGTGGTCATTGCCTATGACGCTGACGCAGCCGGCGTGGCGGCCACCATCCGCAGCCTTGACCTTTTGCAGGAATTGGGGTGCCAGGTTAGTGTTTTAAGCATCCCCGACGGAAAGGACCCCGACGATTATTTGCGAAAGCATGGTTATCAAGCCTGGGAAAGATTAATAGACACAGCTCCTTCCTTGATTGAATACAAGTTGCGTCAAAGCACGGCAGCCCGGGGTGTCAAAACGGTTTCAGATAAGCTGGAAATTATCAATCAGGTGCTTCCAAACATATCCGGTTTAAAAAGTGAAGTTGAAAAAGAAGAAGGGTTAAAAGCAATTGCCCGGGAACTAAACTTGAGTTGGGAAACAGTTGCAGGTGAATTTAAGCGATTTAAGACAAATACGGGTAAAAAATGGAGAAATCCGGATGATATTGTTAAATCCAAGCATACTATAGTAAATAAAGAAGAGAAAATGGATGCTAGGAGCAAGGCAGAATCTGTTCTTTTGCGCCTAGTGTTGGAAAACCCTGATCTGGGAAAAACTATCGTTGATAAAATGGGCCAGGCGCCCTTTAAAAATAAATCCTATCAAAAACTATATGAACATTGTATGAAAGTGGCCAAAGGGCCACTTTACCAACCCGTGGAAATCTTCAAAGACCTTGACGATGATGAAAGGGGTCTGTTGAGTTTTTTGCTTACCCAGGGAATTCCGGGTGAGGACCCGGTTCAGATAATGAATTTATACGTGGAATCTATCAATCGCTGCTTGCGTCAGGAGCGCAGGGAAAACCTTTTGAAGGAAATCAATAAGGTGGAAAAGACGGGCAATAACTGGCTTTACAACGGTTTATTGCATGAGCTTATGATTCTAAAAAGGATCGACGAGGCTGAAAGAGACGGAGATCAGGGAAGAATCGACCAGTTGCTGCAGGAATACCGGCAACTTGAGTCGAATAACTGGAAATACCCTAGAGAGGGGATTGATGGCAAGTGAGGGACGAACAAAAAACCGAGGGTGTTATGGACTTGATCGAAAAGGGGAAAAAACGCGGTGTCCTGACTTACAACGAGATTATGGACAGTCTTCAGGGGACCGACCTGACACCCGAACAAATCGATGATATTTATGAAAAGTTGGCAGGCTTGGGTATAGAAGTTGTTCCGGAAGCACCCGAAACAGGGCCTGTTAGCAGCGCATCCATTGAATCCCCGCCTGAAGAAGTGGAAGTCGACTTGTCCATCCCTGAGGGCGTCGGCATAGATGATCCTGTCCGCATGTACCTTAAAGAAATTGGCCGGGTTCCCCTTCTGACCCCCCAAGAGGAAGTGGATCTGGCAAAGCGCATGGAGAATGGTGACGAGGAAGCGAAAAGAAGGCTGGCGGAAGCGAACTTAAGGCTGGTCGTGAGCATTGCCAAGCGCTACGTGGGCAGGGGCATGCTTTTCCTGGACCTGATCCAGGAAGGCAATTTGGGACTGATTAAAGCGGTTGAAAAATTTGATTACCGGAAGGGTTATAAATTCAGCACCTATGCTACCTGGTGGATTCGTCAGGCCATCACCAGGGCTATCGCGGACCAGGCCAGAACCATCAGGATCCCGGTGCATATGGTGGAAACCATCAATAAATTGATTCGGGTATCCCGGCAACTTTTACAGGAACTTGGCCGCGAGCCCAATCCTGATGAAATTGCCAAGGAAATGAATATTACTGAGGAAAAGGTCAGGGAAATCATGAAAATTGCCCAGGAACCGGTGTCCCTGGAAACACCCATAGGAGAAGAAGAGGACTCCCATCTGGGCGACTTCATCGAGGACCACGACGCCAGGGCTCCAGCCGAAGAAGCATCATTCACGCTTTTAAGGGAACAGTTGGACGAGGTATTAAAGACCTTAACTGAGCGGGAACAGAGGGTTTTGCGCTTGCGCTTTGGACTTGACGACGGGCGTGCCCGCACCCTGGAAGAGGTGGGACAGAAGTTTGGTGTCACGCGGGAGCGCATCCGGCAGATAGAGGCAAAAACCCTGCGCAAGCTCCGTCACCCCAGTCGCAGCAAAAAATTAAAAGATTACCTGGATTAAAAATCATATGGTCAGGTGCCTTGACTGAAGCTTAAAACTATCGTATAATATCACTTGCCGATGTTCCTCGATAGCTCAACGGTAGAGCAACCGGCTGTTAACCGGTAGGTTGTAGGTTCGAATCCTACTCGGGGAGCCATTCTTTCTCTTTTGGGCCCATAGCTCAACGGTAGAGCATCCGGCTCATAACCGGCTGGTTCCAGGTTCGAATCCTGGTGGGCCCACCAAGCCAGTCGCAGGTCGTAGGTCGTTGGGAGTTAGTGCAAATCGGATTAGGCAAGCCTAATTTGCAAGAACCCAACCACCAACCACTCACCACCAACCACTAAAATGGCCCCTTGGTCAAGCGGTCTAAGACACCGCCCTTTCACGGCGGTAACACGGGTTCGAATCCCGTAGGGGTCACCATATATGGGCGATTAGCTCAGCTGGGAGAGCGCCTGCCTTACAAGCAGGATGTCGGCGGTTCAAGCCCGTCATCGCCCACCAAGAATAAAAGCAATAGTGCCGGAGATAATCTCCGACGCTATTGCTTTTATATTTTGGATAAATCTATTTAATTCACTTTTCAAAAACATGACAAAAGGTATTTACAAGCTTACATAGCGTTATAATAGATTCACGTGGATGTCGTGCCTGCGAAAAATATGCGGGTTCGAGAACATCATTTACAAAGTTCCTTTTTACATGTTTAGATTAAAGCACCTTGTCAAACCCTTGATCATTCAATGCCTGCACAACTTTTTTTACCTCCTGAGCCCGGCTTTTATGGCAAATGAGCAGGCTGTCATAGTCATTTATAATAATCAGGTCTTTGACCCCTAACAGCGCCACGGTCTTGTCCTTGGAAGTGACATAGGTATTGACGGTATCCAGCAAGACTCCTTCGCCGTTAAGGATGTTGCCGTGTTCGTCCTTTTCAACGTATCTTTCCAGAGCGGTCCAATTTCCGATGTCATCCCACCCGAAGTCGCATGGTATGACGAAAATGTTATCGGCCCGTTCCATGATGCCATAATCGATAGATACTTTTGTTAGTTCCGAATAGACTTCTTTTAACGTTTTTTGCTGCTGGTCCGTTCCCAGGCTGTCTTCGATCTTTTTGAGCCCTTCTGCCAGCGAGGGGAGGTATTTTTCGATCATTGTGCCGACCAGATCGATTCGCCAGACAAACATACCGCTGTTCCAGAGGTAGTCCCCGCTGGAGAGGAACTCCAGGGCGCGGGCACGGTCCGGTTTTTCGGTAAAGCGGACGGCCCGGTAGACCGGTATCCCGGCAAAGGTGTCAGCCAACTCGCCGCTGTGAATGTAGCCGTACCCGGTTTCAGGGCTGTGGGGGGTGATGCCCAGGGTAACGATTTTGTCTCCCCGGCCTGCGGTGGCTACGGCGCTTCTCAGGACTTCTTGAAAATGGCGTACGTTGCCGATATAATGGTCAGCCGGCAGAACAATCATGACCTCCCGGGGGTTTTTTTGCCCCAGGACTAGGGCGGCCAGTCCGATGGCTGCGGCCGTGTCCCGGCCAAACGGCTCGATAATGATGTTTTCTTCGGGCAGTTGCGGGACCTGTTCCAGGATGGTGTCTTTAAATTCCGAACCGGCCACGACATAGGTGTCCGATATTCCGACCAGGTCTTTGATCCTTTCTACGGTCAACTGGAGCATGGTTTTTTCGCCGATCAGGTTCAAAAATTGCTTCGGCCTGGCCATTCTACTCCGCGGCCAGAACCTTTCTCCCCTGCCGCCTGCCATAATAACTGCGAAAGGCATGATAATCTCCCCTTTCAATAAATACAATTATATCATAGGGATTAGAGGTATATGCTAAGATTGGAAGAAATATTTGTCATGAGTAAGTATTTAACGCAGGGTCACGCCAATGTCCCGTTAATCGTCATTTTGCAGTAGGTAATCAAGTGTGTAGTAAAAATATGTTGTATTTATGCGTAATTTTTGACGGGTTTTCTGGTATTTAACACAGTAATCTTTGATTTGAGAGCTTTTTTGCCGGACTAACTGAAGGAGAGCATTAATATAAAAGATATCCTTTAGTATTTGAACCAGGTTAGTAACATTATGGCTCAGTCTTGTCCGGTGAATATAGACTTGGGGTAAATATTGAAGCAATTGTATGGTATAATGAAATAAATATATCTATTGTGTAGAAAGTTAAAGGGATAAAATAATACAGGTGGAGGTTTTTAAGCGATGAAGATAGCCATGCTTTCTCCCATAGCCTGGAGAACACCGCCGCTAGGTTACGGCCCCTGGGAGCGGGTGGTGTCGCTGCTGACCGAGGGACTTGCAGTCAGGGGGATTGACGTGACTCTTTTCGCCACAGCCGACTCGGTAACACAGGCCAAGCTTCACGCCATTGCGCCAAGGCCCTATGAGGAGGACAAGACCCTTGACCCAAAGGTCTGGGAGTGTCTGCACATATCCGAGCTATTTGAAAGGGCGGGGGATTTCGATTTGATTCACAATAATTTTGATTTTCTGCCCCTTACTTATTCAGGACTGACGGACACTCCGGTGCTCACCACCATCCACGGGTTTTCATCACCGAAGATCCTTCCTGTATACAGAAAATACAACCAAAAGACTTACTATGTATCGATAAGCAACGCCGACCGCTCACCGGAGCTTGACTACATAGACTCTGTCTATTACGGAATCGACCTGGAGAATTTTACTTTTCAGGAGACACCGGAGGACTATCTGCTTTTTTTTGGCCGCATTCACCACGATAAGGGGGCTGCAGAGGCTATCCAAATTGCAAGGCAGACCGGGATGAAGCTGATTCTAGCGGGTGTTATTCAGGACCTGGATTATTACAGATCTGTGGTCGAGCCCCATCTCGACGGTGTCAGGGCCAGGTATGTAGGTGTAGCGGGGCCGGAGATGAGAGATAAACTGCTTGGCGGAGCGAGGGCGCTGCTTCACCCGATTAATTTCAATGAGCCCTTTGGGCTCTCTGTTGTGGAGGCGGGTGCCTGCGGAACGCCTGTTGTGGCTTTCAACAGGGGCTCCATGCCGGAGATCATTGATAACTGGATCAACGGTTTCCTGGTGAGCGACGTTTGTTCCGCGGTAGAGGCGGTGTCTAGCCTGGATGCGATAGCACGCCGGAAGTGCAGGCAGATAGTGCAGGAGAGATTTTCAAGGGCACGCATGGTGGAGGATTATCTAGGCGTTTATCAAAAGATTATCAACAAAAATAAGTTTAAAGCCGGGGAGACTTTGCCATGAGTTCTTTAAAAAGGGAGCCTGTTGTCAAGCGGTACGCAGGGAACCCGATCCTAACCAGGGATGATGTGCCCTACCCCGTGGCCACGGTTCACAACGCGGGTGTAGTAAAGGCAAATGGCCGTTATGTGATGGTCTTCCGCTCGCATCTCTTAAACGGCCGCTCCATCCTGGGTCTGGCTGAAAGTGCAGACGGCTATTCCTTTAAAGTACGGCCCGAACCTTTCATGACTCCGTCCCGGGACGGAATTTTTAGCGAGTACGAGGAGTACGGCGTCGAGGACCCGCGCATCTGCCAGATTGACAGTGATTTTCTGATCACCTACAGCGCCTACTCCAGGCACGGAGTGAGAATCGGTCTGGCCAGGACCAGGGACTTTAGATCCGTTGAGCGAATTTCCCTGATCACGCAGGCGGATTTGCGCAACGTGGTGCTTTTTCCGCAGAAGTTCGGCGGGCGTTACGTCCGGCTGGACCGGCCTCATTCCGAAATCAGTCCCTGGTCCATGTGGATTTCCTATTCACCGGACCTTATTTACTGGGGCGACTCAAAGGTTCTAGTAAAGCCGGCCGGCTACCACTGGGATGAAATGAAGATAGGCCCCGGCGCCACACCTTTCAGGACGGAAAGCGGCTGGCTGGACATCTACCACGGCGTCTTTCGCACGATGGACGGGGCTGTTTACAGACTGGGCGTGATCCTGCACGACTTGCACGACCCGTCGCAGATCCTGGGTGTGGCTGACGAGTGGATTCTCCAGCCAGAAGACCCCTGGGAGGTCACGGGTTACGTGCACAACGTGGTCTTTACCTGTGGGGCTGTTCCCGAGGAGGACGGTACGGTAAAGATTTACTGGGGCGGAGCGGACAAAGTCATGTGCGCCGGCACCGCCCGCATCAATGACCTTGCCGCCATGTGCCTGGAAAAGCCAAGGAGCCCCATGTAAGCTACAAGCTTCTCCATCCGGCGGCTCGAACACCTTGCCTCAGATCTGCCGAAACCGGCCTCCGGTTGTATATTCGTTTATTTTAATATATAATTAATTAATTGGTAAGGAGTGGTTTTACAGGATAAAAAAGTGAATAGTGAACAAGGCGGAAGGATTCCTGGTGTTAATAAAAGACAGAGTTTACAGAAAGTTATAATGCGGAGGTGAGTATTTTTGCATCAAAAAGAAATCAACCCTTGTTTTATTAGTTCATATATACCGAAAGAGTGTGGAATTGCTACATTTACTCATAATTTATTCACTTCCTATCAAAACCAGTATGCATCAGCCGGAAAAGTTGTAGCGGTAAATGGAATTCCCTCGGGTGACTACCCCCCGGAGGTAGATTTCGTCTTTGACAAAAATAAAGTATCCGACTACACCACAGCCGCCGAGCACATCAATGCAAACGATTTCCAAGTGGTCAACCTACAGCATGAATTTGGCCTGTTTGGCGGTCCGGAGGGCCGCCATATTGCACAGCTGCTGGAAAAGCTGAAAAAACCGGTCGTAACTACCATCCATACGGTACTGCAACAACCAACCCTGGGTTATTATACCTCCCTCACCGAGGTTATCCAACGCTCCCAGCGGGTCGTCGTCATGAGCAACAAAGCCATTGAAATTCTTAGAGAGATCTACTACGTGCCCAAGGAAAAAATAGTGATGATCCCACATGGCGTGCCTAATCTTCCTTTTGTCGAGACGGAGCCTTTTAAAAAGGAGTTGGGTCTGGCCGGTCGCTTTGTGCTCCTTTCTTTTGGCCTGCTGAGCCCCGGGAAGGGGTTTGAGCTGCTCCTGGAGGCCCTGCCTGAAGTCGCCCGCAACCACCCCGATTTGCTGTATATTATACTTGGAAAAACCCACCCGGAAGTGGCTAAGATTCACGGGGAAAGGTATCGGGAGAGCCTCCAAAAATTGACTCATGAAAATAAACTGGAAAACAATGTACTGTTTATCGATAGATTCGTGACCAACGAAGAGCTGTATAACTACATCAGCGCTTCCGACGTGTATGTAACTCCCTATCACTCTCAGGAGCAGATCACGAGCGGGACGCTGGCTTATGCTGTTGCGTTGGGCAAGGTGGTGATCTCCACCCCCTACCATTACGCCCAGGAAGTGCTTGCCGAGGACCGCGGCTACCTGGTGCCCTTCAATAACCCGAAAGCGCTGGCCAGGACCCTGAGCGGGATTTTATCCCACAAGGAGGATCTTCAGAAGACGCGCCGGGCTGCTTACGAATACGGACGCTCAATGATCTGGTCCAGGGTAGCCGAACTTTACCAAGGTTTGTTTAAAGAAGTTTCCAAAGAATTTTCGCAGAATAAACTACAGAAAATCAGCGTAGTCTACAAGAGTAGCCAGGATTATCTGAGAAGACGCAATTTGTACAGGATGTTTGAGAACCTGACGGACGATACCGGCATCTTCCAGCACACCAAGTACGGCATTCCCGACCTGAAGCACGGCTATTGCGCCGATGATGTCGGGAGGGCGCTGGGGATTATTGTGAAGGTAGCCCGCTTTGACAATGAGCCTGGGTGTTATCAATTGGCGAAAAAATACCTGGCCTTCCTTCTTTATGTACAGAAAGAGGACGGGCGGTTCCATAATTATGTAGGCTACGACCGGCGCATTTTAGACGAAGACGGTGGTGATGACACCTTTGGCCGCGTACTGATGGGACTGGGCAGCGCCGTCGCCCTGAGCACGGACCCGTCTGTGACCATGCTGGCAAAGGAAATATTCGACCGGGCCATAGCCGGCCGGCAAACAGGACTACCGCTGTCCACCTATCCAAAAGCGATAGCCTACAGCATTTGTGGATTATCTCACTACCTAAAAAAGTTTCCTGAGGCGCCGGAGGCGGGCGAATTGCTCAGGGCAGGGGCGGACTACCTGGTCAAACTGTACAACATCAATAAAAGGCCTGAATGGGACTGGTTTGAGTCCTCTGTTACTTACGATAACGCCAAGGTACCCTTCGCCCTGATGCTGGCGCACAGTGCCCTGAAAGACAAAGTTTATCTGACCACTGCACTGGCGACTTTAAACTTTCTCACCCGTATCCAGTACAACGGCACTTACTTCGACATCGTGGGAAATAAGAACTGGCTGGTTAACGGGGCGGGGAGGGCCTTCTATGATCAGCAGCCCATAGAGATAGGCAGCCTCGTAGAAGCCTACGGCGAGGCTCTGCGCCAGACCCGGGACAAAAGCTACCGTGAGCTGGCGAACAAGGCCTTTAGCTGGTTTTTCGGCAAAAACCGCCGGGGAGTGCCGGTGTATAACCTGAAGGATGACTATCCTCTGGACGGTCTCACAGCGACCGGCGCCAACGCTAATAGCGGCGCAGAATCGGTGTTGATGTTTGCCCAGGCGATAACTTGCTTGAAAGATATAAGCGTACGCAAAGCACTGGGGCGAAAGACAGACCTGGCCAAGGCAAATCCAAAATTATTATAATTTAGCGGGGGTTTTATTTTGGGTGTTGAGCGATTAAAAGATTTAGAGGCTCTTTTTAACGAAAGCATCAAAGACGCCATCCTGCAGGCAGAGGTGTTCAATGAAGTAGATGTGGTCATCGGCATCCCTTTTTATAATGAGAAAGATATCCTGCCGGAAGTGCTGAAGGTGCTGGACGAGGGATTGGCAAGCCTTCAAGATCTGCGTAATGCTCTCATTGTTTCCGTGGGGGATCCTATTGGCGTCGAGACGCTGGCGGCCATTAGACGTCTGGACTTGAAAACACCCCATCTCGAATTTCTAATGAGGCCCGGGAGCAACGGTAGAGGGGCCAGCATCAGGGCGATCCTGGAAATAGCCAATGTGATCGAGGCCGACGCCGTTTTATTTACGGCCGACCTGGTGCGGGAGGAAGGCAGAGGGCTGCAGCCCGACTGGATCAGTCGCCTGATAGAGCCCATCAGGAAAGAATATGACTTTGTGGTGACATCTTTCCAGCGGCATGATTTTGACGACCTTTTGGGGAGCTTATTCAAAGCCCCGCTGCTGAAGGTGTTTTATGGGTATAATGTGAAGGGGTCTTTGGGCGACGTTTACGCCATATCCCACGACACCGTGGAGGATTTATGCATTGATCTAAAATTCTGGCCCGAGATCACGCGGGGATTCGGAATCGATCCCTGGCTGGTAAGCCGGGCCATGCGCTGGAACAAAAAGATCTGCGAGGTGGAACTCGGTAAAAAACTGAAAAAAATCTCCCTTGAAAAACAAATGTATGTTTTTAAGGAAAGCGCCAGGTCGTTATTTGAATGTGTCAAGAGGGATGAAAACCACTGGGCCGGCAGCCGGTTCATCGTCCGGACGCCCGATGTTTACGGCAGCATGATCAATAACGCGCCCATCCAGCCGGCATACTCTACCCTGGATCTGACCATGTACAGGGACAGCCTGATTCAGTACAAAAACCTTAATGACGTTGCTTGCTACGACTCTCTTTGTGAAGGCATCGGAGGCAGCGGTCCGGTTCCACACAAAGATCTCAGAATAGAAGGGAAAGTTTGGGCTGATCTCGTTTACCGCCTGCTGGTCAAATACTGGTTTGTCACAGGCGTGTGCAGGGATGATATCTTGGACGCACTCACTTTTGCCTTCACCGCGAGGGTGTCCAGCTTCATTGAGACCATTCAGTCGGTGGGGGAACAACTAGGGGGCATTAAAAACGTCGAGATTAATTTTATTGTCTCCAGTGAGTTGAAGTCAGCAAAAGAAGAACAACGAAAAGATTTTTTAAGGTTGAGGGAGCCGTTTATGCTGATGTGGCAGCAGAAGGACCTGGAAACAAAGCCTCCCCTCATCCCGGCTCATTATCTGGAATTTATTCCGGGAATACCCACGGTCCTGCCTAAAAGAATAGAGGGGCGGGGCGGTAAAGTTGTGTCTTCGGAAGAAATGTTCAACCGCCTCCAGTCCCGCTACCAGGAGGCCTTCAGCGGCTTTATCCGCGATGGGCTGGAAACATCGGAAAATGCTGATTCAAAAACGATTATCCAGCGCATGAAAGAATTCATGAGCGAGCTGGAGAAAACGATGGAAGGGCTGTTGCCAGGGAACCTGTACACAGGGGAAGGAACCAGGCAGATAACAGACGGCCTTTTCCGGCTTTTCCACTCTCCCCTGGCTTTTTCTGTAAAGGACGAGGTCTTCCGAGAGATGCTGCTCCGGTTCCCGCCGCTCAATTTCATGATCCCGTCAAACGATAGCCTTGTCCTTGTGCTTGGTTCAAAAAAAAGAAGAGCTATAATT
>ENA-UOOH01000182-UOOH01000182.1-fermentation-metagenome-genome-assembly--contig:-NODE-182-length-74529-cov-65.587453_pt1 | contig 74529 bp, 73 predicted proteins | sample MGYA00245778_ERZ724025 | MGnify/ENA primary metagenome ERZ724025 (study PRJEB28704, sample SAMN03018313) | fermentation metagenome | biome: anthropogenic terrestrial biome; feature: soil; material... | reverse complement strand
CCGGGCGGGGTGGGGTTTACCGGCATACCTGGAGAGTGGAGACAGGGGAGGGGGCCTGCCCCATAGGCGTTAACTTACCAGATGGGTGTAATGAATTCTCGTTGATACCGTCAAGTACCCGGCAATCGGCTGGTTCTCACCTATGCTCTAAGGCAGTCCTTTTCCAATGAGATTTCCGTTATCGATATCGTTTTCAGGGTAGGAAGATTATTGTCGCACACCACCGGAGTCGTATGGCCAATATCCCACCAAATCGACCCCATTTTACGGAATAAGGCATTATCCGCTCGAATCCTTATGGCTAAAGTTAGCGCATATGGGGGCCTGCCCCCTCCCCGTCAGCCTCTCCCCCCATGGCGATAGCCACCACGGTCCACCGCAGGGGAAGAGCCCGGGGAAGATCCGGATCCGGCACCAGCCCCATCGGGAGGGGAGACGAGTACTAAATAAGTCCGATAATTGGGAATCGATGCAATAGTATGCCTTGATGATGTTCCACTTGAAGTCGGATTCGAGAAGCGATTTCTTCGCCGAGTCGAGATCTCCCTTTGCTTCAGTGAGCTCCCTCTCGACCGTCGCCCTGCTCGCGGGCCGTTTGACCACACCTCGACGGCTCAAACAATCCTGGAATTTGTATGACATCCCTCACCCGATAAGAACAATACCCTGCTGGATATTATCGAAGAATGCGGCATCCCTGGTCTTTAATTGGTAGGTTTCATCCGGCGTGTTGATGATCGGGGAGAGTTCTCGCGCAAGGGTGTTCTGGTGCATATGTAAAATCTCCTGGATAGGCTCTTTGTCGAGGGTCTCGATGTAGAGGTCGATATCGCTCGCGGGCGTATCCTCTCCTCGCGCACAACTTCCGTAGAGGATAACGTTCGTCGTCATACCCCGCAGGTCCCGGATGAGGGGCTGCAGCTCAAGGAGCGTGAACCAGACCTTCATCTGCCGCAGGAGGACACTCTCCATATTTGCCTGGTAAAAGGCGAGGTTTCCCACATCTTCGCGGGTGACCAGATCTATCGTCTCGAGGTCTTTGAGGTTTTTGCTGACGAGCGAGACATCGCGATGTATTACCCGGGAGAGCTCCCGGACGTGGAACTTCCTCGTGTAGTCCCTCCCGAGCAGGACGAGGAGGATCAACGACGATCTCCGTAAGAGCGATCCATACGCATCCAGGAAGTCCCAGGGATGAAGATATACGGGCGGGATGTTCCCTTCTACCGCGGGTTCCTGCGTCTCTCTATCCGGGAGCTGCCGGTTGGGGTTCTCATATTGTTGAATATTGTTCAACGAATGTTGATTCTTTCTCATCACTTGTTGAGTATATGTCAGCAAGAGTACATAATGATGTCCCGGGAGGCTCATTATTTGCATGGGCGTACCTTGATGTGGTATTTGTGCAGCAACCCGTTGCACAAATTGCCCGACTCTACGATCGTTCAGCAGTGCATAACAGGGTCGGGCATTTGTGCAGGAGGTGCTTGCACAGGTTGCGCGGAGTCATCGGACCGCACGACGTCGCCCCCGAAAGTCCGTTTTCCCGGCATGCCGGGTGGCCGGGATCCCGCTGCGCCTCCCCGGGCATCGCTACAGTGAACTGCTAACGCACTACTAATTTCCACTAAATTAGTAGTTGGGGGATCTGGCCCCGAACAGACCCTCGGGGAGGGTCGGCCCTGGACTCAAGGGGAAATGCCTCGCGATCGGCCTCTACGGCGCCGCTGCGGATGGGGCCGGACAGCGATCCTGACGATGGCAGCAGTGGCAGCACGATGGCAGCATATGTACAGCAGTTGCTGCCAACAGGAGATCGTGCGGAATGGGGTGGATTTCGGGAAAACTGTCCGGTATGTGGGTAGAGGATCTGTGCATGTACCTATGTACAGCAGAGTAGGAGAACGGAGAGCATGGGCGGTTGACCCCCTCCAGGAACCGGAGTGCCTGTGTTTTCCGCATTGTTGCCAATGATCCGGCAGATTCTGTGTATCCGGGCGGAAGCGTAAATCCGGGTCAGAATCTGGTTGCGTTCATTGGCAGCAACTGCTGTACATATGCTGCCAGATGCTGCCAACGCTGCCCCCGGTCACCCTGCCCCCCTGGCGGCCTCTATGTTTACACCTTTGCACCCGTTTGCACCTGAATTTGCACCACGAAAAACCGCCATATGCAGCCGGTTCGCCGATCCGTCGAATATCCTCAGGAATACCCGGCATGTTTGCACCAGTGCGGATTTCACAGAGACCAGATGAGAGGTCGCTCGCCCCTGCAGGCATGCTCTCCGTTCCCGGTAAATGGTGCAAATGAGTAACCTGATCTGTACATATCTCTGTACATATACCTCCAATAGAACAATTATGGCCGTTACGGCCGGGATATTCGTTTGCACTTTTCCCGAAATTCCGGTGCAAACCTGGTGCAAAGGTGTAAACGACTGCCCCGGTCAACTCCGCCGGCTCCATCGCCTTCGCGGTGGCGAAGTGGCCGGCGAAGGCGTCACGCCCGGTGTGCTGGGTCGCCAGAAATCCTCCCGGTGCAGGTCATCCCGGTCGGTGCAATCTCTGCAGTGCGGGGGAGATAGTCTGCCCCGCTCATGCAGCACTTCGATCACCCTATCTCATGACCCGCTGGTAGTCCGAGTGCACGGGAACTGTCACGATGACATCGCGTTGCGCGTGATAAAGGTAGTGGTGGCTCCCCCGGGTGCCGACCTCCTCAAACCCGGCTTTCCTGAGAGCACCGACCATCTTCGCACCGGTGATCCTCGGAAGTTTCATGTCCCCGCGTTGCTTGTGTTCACGGGAACGGAGACCTCAACCGGAATTGGTTTGCCGAGTTTCCTGGCCACCTCGACGTATCCTGCGATCGCCTCCTCGATATGCGCCAGCGCTTCGTCCCAGGTAGACCCCTCGCTGACACATCCCGGAAGGGACGGTACCGTCACGGTATACCCCCCATCCTCATTTTGTTCCATAAGAACCGTATAACGGAGACGAGTTTCCGACAAGCGATCCCTCCAGTGAAGGATTGTCCACGAGACTATATAGGGGTTATGGCAGCGATTCCGCAGTCGGTGCAGCTCGCGGAGACGCGGACTTCGCGGTTACGGCCTGCGCCTCCTCCTACATTCAGCTCCCGCATGGCTCCCTTCAACTTCACATGGCCCACATAGCTTAGAATCCAGCATCAGAACAGCATGACTCCCCACCAATCGCGTCCTAGAGGCATCCGCTTCCCCTTTAGAATAGATCCCAGAACTGTCCAACTCAACTCAACCGCGTACGATGATGAGAGGTGGCGCTGACAGGAGATCTCTCAAGAATTAGTAGAATCTCAACAATGGTGGGGTATCAAATTTTTTCCAATACATATTACCCAAAACAGTAATGCGAGGAGAGGGATTCGAACCCGCGAACTCCTTCGAGAGTCGATCTTGAGTCGACCGCCTTTGACCGCTTGGCTACCCTCGCGCCTGTACCTATTGAACGTGCAAAGTAATGAGCTTGATGGCGCCTACCCCCCCGCCCCGTCCGGCACCTGCCGCCGGACGAACGCCCCGACCCGCTCGATCGCCGCCGCGCCCTCGGGGAGGACCGCCGCAAACGCCTGCCAGCAGTGAAACATTCCTTCCGCGCAGTCGAACGTGACGGAAACCCCCTGGAGTTCCGCCGTGCTCGCGAACGCCGCGATCCCGTCGAACAGCACCTCCCCGCTCCCTGCCTGCACAAGGAGCGGCGGCAGACCGGAGAGGTCCGCGTAGAGCGGCGAGGCCAGCGGGTCAACGGGGTCGTGGCCGGCGAGGTAGTCCTCCCGCATCCCTGCGAGGTACTCCGGCGTGAGCCAGTCGGTCTCCCGGTTGAAGATCACCGACTCCCCGAGGAAGAGCATATCGACCGCCGGGGAGAGAGCGACCGCCGCCGCCGGCATCGGGAGCCCCTCGTCGAGGCCCGCAAGGAGCATAGAGAGGACGAGCGACCCCCCGGCGGAGATGCCGATCGGCACGACCCGCGCCGGAGCGTATCCCTCCGCGAGCAGGTGCCGGTAGGCGGCGAGGCAGTCCTCCACCGCCGCCGGGAAAGGGTGCTCCGGCGCGAGCCGGTAGTCGACCGAGAAGACCTCGGCCCGCGCGGCGCCGCTAAGCCGGGCGCAGAGGTCGAGGTGGTCGGCCGTCGAGCCGGCGATAAACCCCCCGCCATGGAAGAAGAGAATGGCCCGGTCCGGCCGGGACTCGGGCGTCGTCACCCGGAAGGCGAGGACCCCGCCCGGGACCGCCACCCGCCCGACAACCGGCCGCTGAGAAAAGGCCGGGAGGATGGCACGCCCCGCCGGGGCGTCAGGGGAGGCGCGTCCTTTGAGGACCGCAAGAACCTCCGAAGCCGGGAGCGTCGCCATCCCCGCGCCCTCACATGAAGTCCGCGAGCCCGAGCTGCCGCTCCGGGGGCTGGCCGAAGGTCGACTCGATCTGCATGCAGAGCACATCCATCCGCTGCTTCGTGTACTCCGAGATTGCATAGGTCTCGCATATGTTGCGCGACATATCCAGGTACTTCTTCACCGAGCCCTCGTGGACCGTGGGGATGACGTTCCCGCCGCACCGGGTACACTTCCCGGCAAGCGGCATCCGCCGGTACTTCGCGTTGCACTTCATGCACCGCACCTTCTGCTTCGAGAAGGCATTCAGGTTGCCCTGGAGATCCCGGATGAAGTGGGTTTTTAAGACTCGTTCCGCAACATCGTCGGCATCCACCGCCCGGATCTTTTTGGCGAGGTCGAGCTCCGCCTCGAGTTTCTCAAGCATCGTCCCGAGCTTCGTGTAGGTGGACTCGAGCGGCCCTGCAGAGATGTTTGTGGTCGGGTGGGTGAAGAAGAACCCCTCAACCTGGGCCGGGGTCCCGAGTCGCCGCTCCACCCGGTCAACAAACTTGTCGAGGTCCTTTGGGTGGGCGTAGGCGAGGCAGCCGTTGTAGACCTCGATGGGGTAGTGGTCGCAGACGTCGACGTTGAGGCTCTCCTTGTCGACCTCCGCCGGGTCTATCCGGGTCGTCAGGACCAGCGGTGCGTCCATCGTCCCGCCCCGTGTCTCGGGTAGGTAGGACCGGGAGAAGTTGATCAGCCCGTCGAGGAGGAGCATCACGCAGTCCTCGTCGCCGTCGCACTGCCCGCAGAAGATGCCGTTTGCGACAAGGGTATGGTTTTCGGCGACCGTCAGGCAGTAGACCCGGTCATCGAGCGCCTGGACGGTCTCCCGGGCGACGACCTCGTCACTGATGACGAGCCCTCCCTCCTCTGCCGGAACACGGTCGCCGACCTTCACCTCAAGGGCCCTGATCTTTTTCAGGTAATCAGTGTCCCAGACCAGCATCGCGTGGTCGGGGGTGACCGTGAGGATCTTTCCCCGTCTCGTCGCGAACCGGATGAGGTGGGCCGGGGCGCGGTGGACTGAGACGGAGGTGACTCTCTTCATACTGACCTTCCCGTGGGAATCGATGCTCCGGACGGAGAACGGCTGCCGGGGGTCGGAGTAGAACGTCCCCATATGGTCAAGTCCGGGTTTTGCGACGTCGAAGTTCTCCACTACAAACTGCCGGATCGGCATCGTCATCCACTGCCGGCCAGAAAAGACAGTGATCTCCGTGTCGCCCGCAAAACAGTTCCTTCGTTTCGCCGCGTGGAAAAATGGGTGGCCGTAACCGACCGCGGCCTTCGAGAACCCGATAAGCCGGACGAGGACCCCGGCACTGGTGTGCGGCGCAAGCCCCATCAGGAGTTGGCCCACAAGGTCGAGCGGTCTCTCCGCCCGGTAGAACGGTTCAAGCCCGTAGAATCTCACCAGGAGGTCGTCGATGAACTTCGCCACCCGGACCAGCCACTCGCCGCAGTCCTCTGAGACCAGGATGTCCTGGTGGCGGAGTTCCAGCACCTGGTCGGCCGAGGTGAGGTCCCGGCCGTAGATGTCGTGAGTGTAGCCAAGTTCCAGGAGCCTCTCGATGGGGACGCCGACCTCGTCCGGCCGGAAGTGGGTCAGGGGAAGGTCGATCATATCGTAGCGGACGGTCCCGTCTTTAAAGACATAAAGGTTCTGCAGTGCCCGGAGGATCCCCTTCTCGATCGGCTCCACCGGCCGTTCTCGGGATATCAGTCCCTTCACGCCCTTGAGGAGCGTGATGGCCGAGTCACGCACCCCGAGATTTTCCAGTGCCGCCGCATACTCGGTCTTAACGTTGATGGAGACCTTCTGGAGGCAGACCGTCGCCACGTTGCACCGGGGGCACTGGTCTTTCCCGATCTCCTGCCCGCACTTCGGGCACCGGAGAACCGGCAGTGTATGGGCACCACACCCGCAGAGGTTCTTGTAGGTGAAAGTTCCGCAGGCAGGGCAGCGCCGCTCGCCGACCTCCGCCTCGATTATGCCGCCGTCCGTGTTGGACCGGGGCCGGGAGGAGCAGGCCGCCTGGAACGACCGGCGTGAACCACCCTCGTCCCCGATAGGGAAGAGCGAGTGGGGCGGCGGCTTCATCTCCCGCTGCTTTGACTTTCCCGGCCTCCCCATCCGGCCCCCGACCCGGGTGCCTGCCCTTGAGCGGACCACAAAGCCCGAGAGGTGCATCACAAGGTCGAGGGAATTCTCAAGGGGGGCATCCTGCCACGCCGGCCGCTTTTCGAGCTGCAACGTCAGGCCGAGGCAGGCGAGGAGTGCCAGATACTCAGAGACCGCTATCCGGTCCCTGGAAAGGCGGTGAGGCACCAGGAGTTCTTCGAGGATCGCCTTCACCTCCGGGGTATCCGGCAGCATCAGCACACCGTTCTCGACCCTCCCCTCAGCGCTGACCTGGTCCGCGAGGTGGGCGATATCCGCCGGGGTGACGTCGTCCCAGAGGTAGGTGTAGTCGGGGTGGAGGGGGGCTCCGTCAAGCGCGAACTCGATAGCCGCAAGTTCGCTCTCCGGGTGCCGCGTACCCCCCTCGAGCAGCCACCACTCCTCGCAGTAACACGGGGGCATCAGCGGGTGGTTGTTCTCCATGAACTCACCGAAGCTGATCAGGATCTCACCGGCGTCCAGGATCTCGTCGACCTGGCCGGCGATATGCCTGGCCTCCGCTGCGTCGTCCACCCGGCGGACCTCCCCGCTCCGGAGTTTGACCGTAGGCCCCTGGATAGAGTCTACCGGCACAATCCCCGCTGCCTTCCCCGGGCGCTCAATCTTCATCTGTGTCCCGACCGCCAGAAAGTCGCCGAGGATGTGCATCGTCGCGGGGTTTAAGCCGGCGGCCGCAAACCCGGTGTTCCGCGACCGGCCGAGACGGAGCCGGAACCCTCCTTTACGCATCGGGTAGGAGAAGACCGGCCGCCCACCGATAAGGTCCCGGAGGTACTTGTCCTTCGGTTTGATGGCGGCGCCGGCATCGTCATCACCGCTCTTTGCGGCGCCACCGCTGATCATCTCCTCGAGCCAGTCCCAGCCCGCCATCTTCATCTTTCTGACGTTCTTGAGAATCTTCGGGGCTTTCAGGGCCAGCCCCTCCGCGACGACGAGCGCCATCCCCCCCCGGACGGTGTTCGTCTCCACCCGCTCCAGGTTCCGGTAGCCGCTCACCTCCTGCTGCTCGGTCGGCTCGCCGTCGATGCAGACCGGACAGTTGGTGATGATCATCCGGAGTTCCTTCTCGCTCGGGAGATACTGCAGGCTCATGATGTTGTTATACTGCCGGATCTCCTCGATGTAGCGCTCTACCTCTTCGGGGCGGGGAATATAGCGGCCGATCCCGAGCGCCTGCCGCACGTAGTCCCCTACCAGCACCGAGAGCGCCTGTGCCGTCCCACCGGCGCTCCGGATGGGGCCCGCGTAGTAGATTTTCAGGTAATCGGTCCCATCGTCGTTCTTCCCGAGGCTGACCTTCGCGATCCCCTCTGTCGGGGCGGCCACAACACCCTCGGTCAGGAGGGCCATCGCCCCCCGGATGGCGTGGTCGAGGATCTCCTCCGTCGTGGTTTCACCGAACATCTTTGCCGCAAAATCGTCGCCGATGCGGAGCGCCACCTCTTCCCGGGACATCTGTTGTTCAAGTTCCCGGATCCGGGCCGCGATCCCCGGATAACCGAGGAGCGCCTCCACGCGGTCGGCGAGGTCGCTTGCTATCGGGATCTCGATCTCCGTCCTCGGGTCGAGCCCGCGGGCCCGTGCGGCAGCGGCCAATTCCATGGCAGAAGCGAGCCCGGCCATCAGATTGTCCAGGTACCGGGCAGTAGCAGGTGAGACCTCCATGAAAGATGTATGGGCCTTTCACGCATTTAGAGACTCGTTCCCGGGTGCAGAGCCCCGGTCCCGGCAGGTCGTTCGTGGCCCATAATGAGGTTTCTTCCCGTCTCGAAATCTTTTTTGCCCTCATATCGCGCCCCATATGGGAGAGCACGATCGCAGTCGCGGCTCACTGGCAGCGGGTCAGGGCAAAAGCCCCCGGGTTCACCTCTTCCCGCTCCTGCCCGCCTCCAGCGCCTCGGTGAGGGGGCCGACGCCCGGCTCCCCCATCTTACAGAGGAGGAGCGCAGCGCGCTCCTGCGTCTTCGGATCCGGGTGCTGCATCAGGCGGAGAAGCGGTTCGACCGCCGGCTCACCGATCTTGCAGAGAGCCATTGCGGCGAACGGCTGGAGATCGGGGTCAGCGCTCTCGATGACGCCGACGAGGGGTTCAACGGCCGCCTCCCCGATCCCGGTCAGGGTTGCCATGGCATATCGCCGGAAGTCGCGATCCTCCCCGGCACGCATCGCCGCGAGGAGAGGAGCAACTGCCGCATCCCCGATCTGCACCAGCGCCCGGGCGGCATACCACCGGATGTCGTTGTCGCCGTCGAGCATTGCGGCAATGATCGGCCCGACCGCTGCTTCTCCGCTCGCCCCAAGTTCGGCGGTTGCCGCCCGGCGCACTGCGAGAGGGCCTCGCCGGAGGTCGGCAATCAGTTCATCGATCCGGGTGTCGTCAGTCATGAAGTTCAGGTGCTCCTTCGTTGGTGTTATGTCTTCTGATGCCCCCGAGCGCCTCCCGGGCAGCCTGCCGAACCTCCTCCCGCCCGTCGTCGAGCGCCTCGATCAGGGCATCGACCGACCCGGGATCGTTGATCTCCCCAAGGGCCGCCGCGGCCCCTCTGCGGACGCGCCAGTCATCGGCACCGAGCGCCAGAGCGAGCGAGGCGACGGCAGGCCTTCCGATCTGGCCGAGGGCGGCGATCACCCCCTGCCGGAGTTCCTCATCGTCCGTCTGGAGCGCCGAGAGAAGTGAGGGGACGGCAGGCTCGCTGATATCCCCGAGCGCACTCGCCGCCCGCTGCTGCACCTCCTCATTGGGGTCACGGAGGGCATCGATGAGGGCTACAACGGAGTTCTCACCCCCAAGCCTTCCGAGCGCCAGCGCCACACCCACCCGGACCCGGCTGTTCCCAGCGCGGAGGCTGGACATGAGGTCTTCACGTGCGGGTTCGCCGATAGCCGCAAGCGCGAGGGCCGCCCTGCTCCGGACATAGGTATCCTCGTCGTTGAGCGCCTCCACCAGTGCCGGGACCGCCCCGGGGTCGCCGATGTCGCCGAGAGCGATCGCGGCCATCCACCTGACATCCACGTTTTCGCTCTGCAGGCTCTCTATGAGCGGCCCGACGGCCGGGGAACCCAGTTTCCCGAGCGCTTCCGTCGCCTTCCAGCGGACGCCGCTCTCCGGGTCACGAAGGAGGGCGGCGAGCGGCCCGACCGCAGCGGGCTCGCCGGCGTCACCGAGGCATCCGGCCGCTTCGTAGCGGGTATCCGGGTCCCGGCTCGTTAACCGGGTGATCAGCCTCCTCGTATCCCGGTCGCACGCGGGTGCGCCGGGACCGGGCTCACCGATGTGGAGGTGCAGGCCGTTGGCACGCCTGCCTGAGAGTTCGAAGAGGTACCCGAGGAGGTATGAGACGACTATGAACATCCCCGCACGCACGAGAGTATCCGTGCCCACGGACCCGGAGATGACATATTCGACGACGACGTGGAGCGCCGCGAGCAGAAGCCCCACGTATAGGGCGCGTTTTTGGTACCAGAACGCAGCCGGAATGAGCACCAGGTAGAAGAAGTGCGTATACGCGATATCGGTGTCGAAGAGGGCGTGAACGGCGAGGCCCAGGAAAACAGAGAGCGCCGTGATCAGGCCAACGACCGCAAGTCTGCCCCATACTGGTTCTGTGAGTCTCATTCCTGATGAATGAGGTACGGGCTGTGCAGATAAAAGCATGTGCGGGGGCGGGAAACGGCCGGAGACCCGGCACGCCGTCTCACCGCCGCCCTGCAGCCGCGACCGTCGCCTTCTCTCCGCCGGCCTCCTCGAGTATTTTGAGCGACGCCTCGATGAACGCAGGGATGTCGTCCGGGTTCCTGCTCGAGACCAGGTTGCCGTCGATCACCACCTCCCGATCGACGTACTCCGCACCGGCGTTTTTGATGTCCTGGGCGACAGATTTCCAGCCGGTGATCTTCCGGCCTTCGAGCACCTGCGCGGTGATCAGGAGCTGGGGCGCATGGCATATGGCGAGGACCGGTTTGCCGCTCTCGACGAACTCACGCACGAACTCCACGGGCGCATCGTGGGCCCGGAGTTTGTCGGGCGAGTAGCCGCCTGGTATGAAGAGCGCATCGAAGTCGTCCGTCGAGACGCCGGAGGCGGCCCGGTCGATGGTGACCTCTGCCAGCCCCTTCTTTCCATGGACGGTCTCTCCCGCGGAGAGGCCGACGTGGACGAGATCGTGGCCGCCCTTCCGAAACGCCTCCGCAGGCTTTGTGTACTCGACATCTTCGAACATATCCGTTATCAGGACTGCTATTCTGCTCATTGCCATTCCTCCACACGGGCCGGGTCTCCGGCCCGGCCACCCTTGAGTCCTCCGGGAGATATAATGCTACCGGAGGGGCGGCGGGCTCCAGACTATCCGGCCGCCGTTGCGGCTTTTCTGTCGGCGTCGAAGCGATCTCTATACATATTTATAGCGCGGCGCAAAACCGGAGAGGTATGGTCGTGCCGAATCAGGACCCGGGAGGGGTTCCCCCCGCAGAAGGGAGGTCGCTGCCCGAGTGGCATACCCTCTCCCCTGAGGAGGTCCGGCGGGAGCTCGGCACCGGCACGGCAGGCCTCTCCGCGAAAGATGCGGAGGAACGGCTGCAGCGCTACGGGGAGAACGTCCTCCGGGAGGAGGCCCGGGAGACGCGCCTCCAGGTTTTTCTGCGGCAGTTTGCGAGCATCCTGATCGTCATCCTGATCATCGCCGCGGTGGTCTCGTTCTTTGTCGGCGAACCTCAGGACGCCGCCGCAATCCTCATCATCGTCGTCCTGAACGCGCTCCTCGGATTCTCCCAGGAGTGGCAGGCCGGGGAGGCGATCGAGGCGTTGCGGCAGATGCTCGTCCAGCGGGCCGTGGTCATCCGCGACGGGAAACAGCAGGAGGTCGACGCATCCGGGATCGTGCCCGGGGATCTCGTCGTCCTCGAGATGGGGGAGCGGGTACCCGCCGACATCTCGATCGTCGAGGCAACGTCGCTCCAGGTGGACGAGGCGCCGCTGACGGGCGAGTCGTCGCCCGTCGATAAGGCGCCGGGGCCGCTCCCTCCCGGGACCAGCCTTGCCGAACGGAGCAATATGGTGTTTGCGGGCACGACGGTCGTCAACGGGCGGGGACGGGGCGTGGTCGTCTCCACCGGTATGAAGACGGAGTTCGGCCTGATCGCCGGCCTCTCTCAGCGGGTCAGGGCCGAAGCGACGCCGCTCTCCCGGCAGATGGATATCCTCGGCCGCGACATCGGGTTGATCGCCATCGGCATCGCGGCGCTCGCGGTTGCCGTCGGTCTCTTGCAGCAGCGGGAATTCCTGGAGATGTTCCTCATCGGCGTCTCGCTCGCGGTGGCGGTGATCCCGGAGGGCCTCCCGGCGGTCGTGACGCTCACGCTCGCCATCGGCATCAAGAACATGATGCGGCGAAACTGCCTGATCCGCCGTCTCCCGGCATCGGAGACCCTCGGTGCGGTCTCCGTCATCTGCACGGACAAGACGGGGACGCTCACCCGGAACGAGATGGCAGTCGTCCGGGTGAGAACGCCGGGGAGCGAGGTGGCGGTGACCGGGACCGGATACGCCCCGGAGGGTGAGTTCCTCCGCGATGGGAGCGCCGTCAATCCCCTGGAGGACCCGGGGCTCCGGCAGTTCCTGCGTGCAGTGCTCCTCTGCAACCATGCAACTCTCGCCAGCGATGATGAGGATGGGTGGCGAATCTTCGGCACGCCGACCGAGGGGGCGCTCGTTGTCGCGGCGGCCAAAGCCGGCCTCTCCCGTGAGGGTGCTCCGGAGGCGGTGAGGGAGTTCTCGTTCAACTCCACCCGGAAGCGGATGACAATCATCTTCCGGGAGAATGACGGCGACGTCGCCTACGTCAAGGGAGCGCCGGAAGTGCTCCTTTCCCGCTCATCCCGGCTGTTCCTGGACGGGTCGGTCGTGCCGATCACTGAAGACCTCCGCGACACCCTCCGGCGGGAGCTCAGCGAGTACGCGTCACGGGGGCTCCGGGTGCTCGGGGCGGCATACCGCCCGCTCCCTGCCGGAATCGAGTGGCTCCCTGCCAGCATCGGGTGGACAGCGGAGACCGTGGAGGAGGACCTGATCTTCCTCGGGTTTGCCGGGATCCTCGACCCGCCACGCCCCGAAGCGGCGGAGGCGATCCGGCTTTGTCGGAGCGCCGGTATCGACGTGATCATGATCACGGGGGACAACCCGCTGACCGCCTACGCCATCGCGCAGGAACTGGGCCTCTCAAGTGAGGGAGCACTGACCGGGGCCGACCTCGAAACGATGGGCGACGAGGAACTCGAGCGCCGTCTCAGGGCGACGAAGGTCCTCTCCCGGGTCACGGCGGAGCACAAACTCCGGGTGATCGATATCCTCTCCCGGGAGAAGGCGGTCATCGCCATGACCGGCGACGGTGTCAACGATGCTCCGGCGTTGAAGAAGGCGAGCATCGGTATAGCCATGGGCATAAAGGGGACGGACGTGGCGAAGGAGTCGAGCGACATGGTGCTCGTGGACGATAACTTCGCAAGCATCGTCGCCGGTGTCGAAGAGGGGAGGCGGGAATACGACAACATCGCCCGGTTCACCCGCTACCTCCTCTCCTCGAACGTCGGGGAACTCGTCGCGATCGTCGGCGGGCTCCTGATGGGCCTCCCGCTGATCCTCATCCCCGTCCAGATCCTCTGGATCAACCTGATCACTGACGGGCTGACCGCGCTTGCGCTCGGCCTCGAACCCGCCGAGCAGGACGTCATGCAGAGGCGGCCGCGGGATCCGGACGAGTCCATCCTCACGCGGAGCGCGTTCCTGGTCATCCTCATCCTCGGAATATGGCTCGGTCTTCTGACCATCTACGTCTTCTCCGGCCTCTATGAGGTCGACCTCGATCGGGCACGGACGATGGCGTTCACCGGCCTTATCATATTTGAACTCTACAACGTGCTGAACTTCCGGTCGTTCCGGTTCCCGCTTCACCGGATCGGGTTCTTCTCGAACCCCACCCTGCTCTACGCCATCCTCGGGAGCCTCGCCCTCCAGGTGCTGGTGGTCTACGTCCCGGTCCTGCAGGCCTTCCTCGGGACCGCATCCCTGACCCTCGCCGACTGGGGGCTGCTCGCCCTCCTCGGCCTGCCGGTGCTCCTTGCTGGGGAGGCTTACAAGATCCTCCGGCTGCGGAGCGGGCGGGAGGGGCCGGACACCGGAGAGACGCGGGCGCCGGGATGAACCGGGAGGGGGCTCTCCCCTGGATGCACCCGCCGCCCTCCCGACCGCGGATATCGGGCGCGGGAGAGTTCGGCAGGCGGTGCGACCGGCACAATTATGGGGGAGGGCACGCAAATCTAATCTCCGATAATTCATTCTTTTTGGCGAGCTCTATGGCTATTTGTCAATCTCTCACAGCATGCCTCACCGCGTCTAACCCCAACCGTCACCGGGGTGGCGGGGCATGATCGGTCCGGAACTGATCGCCATCGCGGTCTTCCTCTTCACCTACGCGCTCATCATCGACGAGCGGATCCACCGTGCAGTGGCGGCGATGCTCGGCGCCTCGGTCATCGTCTTCCTCCACATCGTCCCGTGGGAGAAGATTCCGGTGTATATCGACCTCGGCACCATCTTCCTCCTGATGGGGATGATGATCATCGTCAATACAGCCCGCGGCAGCGGTCTCTTCGAGTATATCGCTATAAAAACGGCAAAACTTGCAAAAGGAAGTCCGATGCGGGTATTGCTGCTCTTCTCACTTGTGACCGCCGTCATCAGCGCGTTTCTTGACAACGTCACCACGGTCCTCCTCATCACACCGATGCTGCTCTACATCGCAAACGTCATGCGAATCACCCCCCTGCCCTTCCTCATCGCCGAGATCTTCGCCTCCAACATCGGTGGAGCGGCGACGCTCATCGGCGACCCCCCGAACATCATGATCGGTTCGGCCGCCGGACTGACGTTCAACGAGTTCATCGTCAACATGGCGCCGATCATGGTCATCGACCTCGCCGTCGTCATGGGGATGCTCACCCTCATCTACAGAAAGGATCTCCATGTCTCACCCGACGAGCGGGAGGGGATCGAGAAGACGTTCGCGAGCTTAAACGAGCGGGAGGCGATCCGTGACTGGCCGCTCTTCAAGAAGTCGGTCGCTGTCATCGCGCTCGTCATCGGGATGTTCTTCATCCACAACCAGCTCGGCCTGGAACCCGCCCTCGTCGCCCTGATCGGCGCATCAATCCTCCTCTTCTGGAGCAGGCAGCCACCGGAGGAGATCTTTGAGAAGATCGAATGGCCCGCCCTCTTCTTCTTCGGCGGGCTCTTCGTCGTCGTCGGTGCCCTCGTCGAGACCGGGACGATCGCGAACATCGCCGGGTTTGTGGTTGAGAATGTCCACTCGCCGGGGGAGGCCATGCTGATCATCGCCTGGTTCTCGGCGCTCGCCTCCGCGGTCGTGGACAACATCCCCCTCACCGCCACGCTGATCCCCTTGATCCAGGGTATGGGCGTGTCGATGGATACCTATCCGCTCTGGTGGGCGCTCTCGCTCGGCGCATGCCTCGGCGGGAACGGCACCGCCATCGGCGCATCGGCAAACGTTGTCGTGCTCGGGATCGCCGCACGAAGCGACCACTCCATATCGTTCGTGGATTTCCTGAAGATTGGGATGCTCGTGCTCTTCGTCACCGTCGGGATCGGGACGGCACTCCTCTGGCTCAGGTTCGTTGTCCTGTGATGCCTGCGTGGGTCTACCTGGGCGGCGGGGTCCCGGGTTCCCGGGTCGCCTCGACCTCCTGGAGCCGGCCGACAACCCACTTATATGCGGTCCCGGCCGCCTCCCGTGCAGAGGGGCTCGGGTCCTCCTTTCGCATCCGGTCAAGCGGCTCCCTCGCCTCCGGGTCCGCGATTGTCCCGAGGGAGAGGGCCGCCTGCGACCTGACGAACTCGTCCTCGTCTTCAAGTGCCCGGATCAGCCCGCCTATGTCGCGGTTGTCGCGCATGGTGTCAATCTCATCCAGTGTTGCCATGGGGGTCTCCTCCCTGGATGCGAGGTGCATCCACCCGGCAATATATATGACTTTCCGGGCACGGCAACACCCGGTCCAGTCTCCTGTTTTACCGGTCGGGGTCATTGCAGTGTGCGGGCGTCTGTCGCCCTGCTACGTCTGAAGGCGCCAGGTCTCGATTTCCTTCCTCTGCGCAAGCCTCCCCGCCACCCGGGCGTGAGCAAGCGATGCGGCCTGCCGGACCTCTGCGGCCGGGTCAGAGAACTTCAGTCGCTCCAGCGGCTCCATGGCCTGTTCGTCGCCGACGGAACTGAGGGCTTCGGCTGCGGTCAGCCGTATGTTCTCGTCCGGATCCCCGAGCGCTCCAATCAGTCCACCGATATCCCGTGCCCTCCGCATAGTGTCGATATCCTTCCTCTGCATCTAAACCCCTCCCGGTCGGTGAGGGGTGTCTACCCTGTCACGGTATGAACGTTACGGGAGTCTCTGTCTTCTGCAAAAAAGAGATCAGTAGGTTGCCAGGTAGCGTTCCAGTTCCCAGGGGTGGACCGCCGTCCGGTATGCTTCCCACTCGGCTTCCGCGACGTTCGTGAGGGCCTCGACGACATGAGGGCCGAGCGCCCGGCAGATGAGGTCGTCGGCAAGAAGGGCCTGATGGGCCGCATAGAGGTCGCCGGGGAGGGTCTCGATCCCGGCGCGCTTCCGGTCCTCGGGCGTCATATGATAGATGTTCGTATCGATGCCGGCGGGGGGTTCGATCCCCTCCCTGACACCCTCCATCCCGGCGATGAGCATCGCTGCGAAGGCGAGGTAGGGATTGCAGGTCGGGTCCGGGCTCCGGAACTCAGCCCGGGTGCTGTTGCCCCGTGGTGCCGGGACGCGGACGAGGGCCGACCGGTTGCCGGCGCTCCAGCTGATGTAGCAGGGCGCCTCATACCCGGGGACCAGGCGCTTGTAGGAGTTGATCGTCGGGTTCGCGACCCGGGTGATCGCCTTCGCGTGCCGGAGGAGGCCGCCGATGAAGTGCATGCAGGTCTTTGAGAGCTGCCGGGGTGCGTCCGGGTCGTAGAACGCGTTCTCTCCGTCCTTTGCAAGCGAACAGTTGGTATGCATCCCGCTCCCGCAGATACCATAGATCGGCTTTGCCATGAACGACGCATGCAGGCCGCGCATCAACGCCATCGTCTTGACCGCGAACTTGAAGGTGATGACGTTATCTGCGGTGTGGAGGGCGTCGCTGTACTTGAAGTCGATCTCGTGCTGGCTCTCGGCGACCTCGTGGTGCGACGCCTCGATCTCGAACCCCATCTCGGTGAGGGCGATGATGATCTCACGCCGAACATCCTCAGCGAGATCGGTCGGCGCGAGGTCGAAGTAGCCGCCGACGTCCTGGAAGAGCGCGGTCGGTCTGCCGTCGACCATCCGGAAGAGGAAGAACTCGAGTTCCGGGCCGGTGTTGAAGGTATATCCATCCTTCGCCGCATCTTCCATCGTCTTCCGGAGTACGTAGCGCGGGTCGCCCTCGAACGGCTCCCCGTTCGCCTTGTAGACATCGCAGACGAAGCGCGCAACCGTGTACTCCTGGGGCCGCCAGGGCAGGAGGGTGTAGGTCGAGAGGTCGGGCCGGAGCACCATATCGGACTCCTCGATACGGACGAACCCCTCGATCGACGATCCGTCAAACCCGATACCCCCGGTCAGCGCCTTCTCCGCCTGCTTCACCGGGATGGCGACGTTCTTGGGCATGCCCGGGACGTCAGCGAACTGGAGCCGGAGAAACTTGACATTATCCTTTTCGATACGTTCAAGCATATGTGAGACAGTGTCGCGGGGTTGCATGTAGAAGGTCGCTTCCACCTAATCATATTTATACATGGCGCATATATCTCTACTGGAAATGCAGGGCCGAAGAGCGAACCCTGTGATAGCGATGTGCGGTATAATCGGCGTAATGGACCGGAGGCGCGGGGCGATTGGCGGCTCCGGCATCAGGCAGGCCCTCTCCATGATGAACGAGCGCGGCAGCGGCGAAGGGGCGGGGTATGCGGCCTACGGTATCTATCCTGAATACCGGGACTGCTACGCGCTCCACGTCTTCTTCAACGACATCCAGGAGGATAAACTGCCTTTTGACGCGGTGCTTGAGCAGTGGGGGACGGTCGAGCACGACGAGGCGATCCCGACCTACGACCAGCCGAACCTTCGGGCGGTCCACACCCCCTGGCGCTACTTCTTCAGGCCAGACCCCTCCCTCGCACCAGGGGGTGCACCCCAGGACGATATCGTCAGCACCCTGGTGATGCGGGTCAACGCCGCCCGCCGGGGCGCTCTCATCGTCTCCTCAGGGAAGAACCTCGGTGTCTTCAAAGCTGCTGGCTGGCCTGAAGATGTCGCGAACTTCTACCGGATCGAGGACTACGAGGGCTACACCTGGCTTGCGCACAACCGCTACCCGACTAACACCCCGGGGTGGTGGGGGGGTGCGCATCCCTTCAACCTCCTCGACTGGAGCGTCGTGCATAACGGCGAGATCACCTCCTACGGGACCAATCGGCGCTACATCGAGAGTTTCGGCTACACCTGCTCGATGTTCACCGACACCGAGGTCGTCGCCTATTTAATCGACCTCCTGGTGCGGCGGCACGGTCTCGATATCGACATCGCGGTCAGGGCGCTCGCCCCGCCCTTCTGGGAGGATATCGACCGGATGCCGGGGGCCGAACAGGAGTGGAACACAGCCCTCCGGCTTGCTTACGCGCAGGCGATGATGAACGGGCCGTTCGCCATCGTGGCCGCGGACGCCGGGACGATGGTCGGGTTCACCGACCGGAGCAAACTCAGGCCGATGGTCGTCGGCGAGTGCGGAGACCGCCTCTACATATCAAGCGAGGAGGCCGCGATCCGGGCCATGGAGCCCAACGTCGAGTCGATCATGATGCCGGCCGCGGGCGAGCCTGTGATCGGGAGGGTTGCGCGGTGATCGGGAGCCTCCCGCCCCGGTACCGGGTCAGCATCGACCCGGTACGGTGCATGGAGTGCGAGCGGTGCATCGAGAACTGTTCCTACGGGGTATTCCGGCGGGACGGCGACCGGATCCTGGTCAACTCGCGGAACTGCACGGCCTGCCACCGGTGCGTCGCCTGCTGCCCCCGGGACGCCATCATGCTTGAGGAGCACCCCTGCGACTACCGGAGCCACCCCCTCTGGACCAGAGAGGCCCGGGAGGCGATCTACCGCCAGGCAGAGACCGGCCGGATAATCCTCGCCGGGATGGGCAACGCGCTCGATTACCCGGTCATATTCGACCGCCTGGTCCTGGACGCCTGCCAGGTCACGAACCCGAGCCTCGACCCGCTCCGCGAGCCCATCGAACTGCGGACCCATATCGGGAAGAAACCGGCGAGGCTGGACCTCCGCCGGAATTCGAACGGGGATGTCGAACTCCGGACCCGGCTCACCCCGAACCTCAGGGCCGAGACCCCGGTCATGATCGGGCACATGAGTTACGGGGCGATCAGCCTCAACGCCCAGATATCTCTGGCCCGGGCGGCGAAGGAGGTCGGGACGTTCATGGGCACCGGGGAGGGCGGGCTCCATGCTGCCCTCCATCCCTACCAGGACCGCATCGTCGTCCAGGTGGCCTCCGGAAGGTTCGGGGTGAACATCGACTACCTGGAACGCGGCGCGGCCATCGAGATCAAGATCGGCCAAGGCGCAAAACCGGGGATCGGCGGACACCTCCCCGGCGAGAAGGTCTGCGGTGAGATATCCCGCACCAGGATGATCCCGGAGGGGAGCGATGCGATCAGCCCGGCGCCGCACCATGATATCTACAGTATCGAGGATCTCGCCCAGCTCGTCCGGGGCCTCAAGGAGGCGACCGAGTGGAAGAAGCCGGTCTTTGTGAAGATCGCCGCCGTCCATAACGCCGCCGCCATCGCCGCCGGTATCGCCCGTTCGCCGGCCGACGCCGTCGTCATCGACGGGTTCCGCGGCGGGACGGGTGCCGCGCCGCGCGTCTTCCGCGACCATGTGGGTATCCCGATCGAGGCGGCGGTCGCGAGCGTGGACCAAAAACTCCGCGACCAGGGGATCAGGAACGAGGTCTCGGTCATCGCGAGCGGCGGTATAAGGGGGAGCGCCGATGTGGCGAAAGTGATCGCCCTCGGCGCCGATGCAGTCTACATCGGGACCGCCGCGCTGGTGGCGATGGGGTGCCGGGTCTGCGGGAACTGTTACCGGGGGCTCTGCCCCTGGGGGATCGCCACCCAGCGCCCGGACCTGGTCGAGCGCCTGGACCCGGATATCGCGGCAAAGCAGGTGGCGAACCTGATCCGTGCGTGGACGCTCGAACTCGCCGAACTGCTGGGCGCTGCCGGGATCAACAGCATCGAGAGCCTGCGGGGCAACCGTGACAGGCTCCGGGGGTATATGCTGGACGAGAGCCTGATGCAGGTGCTCGACGTCAGGCAGGTGGGGGCGTGAGGTCAGAGAGTGACGTGAAATCGCGGAAGAGTAACAATCAGGAGGCCATGATGCCGAGAAGGGTCACATGGAGAGATACGGCGCCGCCATCTGCCGGACGCCGGTGAGAGAGGCGGTCCTCCGCACCATCCGCACGGTCTTTGTGAGTTTCTCCGATATCGAGGCCGGGTACGTCTTCGGTTCGTTCTGCAGGGAGGATTTTGGCGACGTGGATGTAGCAGTCCTGGTCTTCGGGGCAGGATGGTCCCGGGACATAGGGTTAATATAGTATCGCATATACCGGCCGTGCGCTCCGTCTGACCCGTGCGGATGTTTCATCGTGCGTATGTCCCGCACACTGTGAAAATAGCCGGGTTGGATTGGAGCCAGTCAGAGGATGTGACAGATATGCAAAAAATGTTGCTGAGGGGCAGTATCCTGTTAAGTATTCTCATCGTCACGTGCGCATTCGCCGTGACGGCAGTGCCGGTGGGGCCGCCGCAGATCCCGGGAGGCCCCGTCGCTTCAGGCATGGAGAATATCATCAAACCCGGGACGGTCCTGACATACGATGCGTCGATCTCCAGGATAACGACCGACCAGTATGGCATACCGAGCCAGTCCCCTGTCGCATCCTTCGACTGGGTCGTGAAGGTCGAGGAGGCGTCAGGAGGTCGCTATGCGGGAACTGCGGAGCTCATCCCGCGCAGCCACGCAATAACTGGCGGGGTGTACCGGTGGTCGTACACGGAGGGTCAGCAGAATCCCGATTGGTTTGGACCCCCGCTCTGGGTTGACCCGGGAGCCCCGGCAGAGTCCGCGGGAACGTACGGGAGCGGCACCTGGCAACTGCTCGGGGACCCCATGGGCCTGAAGATGCCCAACCCCCTCACCGGCGTCGAACAATCCGTGAACCAGATGCAGACGACGGGCCCGGGGAACCTGCGGTATATATCGTATGACACCGATTACGGGACAGTCCTCCTGTACACCGAGAAGACGGGCCAGTACTTCATGTCCTTCTGGTTCCGGTCCCTGAATGAGGGCGGCCTGACCGGGCCGTTCGGAGGGATAGTCCCGTAACGCACCGGGTCATCCCGGCGCCTGCGGCGGACCGCCGATACCCCCCGGGGCGACTTCGCGAAAGGGCAATATGCGGTTTAGGGGGAGGGGCGGGCGGCACGGAGCGCCGGCCCCCCTTCACGACGTCGCGACCTCGACGCACTCCTTCCTCGTTCCTATCCGGGCGAGCGCCCCGCACATCCCCGGAACATAGGCGAGGGCTTTGCCCGAATCCACCATGATCGATGCGAACTCGTCCATCCGGGGCGAGACGACCATGCAGGTGTCCGGGATCACCCGGGCGCCGCTGTGCTCGATAGCGCCTACGAGGTCGGGGTTATTCTTCGCGACCCCCCGGGCGGCGAAGATGTAGAAGGGTTTCGTCGTCTTCTTCCCCTTGAGGAGATCCGCAAGGCCGCGGAGTTCGTCGGCGGAGCAGTGTGGGCACCCGACCGCGACCGCCTCCACCTCCGTCTCCACAAAGAGGGCTTCAATCTCATCCTGTGTCACCGTCACCCGGTCAAGGCCGGCGGTCTCAAACGAGAAGACCCGGGCCTCCGGGGTGATCTTATCGACGTGGAAGAGCGCAACCGCGCCGGTCGCCGCCATCGCGGCGCCGAGCGCCTTGAGCTGGTCGCGGCCCGGCCGGATCCCCTCGAAGATGGGTATACGGTTCCCCACCTTCTTCCCGGCGACGTGCCCGATGGCGCCCCAGTGGTCGGATCGCAGGCCTGTGCCGCTCTCGACCTCGATGACGACCTGCGGTCGCCGGTTCGCGACGATATGCAGCCCATAATACGGCGTCTTCCCGACTATCGCCGCCGCAAGGGCGCTCGGACCGCCTTCGCGGTTCGTCCGGGCGCCTAAAACCGAGTTCGCGTAGGCGACCGCCGATGACTCTGACCAGGCCAGGTGTTCCCCGTACTCCGTTATGCGGAGGTAGTAGGGCGTGCAGGTACACTCGAGCCTGATCCCGAGCCTCCGGTAGGCTTCGACGACCTCCGCCTGGCGGCGGGCGAACTCCTCGGCGATCCCGAACTCCCGCCACCCCTCCTGCGGCATACCGATGGGGTTTAAGACGGCCGGGACCGCCACCCGGGCATCGAGGCTCTGCAGCCAGGCAAGCCCCCACTTTCCGATCGTCTTGTAGGATGCACCGCTCACCTGGGCGCTCGTAATCGGGACGAGCCTCTCGGCATCGTAGACCCCCCCGAGCGCGACCAGGATCTCCATCATCTTCTGGCGTGTCTCGCCGAACTCGCCGGCGAGCACCTTCTCGTCATCGTTATCAAGGTACATGAACTACGGCCACTCCGCTCTCTTGAATTCGCCCTCTCTCCCCATAACGATCGTGGCATCGACCCCGACCTTCACGTTCGTCCCGTCCGCTAGACGCATCGGGTCAAGCGACGACCCACGCACACCGCTGATGACCATGATATCGGTATCGCCCCGCACCCTTGTCGCTATAGCGTACTCGACGTCGTAGGGGTCGTAGATATCGATGTCCTCGTCCACCACCACGACGTGCTTCAAGGATGTGTGGGCTGCAAACGCCGCCATGATGGCGTTTTTGGCGTCACCCTGCGTGTTCTTCCGGATCTGCACCACCGCGTGGAGATAGCCGGCGCCGCCTTTCGTGAGGAGGACGTTTCGGACCGTCGTCACCTCGCTGACCGCGCGGTAGATCTTCGGCTCGTAGGGCGCCCCCATCAGGAGTTTGTGCTCGTCGCCAGCAGGGAGGATGCCGTGGTAGATGGGGTCCTCCTTGCAGTACATCCGGGAAAACTCGATCACCGGCTGCTGCCGCACGGGGTCGTAGGTGCCGGTGATATCGACGAACGGCCCTTCCGCCGCCGTTTCCAGCCCGATAGAGCCTTCGAGCACGATCTCGGCGTTGGGAACCCGGACGCCGTTTTCGCACTCCCGGACAGCGAGTTCACCCCCCATCAACTCCGCTGCGTAGGCGAGTTCCTTCCCCTGCGGAACGCGGGTGCAGGCGGCAAACGTCACCAGCGGATGGGTGCCGACGGTGACCGCGACCGCCAGCCGCTCCCCCCGAGCAAGCGCCTCCCGAAGGAGGGTGTGGGTGTGCCTCCCCTCCACCAGGCGGGCCACCACCCTTCGATCGTCGAGGACCATCATCCGGTGAATGGAGGCGTTCTCCACGCCGCCGAAGCGCGAGAAGACGATCCCCGACGTGAAGTAGCGCCCGGCGTCTCCCGGGAAGTGCTTCATGACCGGGAGACGGGAGAGGTCGGCGGGAACGCCGCTCTGGCACTGCCCGGCGTCCACCACGCGGCCGGTGTAGGTGGCGGCCGCAAGGTGCCTGACCAGGTCCCGTTCGCCCACGCCGAGCGCCGCTGCAAGCGCTCCCCGGTCACCGAGGAGGTTCATCACCGCCCGGTGACCGTCGAGGTCGTGGAAGAAGAGGATCTTATCGGTCCGGCTCGCCATACGGGGAGCCTCATAGACGGTCGAGCAGGGGCTCTCGATATCCTCGACCCTCCCCTGCTCCCGCATCATCGCAATGAAATCACGCATCGTATCCACTCCATCTGCTCCCCAGGCGGTGCTCGACCCCCAGGTGGTCGAGCACCCGGGCCACCACCATATCGACGAGGTCGTCGATGGTCTTGGGGTGCTGGTAGAAGGGGGGGCTTGCGACCATAACGGTCGCGCCGGCCTCGTCGGCTGCAAGCATGTTCTTTAAGTGAATCCGGGAGAGCGGCATCTCGCGGAGGAGGAGGAGGAGGGGCCGCCGCTCCTTGAGGCAGACGTCCGCCGCCCGCGCGATCAGGTTGTCCGCGAGCCCGTTGCTGACCGCCGCAAGCGTCTTCATGCTGCAGGGTACGATCGCCATACCGTCGTAGCGAAACGAGCCGCTGGCGATATCGGCTGCGAGGTTGCTGTTCTCGGCGTATATGGCGTCGAACCCGGTAAGGTCCACACGCTCGATCCCGGCTATCTGCCGGGCGGTGTCGGATATGACGATATGCACCGTTGCCTGGTCGCAGAGCACCTCGAGCAGGCGGCGGGCGTATACGACCCCGCTTGCTCCGGTGACCCCGACGACAAATTCCTTCTTCATGTACTCCTCATCGATTATGCAACTACGAGTTTATCCTGTTTTGTCGCCCGCTTCACCCGGAGTACCTCCATCGCCGCCTGCTCCACGGCATGGCGATGTTCGGGGGTCGTATAGATCCCGAGGCGCCACTGTTGCCGCCGGGTGTCGTTCAAGGTGTTGATGAGGGGCGAGACCTGCTCGATATCCACCATCGTGTGGCTGTTCCTGACCCGGACCTCCATCGAGAGGGCGCCGGGGAGCCGGGGAATGTCCACAAGAACCTCGTCCCCCGGGATTCCCGCGGTCTCGGCGATGGCGAGGGCAAGGTCTCGCTCCCGGGCGGCCCCGGGGTCCTGCTGGAGGGCTGCGGCGTTCACCCGGTCTTCGCCGACATAGAGCGCCCGCTTGTAGAGGTCCCGGGCGTAGACCCTGGCGGCAAGGTCCCGGGTGGTCCCGTGCGGGGAGTGTTTCAGCCGCTCCATACAGGCAGCATCGTCCATCCGGACGAGTTCACGGGCATCCGCGCCCGGGACGTTCTGCACCTCCTCCCGGAGGGCGTGGACGAACATGCTCGTCGCGATCCGGCTCACGTGGTGGAAGTAGACCGCCGGGCGCATCAGGGTCCGGGCGATCAAGAGCGACTCGGCGGCGTTGATACCGCTTTCACGCAGCGCGATGCCGGATTCGGCGAGGACCGAGCACCGGATAAGCCTGTGTGCGTCGACTGTCCCGTAGGGCACGCCGGTGTAGTGAGCGTCCCGCATCAGGTAATCCATCCGGTCGACGTCGAGGCTCCCGTGGATGATGCTCGCGAGGCGGTGCTCCCCTGCGACGACGGCGCAGACCTCAGCGGGGTCGACCCCTTCCGCCTCGAGGACCCCGGCGACCGCCCCCTCCCTGACGAGGTGGTCGATCTGGTGGTGGCTTCGCCCCAAAAACTCCTCCATCACTGGCTCGGTGACGTGGGAGAAGGGCCCGTGGCCGATGTCGTGGAGGAGGGCGGCCGTCGTGACGAGTTTCGTCTCGCCGTCGTCAAGCCCGAGCTCCCGGCACATGAGGCCTGCAAGATGCATCGCCCCGAGCGAGTGCTCGAACCGGGTGTGGTTTGCGCCCGGGTAGACGAGGTTTGCAAACCCGAGCTGCGTGACGTGGCGGAGCCGCTGGACGACTCCCGAGTCGAGCAGCCGGAGTGCGAGCGGTTCCGCCTCGACGTAGCCGTGCACCGGATCCTTGATGATCTTCATCCGTTCTGTTAACATTCTTGAGAGATGACTGATAAAGGTATGGAGGATGATCACCTTCCTCTCGGGCGGAACCGGAGCGCCCGCGCTCATCAGGGGCGCCCGGCAGATCCTCTACGACAGCGATATCGCCGTGGTCGCGAATACCGCTGAGGACTTCTGGGTCTCGGGGAGCCACTGTGCGCCGGATATCGATACCGCCATCTTCCTCTTTGCCGGTATACTCGATACCGGGCGATGGTGGGGGATCAAGGGGGACACCTACGCCACCCACAACTACCTCCCGAAGGTGGCGGGCGGCGAACCCTTCGTGATCGGCGATCGTGCCCGGGCCGTCCAGATCGCCCGGGCAGCACTCCTCAAGAAGGGTTGGACCCTGACGGAGGCTGTGCAGGCACAGTGCCGGGCGCTCAGCGTTGGGGCGACCATCCTTCCGGTAAGCGACACAGAGGCTGGCCTACTCGTCGATACCGGCACCGGGCGCCTGCCGCTCTTCGAGTACTGGACGTGCGCCGATGCCGGTACCGAGGTGCGGGAACTCATCCACACCGCCCCCGTTCGGCCGGCGGTCACAGACGAGGTTCAGGCGGTTATTGAAGCAAGCGATGCCGTGGTGATCGGCCCGGGAAACCCCGCCCGGAGCATCCTCCCCATCCTCGAATGCGTTGGGATGCGTGACCTTCTCCGCGACCGGTTCGTCGTCGCGGTCTCGCCGTTCCAGGGGGACAGTGCCCCGGACCCGAAGGACACCGCGCTCATGTACGCCGTCGGCGAGCAACCGACCTCGCCGGGGGTATTCCGGCTCTACGGTGATATCGTCGACGTCTTTGTCCAGGACTTCCACGACCCCGACGAGGTCCCGGGATCGCTCCGCCTGGAGGCGCACCTCCTGCACAGCCGGCAGGCCGAATCGCTCGCCTGGGATATCATGGCGGTCATACGACACGCTGTTTCGTGAGAGGAGGCTTCGCCGCTACCCGGCCCCATTAACAAAATTCATATGGTTGCACTTGTTACGCTAAATATTCATGATCACTTTCCTCTCGGGCGGGACCGGGACCCCGAAACTCCTCCGCGGTGTGCAGGAGTTGCTGGACGAGCGGGAGATCGCGGTCATCGTCAACACGGCCGAGGATACGTGGCTCTCCGGCAACCACCTCTCGCCCGATATCGATACGGTTATGTACCTCTTTGCGGACATCCTCGACACCGGCCGGTGGTGGGGAATCCGCGACGACACCTACATAACCCACGACCTTCTCGCGAGACTCGGCATCGAGGAGTTCATTGCCATCGGGGACCGGGACCGGGCGGTCCACGTCGCCCGGGGAGAGATGCTCCGGGGCGGTATGCGGCTCACCGAGGCGACGGCGACCCTCTGCGGGAAGCTGGATATCCAGGCGACCGTTCTCCCGATGACCGATTCTGCGGTGACGACCTACGTCAAGACGCGCCGGGGCGATATGCACTTCCAGGAGTACTGGGTGAAGCACCGGGGCGACGTGGCGATCGAGGGCGTGGTCCGGCGGTTCCGGGAGCCGCCGGTTGCGACCGATGAGGTTCTCTGCGCGATCGAGGCGAGCGACGCTGTTATAATCGGACCGAGCAACCCGGTCACGAGCATATCGCCGATCCTCGAATGCGCCGGGGTTCGGGAGGCGCTCCGCCGGCAGTACGTCATCGCGATCAGCCCCTTCATCGGTGATGCGCCGGTCAGCGGCCCGGCGGCCGCGCTGATGCGGGCCTTCGGCAAAGAGCCCTCATCTGCCGGAACCTACAGTCTCTACGAGGATTTCGTGGATATCTTCATCCAGGATACCAGGGACCCGGTCGAGATTCTGGGGGCTCTCCGCCAGGATACTCTTATGGTCTACCGGGGGAAGAGCCTGGATCTCGCTAAGAGCATTATGACGCTGGTCTACGGGTGCTGAGGGTTAACCCGTCGCTTCCTTCTTCTGCTTCTCCCGGAAGTCCTGTATCGCCGCGTGGAGCGCATCCGCCGCGAGGTTCGAGCAGTGCATCTTCCGGGGCGGCAGCCCCTCGAGCTCGGTCGCCACGTCGTCGCGGGTGATCTTCATCGCCTCCTCAAGCGTCTTTCCTTTGGCGAGGTCGGTCACCATGCTGCTCGTCGCGATCGCCGAACCGCACCCGAACGTCCGGAACCGGATATCTTCGATGACGTCGTCCCTGACCCTGATGAAGATCTCCATGAGATCCCCGCAGACGGGGTTGCCGACCTTGCCGTAGCCGTCCGGGTTCTCGATCACCCCGACGTTGTGCGGGTTCATGAAGTGCTCCATCACCTTCTGGCTGTATCCGATCTGGTCTGCCATGCTCTCACCTACAGCGGTGTAATAGCCCGGAGACGTTTAACTGTTTCTCTCGTGGCGCTGACGACCCGGGAAACCTCATCGAGGCTGTTCCGGCGCCCGAGCGTTGCGACCATCGACCCGTGCGCCTCGTCGTGGGCGAGCCCGATGGCAAGGAGGACGTGGGAGGCCTCAAGCGTCCGCGAAGTGCATGCCGACCCGGTGGCGACCGCGATACCGAGCATGTTCATGGCGAGCTGGATGCTCTCGCCCTCGATCCGGGCGAACCGGAAACTGGCATGGTGCGGGAGCCGTTCCGCCGGGTGGCCGGTCAGGTAGGCCTCCTCGATCCCGGTGATGCCGGCAATAAGCCGGTCCCGGATCCCCCGGAGTCTTTCGCTCTCCTCCGGCATCTCCTCCTTTGCGAGCCGGGCCGCCTCCCCCATGCAGGCGATGCCAAAGACGTTCTCGGTCCCGGGCCGGAGCCCGCGCTCCTGTCCGCCTCCGACGATGACCGGCTGGACCCGGACCCCCGGGCGGATATAGAGCGCCCCGACGCCGTCCGGCCCCCCGAGTTGATTCGACGAGAGGGTGAGGAGGTCGATGCCGTCACGCTCCACATCAATGGGTATCCTCCCCGCGGCATCGGTGGCATCCACATGGAGGAACCCTCCCCGGTCGTGGACGATCTCCGCCACCTCCCGGATCGGCTCGATGGTCCCGATCTCGTTGTTGGCGTAGTGGACCGATGTGACGACGGTCTCCGGCATGACCGCCGCCGCGAGGGCATCGAGGTCGATGACGCCGAAGCGGTCGACCGGAACCTGCGTAAACGTAAACCCATTCTTCTGGAGGTCTTTTGCCGGGTTCAGCACGGATATGTGCTCGATGGCGCTCGTAACGACCCTCTTCCCCATCTTCTGGTTCCGGAGCGCGGTCCCCCGGACAGCGATGTTGTTCGACTCGGTCGCCCCGCTCGTGAATATGATCGAGGCCGGGTCCCATGCGCCGACGAGCGCCGCTACCTTCTCCCGTGCCCCGGCTACGGTCGCCTGCGCCGCGAGCCCTTCCTGGTAGATCGTTGAGGGGTTGCCGGCGAAGCCGGCCGGGAACTGCCTGCAGAACCGGGCAACCCCGGGGTGGACCGGCACCGCCGCCGCGTGGTCAAGATAGATCCGCTCCTCCATACCCGCCCCCTAGAACGTTATGACCGCGTCGGCGTCGATGGCAAGGTCGTTTAAGGTGAGCGCGCCAACGACCTGCCCCTCTGCGATGAAGTCGCCCCGGTCCAGACCGAGGAGCTGGGTGCTCTGCTCGCAGATGTAGATCTTCGCCCCCGCGGCGATCGCCTGGTCCCTCATCTCCGAGAGTCTCGGGAAATTGCCGACCTGGATCTCCTCCGCCGCGCCTTTCTTGACGACCGTCACCCCCTTGATCATGAAGTAGATGTCGGCGTCGATATCCGTCGCACATGCCGTCATCGCGAGAACGAACGGTGCATACAGCCGCTCCGGGGTGTCGGTGCCGCTGGTCTGGATGTAGAGTATCCTTGCCATACGTTTCACGCTCCTTTCCGGATAGAGAAGGTGATCTTCTCTCCTTCTTTCTCCTCGCCCACGATATCGTGGCCCATCCGTCTTGCCCAGACCCTGACGTCCTCTCCGGTGGGCTGGTTGTCCACGTCAACCTTCAGGACCCCGCCTCTCGCCAGCCGGTCCATCCCCTCTTTGAGCAGGATGACCGGCGCCTGGCAGTAGGCACCCCGGGCATCCACGTAGCCTTCGGCATCCATCCGATCACTTCGCCTCTGCCGTTGCCGCCGCTCCCTTGCGCATGACGAGGGTCGTCACACCTGAGGCGACGTGCTCCTCCTCGATCACATGCCCGTTCTCACCGGCCCAGGATCTGACTGCCTCTACCAGATCCGGCTTATCGGTCGTCACCTGGAGGATCTGCCCCTCGTTGAGCGCCTTCATCTCTCCGTCAATCGACAGCATAGGCGACTGGCATATGCCAACGCAACTGACAACCTTATCCGCGTACACTCACATCACCTCACTTCATCTTCCGGATGGAGAACCTCATGACTCCGCCATCCTTTTCGAACTTCACGATCTCGTGCCCCACACGATTCACCCAGCGCCGGATATCCTCCTCTGCTGCCGGGTCGTCCGCCTCAACCAGAAGCACCTCTCCGACATCGATCTTCTCGATCGCCTCTCTGGTCATAGCGATTGGCATGGGGCAGTAGAGCCCGAGACAATCCACGACCACCGAGGGTTTGATATCCTCTTTCATCTCTCCACCTTCCGTTATGGGCCGCGTGTGGGAATCCGGGTGCCGTGACGCTCTCCCGGCACACTCCCGGTTGCACCGGATCATGCACCATCCTTTATAAGCGTTCCTCCAGGAGGGCGCCTGTGGTATGGGACGTTACCAGAGAGCCCTGAGGACTCCGGGGGAGGAACAGAAGGACCATACGCCGTCTCCCGCCGCCTGGCGTCACCGAGAAAGACCTGCTTGGGGGGTGCAACGGGGGGGTTATGGAACCGGTCTCGTGTGAGCAAGGCCGGGAGGCGGCGACCGCGTCTCTGGATGCAGTAGAGGGTGCCCCAGGGTGAGAACTGGTGTCTCCGGCGGACGGTGGCGCCTCGCGACCTCATCGTCCGGGTGCGCCCCTGCTCCCGGGCCGCTCTCCGGGTGCGCTTCATCGCTCACCCCGAAGAATTCTGGAGTTTCTCCGATATAGTAGATTATAGCAGTGATTCCAGTTCAGGCCGTTCTGCAGGTGAAGAACGGCAGGACCGAGGGCCGTTGCGGTCACCCCGACAGGTTCTAAAATCCGGTATATTTCAGGCTATTTTACGATTTACCCGCATTTTGCCGGACTAATGCGAAAAATAGGGAAGATTCGGCCCCATTCTTAATTTGTGCCTGTTATTACCGAAAATTTTAAAAAATCCAAACGATAAGAAGATCTTTAATGTTCGTTCCGACCAAGTGTTTCTTTACGAAGGGTGTGGGCATCCACAAAGACAAACTGGCATCGTTTGAACTGGCTCTCCGCCAGGCGGGCATCGAGAAGTACAATCTGGTCTACGTCTCGAGTATCTTCCCCCCGAACTGCCAGCTGGTCTCGAAGGAGGAAGGCTTAAAGCACCTCTCTCCAGGCAGCATCGTCTACGTTGTCATGGCCCGGAATGAGACCAATGAACCGAGCAGGCTCGCATCCGCCGCCATCGGCCACGCGATGCCGAAGGAGAGCAACACCTACGGCTACCTCTCCGAGCACCATGCCTACGGGGAGACGGCGGAAGTCTCGGGTGAGTATGCCGAAGACCTTGCGGCAACCATGCTTGCGACAACGCTCGGCATCGAGTTCGATCCCGACCGTGCATGGCAGGAGCGGGAGCAGATCTATAAGGCCAGCGGCCAGATCATCAGCACGACCCATACCTGCCAGGCAGCGGAAGGGGTTATGGACGGCCGCTGGACGACAGTCATCGCCACCGCAGTCTTCCTGTGAGAGCCCGGCTCTCCCTCTTTTTGCATGATAGAGAGTCCGGAACGTTCGCGCTCCCGGGCATTGGCTCCCCTCGTGGCGATCCGTCAGGTGCGCAGGCCACCACGGTCCACTGCTATGTCGGTGAACCCGGGGAAAACCCGACATCCGGCACCCTGATTTTCATCCGTGCAGCATGAGGCCGCGCCCCATAGGTTTTTCCCGGTGGTTGTCCGGGACGGGGCTTATCCAGTCACCCAGGAGACCCCCTCTCCCGGCGGGGAGCGTAAGACAAAATACCTCTCCGGGCCCATATGGTACCTAGGTTTTAAAATGCCAGGTTTTAAAATGCGTCTACCAATACGGGCCGTAACCCCGGAAACCGAATCAGCCGAGATCATCGGCTGGGTGCACGAGGTCCGTGATCTCGGAGGACTCTCGTTCTTCCTGATCCGTGACCGGACCGGCATCATCCAGGTGACCATCCCGAAGAAGAAGGTTTCGGCGGAGATCCTTGAGGCCGCCCGGAACGTCTCACGAGAGTCCGTGGTCAGGGTTCAGGGCAGGGTAAAAGCGATCGAGAAAGCCCCGGGCGGGCGCGAGATCGTCCCCGACGAGCTCGAGATCATCAGCATCGCAGAGAGCCCGCTCCCGCTCGATGTCGCCGAAAAGGTACCCGCCGAGATGGATACACGGATCGACTCCCGGTTCCTGGATGTGAGGAAACCACGTGTCCGCGCCATCTTCTTCATCCGCTCGGCGGTGACCTGCGCCGCGACCGAGTTCCTCCACTCCCGGGGCTGCATCAACATTACCACCCCGAAGATCGTCGCCGCCGCCACCGAGGGCGGTACCGAACTCTTCCCGATCGCCTACTTCGAGAAGGAAGCGTTCATGAACCAGAGCCCGCAGCTCTACAAGCAGATGATGATGGCTGCCGGGTTCGAGGCAGTCTTTGAGATAGGCCCCATCTTCCGCGCCGAGGAGCACAACACCGTCCGGCACCTCAACGAGGCCACGTCGCTCGATGTGGAGGTCTCGTTCGCCGACCACAACGACGTCATGGAACTCCTTGAAGACCTGATAATCTACGTCTACGATTACGTCGCGAGGACCTGCGGGGAGCACCTGGCGGAACTCGGGGTCGACCTCGCTGTCCCGGCAAAGCCGTTCCCCCGGCTCCCCTACGTGGAGGCGATCGAGATCGCGAACCGCACCATCGAGGAGAAACTCTCCTTCGGCGACGACCTCTCCCCGGCGGCTGAGAGGGCGATCGGCGACGTGATCGGGCAACACTACTTCATCGTCGACTGGCCGACCGATATCAGGCCCTACTACGCGATGCCTTACCCGGACCGACCCGAGTTCTGCAAGGCGTTCGACATGATGCACCCCCGGATGGAGCTCTCCTCCGGGGCCCAGCGTATTCACGACCACGACCTCCTTGTGGAGCGGATCCGCGCCAAAGGTCTCTCTCCGGAGAGCTTTGAGTTCTACTTGAAGACGTTCCGCTATGGCATGCCCCCGCACGCCGGTTGGGGGCTCGGTATCGAGCGCCTGGTGATGACGATGCTCGGTCTTGGGAATATACGCGAGGCGGCGCTCTTCCCGCGGGATCGGCACAGACTGACTCCATGACCCTGACAAGCATGCGCCTCCCGACCACCGTGGTCGGGAGCTATCCGGTGGTGAAAGGCTCGGGGATTCGCGCTCTCATGGATCCCCTGAAGCATGCGGTTGAGGTAGCGGTCGCCGATCAGGTCAGCGCCGGGATCGACATCATATCCGACGGCCAGGTGCGGGCCGACATGATCCGTGCCTTCACCTCCCATCTCCCCGGCATCCGCGGGTCCGCGGTCGTCGGGAAGGTCCAGCCGGCCCGGCAGCCCATAACGCTCGCGGATACGAGGTATGCCCTCTCCCGGCACGCGAAGGTGAAGGGGATCCTCACCGGCCCGAGCACGCTCGCGCATGGTTTGAAGATAGAGACACCGTTCTACCGGAACAAGGACGAACTGGTCCTGGACCTTGCTCAGGCGCTCGCGGTCGAGGCGGGCTACCTTCAGGACGCCGGAGTCATGCTCCTCCAGATCGATGAGCCCATCTTCTCCACGGGGGCTGCAAACCTCACTGTCGGCCGCGAGGCAGTGAGCGCGATCGCCGGCAGGCTCCGGGTGCCCACATGCATCCACGTCTGTGGAAACCTCGGGCACGTCGTAGACGACATCCTCCGGACGAACGTCGCTATATTTGATTTTGAGTTCGCGAACAACCCCGCAAACCTGGAAGTGCTCTCGAAGAAAGACCTGCGCGGCCGGATGATCGGCTACGGGTGTGTGGACTCGGCCGACCCGGGTGTCGAGAGTGTCGAGACCATCCGGAAGCGTATCGAGGCCGGGGTCGACGTCTTCTCGCCGGAAGCAATGCTCATCGATCCGGACTGCGGCCTGCGGATGCGGACACGCGACGAGGCATTCGGAAAACTGAAGAATATGGTTGTTGCGGCAGGACTGGTCCGGGCCGAGTATACGGCCTAGACCACCCTGCTCGTCGTCGAGAGTTCAAGGCCTCTCGCGATGATGTGGTAGGGGATCACCCGCTGCGGCACGTTCGAACCTTTGAGTTTCTCGATGGCGAGCGTCCGCTCGAACTCGTTGCCGTGGACCTGGTGCCTGAGAGTGATGAAGATGTCGGCGGCACGCATCATCCGCGCCTCTTCGAGGGGGCTGTGGAGGCCGGTGTAGAGGAGGTAGACGATGTTTGCCCCTCCCTCGATGATCGCCCGGGTATCCCGGAGAACAAACTCGGTGGCTGCGTCGATACCCCAGGCAGCGATCAGCGTGGAGAGAGAGTCCACGACGATCCTCTCACCCTGCATGGCCCCGGCCAGTGCCGCTGTATCCATACCCCGTGCGTCGGTCATACCCTCCCGGGGCACGGCATCAAGCATCAGGTAAGCGCCCGTCCTCTCCCCCGCCCGCCAGAACTGCTGCGCCAGGAGTTCAAGGCCGCTCAAGGGAGATCCGGAGATGATGATGCAGTTGCCCGGCGGAAATCCTCCTTCGAGTGCAAGGTCCAGTCCTGCGATTCCTGTTGAACGTCTGGTGGTGTCTGCCACGCCTGTACCTCGGATGTATATCAGAAGTATCTATACGCTGCCTTTTCCTTAAAACTACCTCGTTAGGTGCGATTCTTTACGCTCCGCCGGCATCGCAGTACTCCTCCCGGAGACGCTTCCGCAGGAGTTTCCAGCCGTTCACCCGGGGGATCTCGGCCGCCAGGATGACCCGGCGGGGGACCTTGTAGCCTGCGAGGCGGTCGCGGGCGAAAGCGATGATATCGTCGGGAGTGACGCCGCCTTCCGAGGGAACCACCACGGCCACCGGCACCTCGCCCCGGCGAACATCCGGGCACCCGAAGACTGCTGCGTCGCGGACCCCCGGGTGCTGCACGAGGACGTCCTCGACCTCGGTCGGGTAGATCTTCCAGCCCGACATGACGATCATGTCCTTCTTCCGGTCGGTGATGGAGAGCATTCCGTCCTCGTCCAGGTGGCCGACATCACCAGTCAAGAACCAGCCGTCGGGGAGGAAGACGGCCCTGGTCTCCTCCGGCATCTGCCAGTAGCCGAGCGCCACCGCCGGTCCCCTGAGGGCGATCTCGCCGTCAACGCCTGGCCCGAGTTCCTGGCCGGGGTCGTCTGCATCGACGATCTTCACCTCCGAGAACCCGACGGGTGTACCAACGCTCCGGAACTCGTCGGCGGCCGCGTAGTGCTCGGGGCGGATGGCAGTCCCGGTCCCGACGACGATGGTCTCGGAGAGGCCGTAAGCGTTGACGACCGGGATTTTGAACCGCTCGTGGAAGGGTTTCCAGATGCCGGGCATCAGGGGGCCGCCGCCGCTGATCATCACCCGGGCTGTGGCAAGCGCCGTCTCGGTCCCGGGCGGGGTCTGGAGAAGGGAGTGGATCACCGGCGGCATGCCGGCGACGATCGTGGCCCGGTATTCGCGGGCGAGGTCGAGGTAGTGGGCGAGGTCGAACCGCTCCATGACGACGTAGGTTCCGCCCGCACGGAGGGTGGCGATGCCCCAGCTTATACCGACATGTCCCATGGGGTAGATCCCGAGGTAGACGTCGTCGGGGGTGATCCTGAGGACGTCCCGTTCAGCGTCCATTGCCGCTATCCAGTTCCCGTGCGTGAGCATCGCGCCTTTCGGCTTCCCGGTGGTGCCGGATGTGTACTGAATCTGGCAGAGGTCGTCGAACCGGCAATGGGCGGCACGGAGGTCTGGGGGTGCACGGAGGAGATCGGCCCACGTCTCCCCGCCGACGGCGACGACATGCCGGAGGGCCGGCGCCTGGTCCCTGATGCGGCCGACGAGGGCTGCACCCTCCGCGTCGGTGATGACGGCGGCGGCCCCGGCGTCGCGGACGGCGTAGAGGACCTCGTTCTCCCGGTAGACCCGGTTCGTCGGGACGGCGACGGCGCCGATGCGCCAGAGGGCGAGGTAACCGATGAGGTACTCCGGGGAACTGTCCAGGTAGATGCAGACCCGCTCCCCGCGCCCGATCCCGAGGTCGAGGAGGCCGCGTCCGACCCGGGCAACCCGGTCAAGGAGGTCGGCGCGGGTGTAGGATTCTCCCCGGGAGGGGACGACGAGAGCGATCTTTGCTGGGTTACAGGCGTTGGCATCGAGAAACGTGGTACAGTTCGGCATGGGGGGGCTCCGTGTTGCAGGGTTGCGCTTTGATGTATATGCTTGTGCATAGTGCGGTAAATAGGTTGCCCCGGGGGGTACGGAGCGATCGCGGTCACGAATCACCGCCGGGGTATCGCTGCAAACCGTCACGGTTTTTGACGTCTTCGGTGCGCGAAAACGCAACGGTCAAGTCTTACGGTGAGAAACGGATGTTCACGGTAGATTATCGTGCATCCAAGGGATTTACGCCTGGTGAAGGCTGGATTACCCATGCTGTTCCTGGTTCTCGCTCTCGTGCAGCCGGTATGTGCCGGACTGTACACCGATTCGTGCGGGATGGTATGGACGGACACCTGCATCCCGTTCGAGCAGGACAATGAGACGGCCTACAACGAAGAGCTGATGGCATCCTTTGCGCCCATCATGGACAATCTGACAGAGGTTCCCGATTTCGGCAACCACTCCTGGAGCGACGCCTTCCGCGAGACCTGCGCCTATATGGAAGAGCGCTACGCCTTCACGGAGTGGCGCGGCGTCGACTGGGATTCGCTTTACGCGAGGTATGCCCCCGGGATCGCGGAGGCCGAGAAGAACCAGGACAACGCCGCATACTACCGCACACTCCGTGAGTTCGCGGCCGCCATCCCGGACGGACACGTCATAATCCTCTCCCCTGATGACTTCGGGGCGAAGTACGCCGATATCGGCGGGGGCTACGGGCTCGCCGTCGCACGGCTCGATACGGGCAAGGTCATCGTGACCTGCGTCGCGGACAGAAGCGACGCGGAGAAGGCGGGGATCCGGTTCGGCGACGAGGTGGTCTCGTGGAACGGCCGGTCGATCGGGGATGCGATCAACGCGACATCGATCATCTGGGCCCCGGTCAAGCCTTCGACCGGGGAAGGAATCCTCCTCCAGCAGCAGCGGTTCCTGACCCGGGCGCCGGTTGGCACTCCGGCAATCGTCGGGATTGCCAGTCCGGAGGGTTCGGTTCCGCGTACGGTCAACCTGACCGCGGCGGAGGACGGCTACGAGACCCTCGCCCGGACGAGCATCTTCCTCGGCCGCCCGGTGAACGACGTGGAGGCCGGGACGATGGCGAATATCAAAGCGATCTTCTCGAACGATACCGTGACCACCCGGACCCTGCCGGGCGGGATCGTCTATATCGCGGTCTACGAAGAGGCCTATGAAGTCTACCAACCCTTCAAGGCGGCGGTGAAGGACGCGATCGCGAAGGATGCGCCCGGCATCGTCATCGACCTCCGGTTCAACCGGGGCGGGGACGACAACCTGGCCGCCGCCTACGCCGGGTGGTTCGTGGACCGGCCGGTCTTCTACGAGTACGGCACCTCGTACGACCCCGGGACCGGGGAGCCCGCGGTTCTCTGGGAGGCCTGGACACAGCCCCGACCCGACCGCTATGAGGGCCCGGTCGCGCTCCTCGTCAGCCCTTATACCATCAGCTCGGGCGAGGGCCTCCCGAAGGTCTTTGCCGAATCGGGAACGGGCGCGATCGTCTCGTGGTACGGGACGAACGGGGCGTTCGGCATGGAGTCGATGGGGCCGCTGCTGCCCCTCGGGATCCTGACCGCCTTCCCGACGGGCGCGTCGCTCGATGAGAGCGGGAGTATTCAGGTGGACAGCAACGCGTCGATGGTCGGCGGGGTCGCCCCGACGGTGCGGGTGCCGCTTGACGAGGATACCCTGGCGCGGGCGATGGCCGGGGAGGATGTCCAGCTCGCGTATGCGGTCGAGTGGATCGAGGCGCAGGCGGAGAACACGACCGTGGTGCCGTCCCAGAAGGCGGCGCCGGGGTGGGCGGTCGCGCTTGCGGCGCTTGCGGTTGTTGCGGTCCGGTACGGTCGGCGGTGAGGGCAGGGGTAGGCCCCTCCCTCTACCGACATTCCGCGACTGCCAAATTTCCTTTCCTTGCGTCCTTCGCGCCTCCACGTGAGGCACTGTAGCAAGGAAAGCGATGTGGTCTCACGCGAAGCCCATCCCAAACCGGGGCTACCCGGAGACCGTATGAGGCCACTCTCCAGAGCCGCTCCCATTGCAAAAGCACCTATGTTTCGGGACGGATTCGCATTTTTGGGATGGGAATGGCCGCCGCATAAAAACAGTTCTCCGGGGATACCCCCGGATTCCCGCTCACTGGTATTCCGGCGGCTGGATATCTTTCGGCAGCCCACCCTTGAAGTGCTGCTGCACCTTCTGGTAATATTGCCGCAGCCGCTCGTTCATCGTCGCGTGCACCTTCTCCTGCGCCCGGTCGAAGTGTGACGGGTTCACGATGGGGGCGCCCTCCCGCATCGCAAGCATGGCTGCTTCCCGGCCGAGCGCCTCAAGGTCCGACCCGACAAACCCCTCAACTCCGGTGGCAATCTTTTTGATGAGCCGGTCCCGTACGGGGTCGTCGAGGGTCACCTTCTGCTGGGAGAAGAGGTCGACGATCTTCCTCCTCCGGAGGTAGCGTGGGAGCCCCTCGTCGCTGCTCACCACCATCGCGGCACGGTGGCTCCTTACGTCTTCGGCGCTCACGCGCCGGTTGGCCCCGACGGCCAGGACAAGGTCCTCGAGCTCGTTCTCCGAGAGCCCCTCGGTCATCTCCACGAGATCTTCGATCGTAGAACCCTCGATCGGCATGTAGCGGGTGTGAATCGCGAGGATCTTCTCCCGGTCATCCCGCCCGGGCTCGCCTATGTAGACGAGCCGGTCGAACCTTCCGGGCCGGAGCAGTGCCGGGTCGACCATATCCGGCCGGTTCGTCGCACCCATCACCACCACGCCCCGGAGCTCCTCGAGGCCGTCGATCTCCGTGAGAATCTGGTTTAGAACGCTCTCGATCACGTGCGACTCGGAGCCGCCTCCCCGGGCGGGGGCGAGAGCGTCCAACTCGTCGAAGAAGATAATGGACGGCGCCACCTGCCGGGCCTTCTTGAAGATCTCGCGGACCGCCCGCTCGCTCTCGCCCACCCACTTCGAGAGGAGCTGGGGACCCTTCACGGGGACGAAGTTCGCCCCGGTCTCGCTCGCGATCGCCTTTGCGATAAGGGTCTTTCCGGTCCCCGGCGGGCCGTAGAGGAGAACGCCCTTCGGGGGCTCGATCCCGAGATCCTCGAACTGGTCCCGCCGGGTGAGCGGGTACTCCACCGCCTCGCGGATCTCCTGCTTTGCCTCGTCAAGGCCCCCCACATCTTCCCAGGTAGTGTGAGGCACCTCAAGGAGGATCTCCCGCATGGCGCTCGGGCCCACGTCACGGAGGGCGTCGCGGAAGTCCTTGCCCTGCACCTCCATCTTTTCGAGGATCTCCTGGGGAATCTCCTCGGCTTCCAGGTCGATCTCGGGGAGGTAACGCCGGAGCGCCTTGATCGCCGCCTCACGGGCGAGAGCGGCGAGGTCTGCCCCGACGAACCCGTGGGTCTGCTGGGCGATGAAGTTGATGTCTACATCGTCCGCAAGCGGCATACCCCGGGTGTGGATATGGAGCACCTGGATCCGGTCGTCCTCCGGCGGGACCCCGATCTCGATCTCGCGATCAAACCTTCCGGGACGGCGGAGAGCAGGATCGATGGCGTCGAGCCGGTTCGTGGCCCCGATCACCACGACCTGTCCCCGCTCCTCAAGCCCGTCCATCATCGTGAGGAGCTGGGCCACCACGCGCCGCTCGACCTCCCCGGTCACTTCCTCGCGCCGGGGGGCGATGGAGTCGAGCTCGTCGATGAATATGATGGCGGGCGCATGCTGCCGGGCGTCCTCGAAGACCTCACGGAGCCGTTGCTCGCTCTCGCCGTAGTACTTCGAGATCACCTCCGGCCCCGCTATAGAGATGAAGTGAGCTCCGCTCTCGCTTGCGACCGCCTTTGCGATGAGGGTCTTCCCGGTCCCCGGCGGGCCGTAGAGGAGAACACCCTTCGGGGGCTCGATCCCGAGTTTCCGGAAGATCTCCGGGTGACGCATGGGGAGTTCGATCGTCTCGCGGACACGTTGCAGTTCACCCTTCAGGCCGCCGATGTCCTCATAGCTGATCCTCTTTACACCCTCAAACCCGGCGGCGGGCTTCTCGGAGAACTCGATCTTCGTGTTCTTGGTTATGATCACGGCGTTCTCCGGCTCGACCACCACGGCCTTGAACGCGACAAGCTGGGGCTGCATGAACGGGAGCCCCGCCTGGATCGGCACAGAGTCGTTCTTCACGATGGGAAAGTCGATCAGTTTGTTGACGACGCTGCTGTAGTTGATGGGGAGCTGCTTGGGGAGATCCTCGGGAGGCGCGAGCACCACCCGTTTCGCCTCGACCTCCTCGTCCAGCGTCTTTATCTTTATGCGGTCCCCTATGCTGGCACCGGTGTTGAGCCGGGTGAAGTTATCGATCCGGACCTTCCCCTGGTGCCAGTCGTTCACCATGGCACGCCAGACCTTGGCCACGGTGCGACGCTTCCCTTCGATAGCAACAAGGTCTCCGGGGCTGAGCCGGAGCTGCAGCATGGTATCAGGGTCAAGCCGTGCCTTGCCCGCCCCCTGATCCTCCGGATAAGCGCTATCTACTTTCAAGTATATCTCGGGCATTACCTCTAGTTCTTATATTTCGGGGATTTATAAGTACTGGAGACGCATGAACATACTTCTCTTCGACCCGTTCAACGGGGCCGCAGGCGACATGATCATCGGTTCGCTCCTTGATCTGGGTGCGGATGAGGGGCTCATCCGGGCAGCCATGCGCTCCGTCGTCGGTGAACCGACAATTGAACGGGTAGACCGCTCCGGCATCCGGGCCGTCCAGGTGAAGACGCATGCCCCGGTCGACCACCGCACTCTTACCGAAGTGCTCGACCGGGTGGCCGGGAGCGATGCCCCTGCCCCCGCACGGGAGATGGCCCGGCGGGTCTTTCTCCGTATACACCGGGCCGAAGAGAGCATCCACGGGACCGGGGCGCACTTCCATGAGGTGGGTGCGGACGACGCCGTCGCCGACGTGGTCGGGGCCTGCACCGCCCTCCACTCCCTCGACGTCGACGGTGTGGCCGTCCGCCCGGTCGCCCTCGGCCGGGGGTTTGCAGTAGGTGCCCACGGCACCTTTCCCATCCCGGCTCCCGCAACGGTGGCGATCTTTGCCGCATCGGACCTGCAGACGGTCACCGGGAACGAGGAGCGGGAGCTCTGCACGCCGACGGGGGCCGCTCTCCTCGCCGAGTTCTCGACGGTCCGGCCGGAGGACCTCGGCCCGACGGGCATTAAGGCGGTCGGCTATGGGGCCGGGAGCAGAAACCCGGCGGGAAAACCAAACGTCCTCCGGTCGATGCTCCTCTCTGCAGAGGAGCAGACCAACGGCGACCGGGTCGACATCCTTGAGACGAACGTGGACGACGTGACCGGGGAAGCCCTCGCCTACACGCTCGGCCGCCTTATGGAGGAGGGGGCACGGGACGCAAGCGCCATCCCTCTCGTGATGAAGAAGGGACGGAGCGGCCACCTTGTCAGGGTGGTCTCCCATCCCGATACGACCGACCGCCTCGTGGGGGTGATGGCCCGGGAACTCGGGACGCTTGGTATACGGTGTATCCCGATGGTCCACCGGGCGGTCGCGGAGCGGACGGTCGAGCCGGTCACGGTGAGACTCCGGGACAGAGAGTGGACGATCGACGTCAAGTGCGGGTGGTCGGAGGGGAAGATCACCTCGTTCAAGGCGGAGTATGAGCAGGCAGCGGCGTGCGCCCGGGAACTCGGGATCCCGCTCCGCGAGGTCACCGGGACTATTGAGGCCGCTGCACGGGCGCAGTTCATCGAGCGGGGCGTGCTCACGCCATGAAGTCGGACCGGGTCAGCACGGGGAGCCAGGCCCTCGACGACCTGCTGGGCGGCGGGCTTGAGCGGCGGACGATAACCCAGATCTACGGCGAGGCCGCGAGCGGCAAGAGCACCCTCTGCCTGATGGCGGCGGTGGCAAATCTCCGGTCCGGGAACTCGGTCGTCTACATCGATACCGAAGGGTTCTCGGTGGAGCGATTCAGCCAGATCGCCGGGGAGAACGCCGGGGCGTTTGCGGACCGGCTCTACCTCTTTGAGCCGATCGACTTCGCCCAGCAGGGAGCGATGATCGCCGATGCGGAGGGGCTCCTCCGGAAGAGAGAAGACGCCCCTGTGGGCCTGCTGGTGATGGACTCGGCGACCGCCCTCTACCGGACCGAACTCGACCTCGGAAGGGAGGCGTTGCGCAAGTTATCCCACCATATGGTCAAACTCCTCGGGCTTGCGAAGAAATACGATATACCGGTCCTGATCACCAACCAGATCTTTATGGATGTGGAACGCGACCGGGTCTCCGGCCTTGGAGGGACGGCACTTGAGCATATCTCAAAGGCCATCGTGAGGCTCGAAAAGAAGGATAGCGTCCGGCGGGCCATGCTCCGGAAGCACCGGTCCCGGCCGGAAGGGCTCTCGTTTGATTTTGTGCTCACCGGGGACGGGATCAGAAAGGTATAACGCCCGCAAAGACCGTCTCGGCGGGACCTTCCATGGTGACGGCCTCTCCGAAGCGGATGACGAGCGGACCCCCTTTTGTCTCCACCTTTACAGTCTCCCCGACTTTCCCGAGGTGGTGGGCGACCGCTGCCGACGCAGTGGCGCCGGTGCCGCAGCTCTCGGTCTCGCCCTCGACGCCGCGCTCGAACGTCCGGATACGGAGCGTGTCACTGCCGGCGTCCTCAACGAAGTTGACGTTTGCACCCTCAACGAAGGTGGGATGGTTCCGGATCGCGGGGCCGACGGTGGCGATATCGACGGCGCCGATCTCTTTCACGAAGACGACGGCGTGAGGGACACCGGTGTTCGCGGCATGGACGGTGAACCCCCGGATCTCCTCTTTATACTCCCCGTTCCCGGTGGCGGGAATGGTGCTCCGCTCGAACGCGGGTGTTGGCATGGTGATGGTCGCGGTGAACTCGTCATCCGCGTAGCCCATCATCACCGGGACGATCCCGGCCCCGGTCTCGACCGAGCAGGATTCTTTTACGTAGCCGGCGTCGTAGGCGTACTTCGCAAGACACCTGATGCCGTTCCCGCACATCGCCGCCTCGCTCTCGTCGGGCTGGAAGAGCCGCATCCGGGCATCGGCTTTATCGGACGCCTGGAGGAAGAGGATGCCGTCGGCGCCGATGCCGAACCTGCGGTCGCAGTAGAGCGCCGCGAATCCTCCTTTCATCTCTTCGGGGATGACCTCGCTGTTGTGCTCGTCGATCAGGATAAAGTCGTTACCGTTTCCTTGCAGTTTGGTGAACGCGATCTCCATAGTGTAGCCTCTCGTTCGTAGGTATTAGGAGCGGCGGGTGATAAACCGTAGGGGTTCGGGGCGGGTGGTTGCCAGCGACCCGCCGCAGCACCCCGAGATGCCGCGACAGGCGGGGTGACTGCGGACGGGCGGGTTCGTCCGGTTGATGAAACGGTCTGGAAGGCGTCCGAGGGCGGGTCCGCTGTGCCCGGCATGTACCTGAATTACTGATGCGGGGAAGGAACAGGTTTTTCCGTCCCGGGCTCTCACCCATACCTATAATCCCTCTCAAAACCAAACATACGGTGCATATGGCCATGAAACTCAAACTTCAGGAGCTGACTGACGACAAGGCCCGGATCCTCTTTGAAGGCGAAGGCAACACCTACATCAATGCGCTCGCCGTTGAACTCCTCAACGATCCCAAGGTAGACGTGGCGCAGCACAGGCAGGTATTCCAGTTCTCGGACCCCGAACTGGTCGTCACCACGATCGATGGCCGGCCCCCTCTTCTTGCAGTCACCGATGCGGCAAAGCGGCTCTCCGGCTACGCCGGTGAACTCCTCCGGCAGATGGAAGCTCTCGATACCGCGTAGGCGGGAGAACCCACATAGGGCGGGGACCCACACAAGGTGGCCATGAAGAAGAGTGCTGAAGGCTTCACCCGGATTGCCCGGGAAGTCTTTGCCCCCATCTACCCCGTCATCGCAGAGCAGGTGCTCACGTGGTCAGGAATACGGGACGGTCTCTCGCTGGACCTCGGGAGCGGTCCCGGCCTTCTCTCTGCAGCGCTTGCGGAGAAGAGCGGCCTCTCCGTCATCGCGCTCGACACCGACCCGGCCATGGCCCGGATCACGCATGAGACCGCCGCCGGACACGGCTGCGCAGACCGGATAACCCCAATCACCGGCGACGTCCACTGCATGCCGGTCAGGGACGACACCGTCTCGCTCATAGTCAGCCGCGGCTCGATCTTCTTCTGGAAGGACCGGGTGCGGGCATTCCAGGAGATCGAGCGGGTTCTCCGGCCCGGCGGCGTCGCGCTCATCGGCGGCAGTTTCGGGACTCCCGCGCTCCGCGAGACCATCTTCACCGAGATGCGGCGGCGGAACCCTGACTGGGACCGCGACGTCGCCCGGAGGAGCGGGTGGGCGACCCCCGAGGTGCTCCTCCGGGAACTTGCGGCAAGCGGGGTGGCTCTCTATCGTATCCGGAAAGAAGAAGAGGGGTTATGGGTGGAGATCCGGAAAGACCCGACCCCGGTTACTCGGCACGCTCGGTGAAGATGATCGTCCCGGCGATCCGGGTGATCTTCACCTTCACGGTCTGGCCCGGCTTAGCATTGGCGACATACATCGTGTAGCGGTCTATCTTTACCACGCCGTCACCGCGCTTCGAGAGGAACTGGGGGGTGACATCCATGATTGCACCCTCGGTCGGTTTCGCCGCCGCAGAGGGGTCTACGGTCGATCTGCGCTTCCTGACCGGCCGGTGGCCGCCGCAGGCGTCGCACCGGAGCGTCAGGATCCGGTCGCTCTTGACCAGGCGGGTATCAGGTTTTCCACACTCCGAGCAGATGACGTAATCCTCGACGTAGCCCCGGATGATCGCGTTGATCTGCTCCTGCTCGAACTTCCCGGAGAAGACAGCCCGCGTCCCCTCGATCTTGCCGGCAGTGCCGAGCTCACCGAGGAGGTGCTTCATCAGGTGATCCTGTTCGCGCCGGAGGATGCCCGCAATCTCGGCAAAGTTCTCGAGGACCGTGGTCTTCCCCTCGATGAAGGCGCGGACGGCAGGAACCGTGAACCGATCTTCAAACTCCGTCGGCTCAGTGATATTGGTATACGCCTCCTTCAGAAGGTCTTCATATGACGGGGTCATACCCCACTATTGGTCGCGCCACGTCAAAAAGTGAGTACCTCACACCCGTCTTGCACACGCTTATGTAGATAGGCAACCCACCAGTTTTACAGTATGTTATCGGCTCAGGACCTTGCATTGCTGCGAAAAACCCTCGGGCGCGACGCGACCGACGTCGAGCTTGCCTGCTTTGAAAATCTCTGGAGCGAACACTGCAGTTACCGGTCCACCAAACCCCTCCTGCGGACGCTACCGACGGAAGGGAACGATGTGCTGCTCGGGCCGGGGGACGATGCCGCGATCGTGCGGTTCAGCGATACCTGTGCCCTCGCCATCGGGATGGAGAGCCACAACCATCCAAGTTACGTGGACCCCTACGACGGCGCCGCCACCGGCGTCGGCGGGATCGTCCGCGACATCCTCTCTATGGGCGCTCGCCCCATCGCCCTGATGGACCCCCTTTATTTTGGGCCCCTTGATACGGAGAAGAACCGCTACCTCTTCGAGCACGTCGTCGCCGGCATCGGCGACTACGGCAACTGCATCGGGGTGCCGGTCGTCCGGGGCGAACTCGTCTTCGATCCCTCATACTCCGGAAACCCGCTCGTGAACGTCGTCTGCGTCGGGACCGTGGACCCCGGCCGCTACATCACCGCACGGGTGAAGGTGCCGGGCAGCCACCTGGTCCTGATCGGCTCATCAACCGGCCGGGACGGTCTCGGCGGAGCGTCGTTTGCTTCCCGGGACCTCTCTGAGGATGCGGAGGCCGCCGACCGGCCGAGCGTCCAGGTCGGCGATCCCTACACCGAGAAACTCCTCATCGACGCGATCCTCGAGATGGCCGAGACCGGAAAGATCCTCTCCTGCCGCGACCTCGGGGCGGCGGGGCTTGCCGGGGCGTCGAGCGAGATGGCGAGCACGTTCGGAGCGGTCATCTACGCGGACCGGGTCCATCTCCGGGAGACCGGGATGGTCCCCCGGGAGATCATGCTCGCCGAGTCCCAGGAGCGGATGCTCGTCGAGGTGGCCCCGGAGGACGTCGCCCGGATGGGGGCGATCGCGGAGAAGTACGATCTCCGGTGGAGCGATATCGGCGAGGTGATCGCTGATGCGCGCTACATCGTGAAGTTCCACGGTGAGGTCGTTGCCGACCTGCCCGTAGACCTGCTCGTCGGCGGGGCGCCGCTCTGTGCCTGGGACAAATCGCCCTACTCGGCGGAGACACCGTTCGCCCGCCCGGAGACGCCGGTAAAGGATCTCGCGCTTGCGATCCTCGCGCATCCAGACGTGGCGAACAAGGACTGGGTCTATGAGCAGTACGACAGAGACGTCCAGCTCCGGTCGGTCTCGCTCCGCCACGACGCCGCCGTCCTCCGCCTGGAAGATAAAGCCCTCGTCCTCTCCTGCGGGTGCAACCCCCGGCACATCTACCTAAAACCCTTCGAAGGGACGGCGAACGCCGTCATCGAGAACGCGAGCAACCTCGCCTGCCTCGGTGCCGACCCGCTCTGCATCGTCGACTGCCTCAACTTCGCAAGCCCCGAACACCCGGAGATCTTCTGGCAGATCGAGCAGTGCGTGCTCGGCCTCGGGGATGCAGCACGGAAGATGGCGATCCCGATCGTCGGCGGCAACGTCTCGCTCTACAACGAGAGCGACGAGTTTGGAACGCAGATCAAGCCCACGCCGTCGCTCGGCATGGTCGGGCGCGGTGAAGTCCGGGAGTGGACGGCGCCCGCCGAAGGCGAACTCCTCGCCCTGATCGGGAGGACGTTGCCCGACTTTGGGGGATCGGTCCTCGACGCCGTGACAGAGTGCGGCGGCTCCGCACCCGCGATGGCCGACCCGGCCGCGGTCGCCATCGTCCGCGACCTTGTCCGGGGCAACCGGGTCACGACCGCGACCGACCTCTCCCGGGGCGGACTCCTTGCGGCGCTCGTGAAGGTCGCGCCCCAATCGGACGTCAGCCTCGCCGGCGACCCCATGGAAGAACTCTTCTCCGAGACCTACGGCCGGTTCCTGGTCACAGTCAGGGACGAGTCGGCCCTCGTCGGGGTGGAGCACCGGACCATCGGCACGGTCGGCGGCGACGCGCTCACCCTCCGGCTGAGGGACGGGACCGTCGTCATCACGCCGGATGAGTTAGAGACGGCGCTCACCGCGACGACCCGGAAGATGCGTTACTGAACTATCTTCTCTTTTACCGGCAACCGGACGAGGTCGGCCAGGGCTTCCACCGCCCCGGCGTTCCGCATGTCCCGCTCGGTGAACGGGACCCCGCCCCGGACGTCGGCGCCCCGGTCTACGAGCAGCGCCTGCATCGTCTCGAGCGCCTTTCCCGGCGCCCCGCGCGATGTGCAGAAGACAAACGCAGTCTTTCCTTCGATCCCCCGCAAGGCGGCGACGGCCGCGTTGACAGCGGGTGTCGGGTTGCCGGCCCAGACCGGGCTTCCGATGACGACGATGTCGTAGGCGGAGACGTCAATGACAGAAGGTTTGATATCGGCTTTCTTCCCCCGGACGGCTCTTGGAGCGCCTTTGAGGTACATACCGATCTTCGAGTATCCCGCAAGGTCCTGTACTTCTACAAGGTCGCCACCGGTCGCAGCGGCGAGCCGTTCGGCCACGGTCCGGGTGTTGCCGGTCTCCGAGTGATAGATGATGCAGACGGGCATACCGGAGGGTAGCGCCGGAGAGCATAAACCGGTATCGGCCGGGAAAAAAGGGGTTACTTCTTGAACTGCGGCATGAACCCGCGGAGTTCCTTACCCACCTGCTCGATCAGGTGCTCCTCATCCGCCCTCGTCAGCGCGGTGAAGACCGGGCGGTTCACCATGTTCTCAAGCATCCACTCCCGCGCGAACTCGCCGTTCTGGATCTCCTCGAGAATCTCCTGCATCGCCGCATAGGTCTCTGGTCCAATGACGCGGGGACCGCGCGTCAGGTCGCCGTACTGGGCGGTGTTGCTGATCGAGTCGCGCATCTTCGTAAACCCGCCCTCGTAGATCAGGTCGACGATGAGTTTCATCTCGTGCAGGACCTCGAGGTAAGCCATCTCGGGCGCGTATCCGGCGTCCACCAGGGTCTCGAACCCGGCCTTGATGAGCGAGGTCACCCCGCCGCAGAGGACCGCCTGCTCACCGAAGAGGTCGGTCTCGGTCTCCTCCGCAAACGTCGTCTCGAGCACGACCGCACGGGTCGCGCCGATCCCCCGGGCGTAGGCGAGCGCGATGGCGTGCGCCTTCCCCGTGTAGTCCTGATGGATGGCGATGAGGGCCGGGACACCCTTCCCCTCCTCATAAGTCCGCCGGACCATGTGGCCGGGTCCCTTCGGGGCGACCATGACCACGTCGACGGTAGGTGGTGGGACAATCTGTCCATAGTGAATGTTGAACCCGTGCGAGAACATCAGGCAGCCGTTCTCTCTGATATTCGGGCTGATCTCGGTGCGGTAGACTGCCGCCTGGTTCTCGTCGGGAAGGAGGATCTGGACGATATCGGCACGCTTCACCGCTTCTGTCACGGAATAGACCTCAAAACCGTCTTCGGAAGCTCTCTGCCAGCTGCTACCGGGCCGCAGGCCGATGATGACCTGACAACCGGAATCACGCAGGTTCAGTGCCTGCCCGCGGCCCTGGGAGCCATAGCCGATGACGGCAATGGTCTTGCCTTCCAGGGTGCGGGGGTCTGCGTCGGACTCGTAGTATTTCTGCACCATAGGTTCTCATTCTCGGTTAGGCAGCAAACAAGATAAATATTATATCAAGGAACCGCTGCTACCCGAGGGGTTATTTTAATGTTAATGAAGAGAAACCTTACTCCTATACACTTATTGAGGATTTGTAATGGAACTGCCAGATGTCCAGTCCAGCCTGCCGGAGGTCCGTATCAATCTGACCAGGGTGGGTGTGAAAAACGTTCAAAAACTCGTTGAAGTCGCCCGACCCGGCAAGCGGCCGGTCATTTTCATCTCCAAATTTGACGTCTTCGTCGACCTGCCGGGAAGCCTCAAAGGGGCAAACCTTTCCCGGAACTTCGAGGTGATCGATGACGTGCTGCAACAGGCCATCGACGGAGAGGTGAAGGTGATCGAGGAACTCTGCAGCGCGGTCGCGCGCAAGCTCCTCGACCGGCACGAGTACGCGGAGCGAACCGAGGTCCGGATGCAGAGCAAGTTCATGGTCCGGCGGGAGACACCGATCAGCGAGACCAGTTGTCATGAAGTGGTTAACGTCCATGCCAGTGCGATCGCCCAGCGGAACGATGGGAGCCCGATCATCCGAAAGAGCATCGGTGCCGAAGTGACCGGGATGACCGCCTGCCCCTGCGCCCAGAATATCATGAAGGACCATGCCCTGCATGTCCTTGAGAACCTGGGCGTGGCGGAGGATAAGATCGATGCGTTCTTCGAGGAGGTGCCGATGGCCACGCACAACCAGCGTGGACGGGGTTTCCTCTGCATCGAGACCGATGACGACCAGCACGTCAGCCTCGAGAAGATCATCAAGATCTTGAAGGATTCCATGAGTGCGCGTATCTACGAGCTTCTCAAGCGGGGCGACGAGAGTTACGTCGTCATGGAAGCCCACAAGAACCCCAGGTTCGTTGAAGACTGCGTCCGTGAAATGGCCCGCAAGGTTATCGCGCAGTTCCGGGATCTCCCCGGGGATTCCGTGGTCACCATAAAACAGACGAACGAGGAGAGTATCCACCAGCATAACGCCTACGCAGAGCGTAAGGCGACGATAGCGGAGCTCGTCGCGGAGATGGATGAGGGCTCGCTATAGATCCAATATTATTTTTTAACAATTATAATAAGTTAACCTATTTTAACAGCAAATATTACAAACGACAGGATTTGTAATACATTCGGATGTACTGAAACGAAAGGTATAAACTCTGTTTTCGTCATAATCCATGTTGACGTACCCACGTACGTTTCCAGTACAAGATAGTGTGGTAACACTGGTATAGTATTCAGAACACCATAATATCGGAATGAGGCGATATATTTGTCGAAAGTTGTAGAGATTTCCCCAACAACGAGACATGAAGGCCACTCAAAGCTCGTTCTGAAGGTCAACGATGAAGGCATCGTCGAGCGTGGAGACTGGCTCAGCATCACCCCGGTGAGGGGTATCGAGAAGCTCGCCATCGGCAAGACGATGGAGCAGGTCCCGAAGATCGCATCACGCGTCTGCGGTATCTGCCCTATAGCACATACGCTGGCGGGCATTGAGGCGATGGAGGCGTCGATTGGGTGCGAGATCCCCGACGACGCGAAACTTATGCGTTACATCCTGCAGTGTGCCAACAGGATGCACAGCCACGCCCTGCATAACATCCTCTCCCTCCCGGACATGTACATCCCGGGGACCGACACAAAGATCAACCCGTTCACCAGGGAAGAGCCGGTCAGGAGTGTTGCCCTCCGGATCCAGCGGATCCGTGAGATTGCCCAGACCATCGGCGAGATCGTCGGCGGAGAGGCCATCCACCCGAGCAACCCCCGCGTCGGGGGCATGTACAGAAGCATCAGCCCGCGTGCGAAGGCGAAGATTTACGACCTCGCCAAGGAGGCACGGGTCCTCACGCAGCAGCAGATGGAGTTCATGATCGCGGTCTTCCGGAACTACCAGAAGCGCGACTGGGCTGAAGTCGGCGGCGTCGAAGTCCCGATCCCGAAGGACCTCGGCTACCACAACCAGGGCTACATGGCCACCGCGCCGGTCTACGGCAGCTCGAGCCTGGATGAGAACCCGGCCTGGTTCCCTGAGCGGTTCACCGAAGTCCGCCCCTGGGACTGGTACATGGGTGAGGTAGAGATCGACGAGGCCGACCCGAACTACCCGGTTGGCGGCACCACCCCTGTAGGGACCAAAGCCTGGCCCCAGATGGAGGCCTGCACCGGCGTCCCGCTCTACGACGGCCAGCCGGTCGAGGTTGGGCCACGTGCACGCCAGGCCATCTTCAAGAACTACGACGAGAAAGGCACCATCGGCCTGCAGGTCGCACGCCAGATGGAGTTCCCCGAGACCGCTTACGGCATCATCGACGCGCTGGACGCGCTCGACACCTCCGGATCGGTGCTCGCGGAGACTATCCCGCAGGGTGACGGATCTCTCGGATGGGCCGCGAACGAGGCTCCCCGTGGAACCGACGTCCACCTCGCCAAGGTCAAGGACGGCAGGGTGCAGTACTTCTCGATGCTCGTCCCGACCACATGGAACTTCCCCACCTGCAGCCGTGCACTGACAGGTGCACCCTGGCGGCTCGCGGAAGTCGTCATGCGTGGATACGACCCCTGCGTCTCCTGTGCGACGCACATGCTGGTAATCGACGAAGATAAGAGGTTAGTGGCCCAGAAACTCATTCAGTGAGCGTACACGCATGCTATTCCGTGAGATCGTGATCGCAGGGTGCGGCAATCCCCTCTATGGAGACGATGGGTTCGGCCCTGCAGTCGTAGAAGAACTCCAGAAGTTACAACTGCCCGACAACGTCAAGGTCATCGATGCCGGCCTTGGCGCCCCTCACTTCCTTTTTACGCTGATGGAAGATGCAGAGGTGCCTGTGAAGAAGTTGATCATCATCGATATCGCCGATTTCGGCGCAAATCCCGGTGATGTGACGAAACTCCGGCCAGAAGACCTGCCACCGGGCGCCTACCGGGATGCCCATTCATGGGACCTTTCCGAGCCGCTGCAGCGATTAAAGGACATCATCGATATCACGATCATCGGATGCCAACCGAAGCGTGTCGCGAGCCATGAGTTTGAACTGGGGCTCACTGAGGAGGTTGAGGGGGCCATTCCCAAAACAGTGCGAATCGTACTGGAGGAAATTGGGGTAGAATATGGGGCTGCTATCAACCATCAAGGAACGCATCTTTGGGCGTCATCAGGAGAAACCGGCGAAGATGCCGGGAAACCAACCGGAGCAAAAACCGGAGAGACCCCTGGAGAATAAGCCCACGGTGAAGCCTGCGGCGAGCCAGCCGCCGACGAAGCCCGCGGTGAAGCCCTCTGATGTGATTGTAAACGAAAAGGTGGAAGTTGTACAAAAGGAGGAAAAGCCTGTGGCAGATAAGATTTCAATAGGTGAATTACACCTGAGCGGATGTACGGGATGCCTCGTGACGCTTGCGGATAACTACGAGGGTCTCTTCAAGCTGCTCGATGATTATGCGGACCTGGTCTACGCGCTGACACTGGTCGATGTGCGCCACGTGCCTGCGATGGACGTATGCCTGGTTGAGGGTTCGTGCTGTCTTGATGACAAACTCTCGGTAGAGGAACTCAAAGAGGCGAGGGCGAAGTCGAAGGTGCTCGTCGCCTACGGCGCCTGCGCGGCCTACGGCAACATTACGCGATTCTGCCGGGGCGGCCAGTGGAACCAGCCCGGTCAGGAGGCGTTTGTGCCCATCAGCGAGGTCGTCGATGTCGACCTCTACCTGCCGTCCTGTCCCCCGTGCCCCCAGGCGGTCAGGAACGTCGCCGTCATGGCCTACCTGCTGCTTCGGGGCAACGACGAGCAGAAGAACCTCGCGACCGCCTACCTGACGCCGCTGATGCAGCTTGCACAGCGCGGCGACACAGCCTGCGGCTGCGACCTGATGTATGATGTCATCAACCAGGGGCTCTGCATGGGATGCGGAACCTGTGCCGGCACCTGCCCGGTTCGCGCCGTCACCATGGAGTACGGCAGACCGAACGTGAACCGTGACCTCTGTATCAAGTGCGGTGCCTGCTACGCGCAGTGCCCGCGGAGCTGGTTCAACTTCGACGTCATGAACAACTACGAGGGCATCATGGATGCCATCAAGGGAGCCATGCAGTGAGGTGAGAAAGATGGACGTACTCGGTAACTACAAGTCCGCGATCTCGGCACGCTCGACTGACAGGGACATCCTGAAGAAATCCCAGGACGGCGGTATCATCACGACGCTCTTTGCCTATGCGCTCGAAGAAGGCATCATCGATGGTGCCATCGTCGCAGGCCCAAGCGATGAGCCCTGGAAACCGGAGCCCATGGTCGCAACCACGAAGGCAGAACTTCTGGCCGCTGCCGGAACGCGCTATACCCTCAGCCCGAACCTCTACCTGATCAAGGAGGCGACACGCAGTTACGGCCTTGACCGCGTCGGTATCGTCGGTACACCCTGCCAGATCCAGGCTGTCCGGAAGGCTCAGCTCTACCCGATCGGCATGCGCGACGTCGACGACAAGATCGCTCTCGCGCTCGGCATCTACTGTATGGAGAACCTCTCCTACCAGGCGCTGGAGGCCATGGTCGAAGACCACTGCAACCAGAAGATGGAGTCCGTCAAGAAGATGGATATCGGCAAGGGCAAGTTCACGGTCTACACCGAACGCGGTGCAGTCAGCCAGATGCCGCTCAAGCTGATCCACAAGTACGTGCAGCCTGGATGCAACGTCTGCCTGGACTATGTCGCGAATCTCGCCGATATCTCCAGCGGCTCCGTGGGCAGCCCCGACGGCTGGAGTACAGTCTTCGTGCGGAGCACCAAGGGGAACGCTGTCTGGGACGCCGCTATGGCCGCCGGCTGCTTCGAGACGAAGCCGATGGACCAGGTCAAACCCGGCCTCGACCTCGTGAAGAAGCTCGCGACCGAGAAGATCACGAAGAACCAGAAGAACGTGGATGCTCGTAAGACAGTGGGCCTCAAGGCGGACGGAACCCCCAAGGGTCTCCGGAACCCCTACGAGTCCCCCTGAAACTCCCTTTTTTCAGCCCGACGCGACAGAACCGGACGGCTCTTACCCGCATCGCTCCTCCCCGAGGATATCCCGGAGCAGGCAGAGCTGCCGCTGCTCATATCCGGGCCGGTCAGCACCGGGACCACGCACAAAACAGCCGGGCGCGCAGGCCCGGAGCGATGCCTCCAGAACTTCAGGAAAATCGGAGATGGGGACTGATACCATGAACACCGGGCTCATGGCAATCCTCCGGCACTATCTGCTCATACCGGTGGGAGATGGCAGTAACTCTCCATCGTAGTATGGCTTTGGCAGCAAGCGCCGTGCGCGGTATTCGTATTCAGTCCCGGAACAGTACCTGATAGGTCGCCGATTGCGCCCCAAAAAAGGTCCTGCAAAACTCTGCTGCCTTCGAAGGCTCGTATTCCTTGCAGCTGAAGATGTCGAGGTAGGCGGCGTTGGTCTCGTTTGCGAAGTGACCGGAGACCAGTGATGTCTCGATGAGCTGGGTCATGGAGAACCCTGCAACTCTCTCGTTGGGTCCGAAGTGAATGATCTGCGGTTCGCCGAATCTCTTCATGTCGATGAGGTCGCACAGTTCAATGATGAACCGGTGGATCTTCTCTGCATCCCGGATCGATGCCGGGTCGCATCCCCTCAGGTCCACGCTCGTGTACAGGCCCCAACACCCGCGTTGCCTGAACTGCGCAACGATCTCTGCGTCGCTTACTGTCTCTGCCATAACGTTGTTTGCCACAGCGTTGGTTGTCATTACTTTACTAGCCATGATATCACCTTCGAAAGGATCTGTGATCGATCTGATCTCAGTAATTTTGATAGTTCAGATTTTAAACTTATCCATTATACTAATGATAAATAACCGTTATTTCACGGCTACGTCGGAGCAATCCCGGCGTATCGAAAATTCTACACCGTATTTTTGCCATATTCCAAAATCGGTGACTTTACATCGTTTATCTACCCACAAGTATGTAGAGTGTCGATTATAAATCATACTAAGTATGATTTTCATCAGGTACCTGATTTTTCCAGCGGGCCCTGATCCAGGGGTCCGAGGGCAAACGGGGCTATAAGAAATAGTTCTTTTTCAGGTGTGGTTTCCTGATATCTTTTTCGGAGTGAAAAACCATTAAGTCAGGTTTTGAAAATATTTACTCCCGCACCAGCCAGTACCCCGACCGAAAAGCAGCGGGGCGATGACTACGGGATCCCCCTGCCGGGTCTGGATACCGGGTATCGCTAACTTCAAGCCGCGCACCCCCCGCTCCCCATCATGCACCCCGCCGGGGATTGCCGGCGGGACCTGCCGCACGCCTGCGCCTTCACCGGACCACGGGGGGGCGCCGGTGCGCGCGCCGGACGTGCGCATGGAGGTCTTCGAGCGTGGGATACTGCCTGCCGCAGATCGGGCAGATGAACTCCCCCATCTCCACCGGGATGCCGGGAACCCTCCTATTCTCCAGAGGTTTACCCATGCTCATCCCTCCCCGCCGCGATCTCCGCAAGCGTCCGCCCGGAGACAACCGACCGGGTTTCCGTTGCCACCAGGTCCCTTCCTGGCGCCGCCTCCGCGTCGTCCTTCTTCACGAGGAGCCAGGCCTCATCCCTGGCCCGGAAGCGGGTGAGGGCATACCCGCCCCGGATCTTCTCCCCCTCGAGCCAGACCGATACGTGACCCCGGCCGAGCGCCTCGGTGACCGCGACCTCCTGCCCGCCCTTCCGCGTGAGGTTCCGGTAGGTTCCCCGGTCCCAGACCATTACCGTCCCGGCACCGTAACTTCCCTCCGGGATGACTCCCTCAAAGCTGGCGTAGCCAAGGGGGTGATCTTCCGTGGGGACGGCGAGGCGTTTCTCCTTCGGGTCCGTGGACGGCCCCTTCGGGACAGCCCAGGACTTCAACACGCCGTCGGCTTCGAGGCGGAAGTCGTAGTGGAGCGTGGTCGCGTCGTGCTTCTGTATGACGAAGATGGGGCAGTCTCTCGCATCCACCCTCTCTCCCGGCGGCTCCGGCGTCCTGGAGAAGTCCCGCTTCCCCCGGTAATCGTCGAGCGTATCCATGCATCAACTCCGGCGGTGCCGGAAGATAAGGGTTGTCCCGGTCTACACCTTTCGCCCGGACGTGGGAACAATCCTGACGTTCATCTTCTCCGAACCGATGATCAGGATACCCTCTCCCGGCTGGAAATTGAGGAGGTCCTTCTCACTCACCTCGAAGAACTTGGCGTTCTCCTGGGCCTGCTTCTTGTTCTCGGCCCGCATGCAGAACTTCACGGCGATGTTTGCCAGGATCTCCTCGTTGAAGTGGGCGATCAGCTGCGACGCGAGGATCAGCGAGACCCCGAACTTCCGCATCTCGGTGGCGTATTTGTTCAGCACCGCCTTGATCGCTGTCTTCGAGCCGCTCTTCTGGCTCACCAGGAGTTTCGCCTCGTCGACGATGACGAAGAGCCGGAACTTCTCCCGCTCGTCCCCTGCCCCGCGCGGGATCTCGCCCGTCGCCTGGAGGGTGTAGTAGATGCGCCGGAGGAAGAGGTCTGCAAAGAGGTAGCGCAGGTTCTCCGGGAGGGCGTTTAAGTTGATGTGGGTGATCCCGCCGGAGAGGATCGTGGGGAGAGATATCTTCTCCTCCCCCGAGAAGAGTTTGTAGTCGAAGATGTCCTCGAGGTAAGCCGGGATCGCCTCGTCCTCGCAGGACATGATCTCGCTCTCGATGTCGTCGAAGTCGAGCACCCGTGTCCAGGTCCCGGTGTTTCCCGTGATCCCCGACATCCGGTAGCAGTCTTTTATGATGTTCTTGATCTTCCTTCGCTGCTGGATGCCGAGCGTCGGGAAGTTAATGGAGATGGCGTCGACGAAGTCCGATGTGGCCCGGAGCGGGGTGATCTCGTCGATCGCAGGGTCGAGTTCCAGGGGGTTGAAGTAATACTCCCCGCCCTCGCGGATCTTGTAGGACCGGATATTCCCCGTGCTCGCGGCCATGTCCCCGTGGAAGTCGATCAGGACGACCGGCATCGCCTGTGCCGCGAGTTCCGCGGCGATGCACCGGATCGTCTCGGTCTTCCCGGCACCTGAGCCGCCGAGGATGATCATGTGGCCGTTGTTGAGCCGCCCCGGTGACCAGTTGACCCGGTGCCCGCCCTGGGCGTGGCCGAGGAAGATGTCGAGCCCGCCGGGGCGGGGTGGCTCCGCCACCGGTTCCGGGGCCGGGCGGGGTGCGACGATCCGGCGGGGAGCGGGCGGCGGCGGCGGCGCGAGCGGCTCCTCCGCCGCCTCTTCCTCCTCATCATCGGCAAAGACGGCGTCGTCCCACCTGTCCTCCTCCGTCTCTGCCTCCTCTTCGGCCGGAGGCACGGACGTTGCGGCCTCCGCCTTCCCGGGGGTGGCGGGCACCTCCATCGTAGGTGCGGGAGGCTTTGCCGCCGGGGCCGGCCGGTCAATGACGATCTTTTCGGCAACGTCGGTCATCAGCGCCCGCCCGAGGTCGCGGAGGTGTGCGTCGTAGAGGTCCCGGTCCTTGATGATGAACCGGGCAAGGTCGACCCCATCGTCCTGAGGCACCTGTTCGAGGACATAGATCGAGTCGGCGAGGAGACCGAGCACCCTTGACAGTTCGCGGCGATGAGCCGATGACGCCCGGATACGGTCATAGTCCTCGCCGCAGGAGAGGTAGCGTAGAACGGTGAACGTCGAGTGGAACGACTCAAGGAGCATATCATAGTGTTCCCGGGCTCCCGGATCGATCGCTTCAAGCATCCCCTTGAGGATATACGCAAACTCCGGCGGGAATGTGTAGACGACGCCGCCGGCACCAGGCCCGTCGAGGTCGTAGGCGTGGGCAAGGACCGCGCACCCGGCGGCCTTGAGCCGGGAGGCGAACTGCTCGCACTCCTCGAAGAGCGCAGAATTGTTGTTGAGGAGAAAACTGACGAACGTCTCTTCGGTGCGGGGGAGCGAGGACGGGAAGGTCTTGTTGACGTATGACCCCTTCACGGTCCCCGCGAGGAGGGCCGGGACGACCCCGTGAATCTCATGGGCCAGCCCCCGGATATCCAGCACCCGGATCCGGGCTTCCATCAGCGGCCGGGCAATCGCTTCTCCGGCAGGGGTCGCCTTGATCACCGTCGTGCCGTGCCAGGAGGCGGACTCGATGAGGCCAACCTGCGCAAGCACGAAGAGCGGCCCCGACGTATAGGCGTAACAACTCTGCTCGATCACACCCTGCCCCTCTCCCCGGGACGACGAGCTGTTCTGGGCGATGTAGATGTAGAGGAGCGTCTCGACGATATCACGGACCTCCTGCGTCCGGAAGTCCTGCAGGTATTCGACGACAGCGGGAGGGAACGACTCCGCCAGAGCCGGGACCCCGGCATCTGTATAGCCCATCGCTTTCAGTGCTCTGGTAAGATCTGTTGACACGGGTTCACCAGCGGATGCATTCTCGCGGCACCGGGATGCTCCAGGCAGGCACCAGCACAGTGCGCTGCGCGATGCCGCTTCGCACGATGCGGGCCTGCGGGCAGCCGCTTCAGTGAAGCGGGCAATTGGATTAGATTTGATCTATGAACTATTAAACATGGCTGTTTGCAAAAAGCCGGCCGCATCCCGGCAGAATACCCACCACACGGGAGAGACACCGGGGGCTCTCTCCCATCCCTGCCCGGGAGAGCGCTGATCGCGTTCCCGGCCGATCCGGGGTGCCCTTCCTCCCACGAGGCCATACCTCTTCCCTGGAATCGCAAGAAAATATGCCAGAATCGGCTGATAATATGTGTGCGACATTTTTATATTTTTAAAATTATATATATTGGCAGTCAAAGTGGGTGTGCCGTGATTACCCTTACCGAACAGCAGCGAGTGGCCATCCTCATGACCCTGCTCGCCATATCAGCCTTCCTGACCTACTACTTCCACGCCGTCCTGATGCTTGGGACCGTCTTTTCGCATTTCTTCTATATCCCCATCATCCTGACAGCGCTCTGGTGGGAGAAGCGGAGCATACTGGTCGCCCTCTTCCTCGGCGGGCTTGTCGTCATCAGCACCCTCCTCTACAGGCCGGATATCCTGACGCTGAACGATTACGGGCGCGCCCTGATGTTTGTCATCATCGCCTTCGTCGTCGCCTCCCTCTCCGAGCAGCTCAAAGGGAGGGAGCGGGAGGTGAAGAAACAGAGGGATCTCGCCCAGCGCTACCTGGACGTGGCGGGCGTCCTCTTCGTCGTCATCAACGCTGACCACACCATCCAGCTCGTCAACCGCCACGGCTGCGAGTTGCTCGGCTACCGGGAGGAGGAACTGCTCGGGAGGGACTGGTTCCTAACCGTCGTCCCCGAAGCATCCCGAGAGGCGAGAAGGCAGGTCTTTGATGCTGCGATCGTCGATGGTGCCGCCTTCCCCGGCCGGCGGGAGAACCCGGTCGTCACGCGGAACAGGGAAGAACTCGTCCTCGCGTGGCAGGACACGGTCCTTACCGGCGACGACGGTCGGCCCATCGGCCTGATCGGTTCGGGAGCCGATATAACCGACCGGATCCGGGCGGAGGAAGCGCTGCGGGTAGCCCACGACGAATCGAACCTCTACCTCGACATCATGGTGCATGACATCAACAACGCCAACGCCGTCGCTCTCGGCTACACCGACCTGCTCGCCGGGGCGCTGGAGGGGAGGGAGAGAGATATGGTTCGGAAACTCAGGGCCGGCGTCACCCGGAGCATCGAGATCATCCAGAGCGTCTCGACGATCCGGCGGTTGCACTCCCAAGAGACAGTGACGAGACCCGTCGACCTCGACGCCGTCATCAGGACCGAGATCGCGCACCATCCCGATACCGGGATAGTCTACGAGGGAAAGCCCGTCCCGGTCACGGCCGACGACCTCCTCCCGGAGGTCTTTGCGAACCTCATCGGCAACAGTATCAAGTTTGGGGAGCCGGGAGTCGAGGTCACCGTCCGGGTTGAGGAGGGCGACGGGGTGGTCGAGGTCTCGGTCGAGGATACCGGACCGGGGGTGCCTGACGCGGTCAAACCCCTCCTCTTCACCCGCTTTGTGCGGGGCACGAACGCCCGGAGCGGAAAAGGGCTCGGCCTCTACATAACGAGGATGCTCATCACCCGCTACGGCGGGAGCATCCGGGTCGAGGACCGGGTGCCGGGCCATCCGGAATACGGCGCGGCGTTCCGGTTCACCCTGCTTCGGTCCGACCGGCCGCGAGAACTGCCCGTCTCCCCTGCACCGGCGGCGACCGATCAGGCGATCATCCCCAGACCCTGACCGGGTCGAGGACGGCGTCGATGATCAGGTCGAAATCGAAGGCGTCGATCCAGCCCGCTTTCTCAAACATATGCATAAAACAGATGCCCACGACCTTCGTCCCCGGGTGGGTGCCGACGACCGACTGCACCGCTTCTTTCGTGACCGGGACGCCCGGCATAGCAAGTCCGCCCATCAGGACGATCACCTTCGGGTCGACGCGAACCGCGTCGCTCGCGACCTGCATTCCGACTCCCCCGACCGGCCGGATCACCCTGGATTCAGCCTCGTCCGCGTAGGGCACATAGACCTGCTCGACGGGGAGGTCACGGACGGCGAATCCCAGGAGCTCGATGAAGGGCGTGCAGGTGCCGGGGCAGCCGTAGTAGACGACCTGATCACCCGGGGCAAGCCCTGCCTCGCGGAGATACGCCTTGAACGGCCGGAGCATCCCGGGGACGCCGGAGAGTTCCTCAATTAACTCCATGAGAGTCTGGTCGTCCCGGGGGCATATACCGGTTCCGGATGGGGCCAACCCCTACAGCAACCCGCACCCGGAGAGGTGATAGAGCCTGCGGACCCGTTCGGCCGCCTCCTCAGATACTGCCTCCTGGATTCGGACGAGGATGGTCTCGATGTCCTCTTCGGGCATGCACCCGAGGTCTTCCCGACCGGAGAGGATCTGGTCGGTGAGGTAACCCCAGTCCTCGTCCGAGAGGCGGCCGACCCGTTCCGCAAAGTCTTCCTCGTCCGCGGCGATGTGGTTTGAGACTGGCGGCAGGATCGAGTGGAACTCGTGCCCCGACTCGGGGCAGAGGATCCCCTCGTATTCGGGCGCCAGTTTTCGCAGGATTGCAAAGTCCTTCTCGTCAAATTCGCGTGCCATGGTATCGTTCACTCCCGGATGTGAGGTTTCGGCCGGCCAGAAAAATGTTCGCTCATCGCGGGACTACGACTCCGAGAGGAGCTTTCCGGCTCTTGATATATTCTCACTCTTGAGTTCCTCGAAGAAGAGGGTGACCCGCTCCGGGTCGACGCCGAGCGTCCTCGTGATCGCAGCGGTGATCTCGCCAGCAAGTATCCGTTTCTGCTCAAGCGTCCGCCCTTCTGCCATGCGAATGGTTACAACCGGCATGTTTCCTCAGAAGAGTGTGGGGCGGAGCGGTATTTATCGTTGCGGGAGACCGTCAGGGCAGGCAACCCGGAACGAGGCTCCGTCGTGCGGTGTCCCTCCCGCGATCGTGAGCCCTACGATATCCCGGACCACCTGCCCGAAGGCCTCCTGCTCTTCAGGCGGCACCTGCTGCCGGCCTCCGTCTCTGATCCGGGCAGCCGTCCGGGCGATCTCCGCGTCGAGCATCGATGCCAGTGCCTGATCGACCCCGTTCTTCCCCGGAGAGATACAGCGGAGGAGGAGCGCCTCGGACCCGGGCCGGCAGCCCCGGGATCCCGCCGCGAGCGCGTGCAGGTCCGTTATGTCGTCGGCGATCTGCATCGCCTTCCCGGCAGAGAGACCGTAGTCCGCGAACATGGCGACGATGCCATCGTCCCCGCCCGCCGCCATGGCACCCCAGGCGGCCGCGAGAGAGAAGAGGCACCCGGTCTTTCGGGTGATGATTGCGTCGTAGAGTTCGACCACCGGGAGCCGCGCCTCCTCGAGCATCTCCCAGGCCACACCCCGGACCATGCTCTGCTGGGTTGAGGCAAGCATCGTCACGTATCTGGGGCCATATGGGGCGGCGAGGGCGTAGGGGAGGGCCAGAATCCCGACAGCATCGAGGATCGCCCGCCCTTCTCCCCGGGTGAGGTGGAGGGAGGGGACACCTCGCCGAACGGTATCACCGTCCAGCATATCGTCGAGAATGAGGCTTGCGGCGTGGGCGAGTTCGACAGCACAGGCGAGGTCGAGCGCCTGGCGGGTGGGCGCCGTCGCCCGGGCGAGGGCGGTGTGGATACAGAGGAGGAGCCCGGCTCGCATCCGCTTCCCCCGGAGGAGGAGCGGGACGACACCGGGGTCGATCGTACCCTCACCGACCGCCACCTCCTCGATCCGCCGGTTGACGGCAGGCTTGATCCTCTCAAGAAACTCGCGAAACGGTATTATGGCTCGTCACCCCCGGGACGCCGGTGCATCCCGTTAAGACGCCCGGGCAGTAAAAAAGGTGTGGGTCTACTCTGCAGCGCAGGTATCTTCATTGCCATGCGGGATCTCTGAACCCCCGGGAGTGCCGTGCCGGAAGATGGAGGAACCCGGGTGAGCATCGAGAGAGAGGTAGGGCGCCTGGAGCCCGGCGATGCGTTCGGAGACTGGCTCGCGGGCATTATCGCCGATTGGCTGCCGGATCAAGAGAGCGACGCCCGGGTCTACCGGATAGAGCCCGCGTCGCACATCGTCTGCAGGTATGAGTTTGCCGGCGGGGTCAGCATCATCGGCAAGTTCTTCGGCGCGCCGACGGGGGCGAAGGCCTGCTACAACGCGGACGCGGCGATGGAGAACGAGTTCGATCGGCTCCGTCGCGCAGCCGGGTGGATCCGGGTCGCCCGGCCACTGGCGAAGAACAGCCGATTTCATTCGGTCCTCGTGACCGGGTATGTCCCCGGCCCGACCATACGGGAACTCATCGCGGCGGGGGGCGCTCTCTACGAACCCCTGACCGGCGTCGCGCATCTTCTCCGGCGGCTCCACGACTGCACACGGACCTCCTGCAACCGGGAGCGCGACTTCGCCTACTTCCACGCGATGCTCGACCAGATCGGGCTCCCGGCCCCCCGGAGAGAGAAGTTCAACCGCCTGCTCGGGGTGTGGTGGCACAGCCCACGGATCGGCCCGGACGTTGGGTGCATGGTCCACGGCGACGCCACGCCCGGCAGCTACCTCTTCGACGACGGCATCTGTGCGATCGACTTCGAGGGCTCCCGGGACCACGCGCACCCGGTCCGTGACCTCGGCATCCTCGCTGCGGAGATCAAGGCATCACCCGGGAGCAACCCGGGTGCCGAAAACCACATCGGCCACCTGCTCTGGCACTATAGCCAGAGCGTTGAAGAGTTCCGGCGCCATACCGCCGCCCTTCCCTTCTTCATGGCGCTCGGGTACCTCAGGATTGCCCGGCTGCCCTGGCGGGCGGCGGAGCGTGACTGGTTGCTAGGGGAGGCGGAGGCGTGTCTCGCCGCAGGCCCCGGGTAGAAGGGGTCCTCTTCGACTGTTACGGGACGCTCATCGACATCCTGACCGACGAGCATGATATCAGGACCTACCGGTGCCTCTCCCGGTGGCTCCTCTACCAGGGCGTCCGGATCACCCCCCGGAACCTGCGGGCGGGCTACCTCCGGCGGGTGCAGGAGGCAGCCGACCGGACCGGGGAGCGGTACCCGGAGGTGCGGGTCGAGGGGGTCTTCGCCCGGCATCTGCGCCGAACACAGCGCATGGGAGATCGATGCCGGTCAACTCGGCGTCGAGGCCGCCCGGGCGTTCCGGGCCGCATCCCTCCGGCGTCTCGGTGTTATCAGGAAGAGCCAGAGCCTGCTTGACCTCTTCGGCACGAGGAAGCTCGGGGTCGTCTCGAACGGGCAGCGGGTCTTCTCGGAGCAGGAACTGCGAGTGCTCAACCTCTACGACCGTCTCAACTTCGTCATCTTCTCCTCGGACTTCGGCTACCAGAAGCCGGACCCCCGGATATACACGGCGGCCCTCGGGCGGATGAACCTCTTGCCGGAAAACGTCCTCTTTATCGGGGACAATCACGAGAACGACGTCACTATCCCCCGGAGGCTCGGTATGCAGGCGCTACACGTAGAGGAGGCGTGGAGGCGCTACGGGACCTGAAGCGCCGGGCCCGATGAGTATATGACATCCGGGTCACCAGTCTTTTCCCATACGACAGAGGCACATGAGATCGAACGTTAACAATCAGAGGGATGATACCGTTTTCCACACGTAACCTGCCGCCCGATGACTGGATCGGGGTCGACCTGAACACCACCGGCTACGTCGCCGTCGTCGCCCACCCGGCGAGCGGAGAGACGGTGATGCTCGGCGAGCAACCGGAGCACCCGGAAATCGGGCCTCCCGGCCGCCAGGGACGGTGCAGCAGCGCCGGGAAGCGTAAGAAGATCAGGATAGACCGGGACCGCGAGAGCAACGCCCGCGGGGACCTGAACCAGAGGATCGCTAAAGAGATCGTGAAGATGGCCCGGCAGCTTCAGTGCGGCATCAAACTCGAGGACCTCTCCGGCGCCGGGTTTGCGGGGCGGCAGAAGCCGGGCACCCCCCTCCCGTTCTCCCGGCGTGACGGGTCGTTCCAACACCTCCAGAATCTGGTCCAGGACCGGGCGCACGACGCCGGGGTTCCGGTCGTCCTCGTGGACCCGGCGTTCACGTCTCTGTGCTGCAGCCGGTGCGGTGAGCCGGGCATCCGCAGGCGCAAACAGTTCCTCTGCCCGCACTGCGGATACGCCGGTCATGCTGATGCGAACGCGGCGTTCAACATAGCAGCAGCGTCACCGGTCACCGACCGGCCCCATAAAGAGGTGGAAGTGTGCAGCAAGAGCCCCGGCGCCACCCCGGGAGGCGTGAACGCAGGGCCTGACTGACCAGGAGCCCGGGAGGCACTGGTTTCATAGGAGTTAGTGTATATAGTCCCGCGGGATGAACGACAGACGATGGCAGATCTCCTTTGGGGTGGGACTTATCATCCTCTCGGTGGTACTCTACGCCCTGCACTTCCTGATCTTCCACGACCTCTACCACATCGGCATCTACGCGCTCGCCGACGTTGCGTTCCTCCCGCTCGAGGTTCTTCTGGTGACGCTCGTCTTCCATCAGGTGCTCGCGTCCCGCGACCGGCGGCAGAGGATGGAGAAACTCAACATGGTCATCGGGACCTTCTTCTCCTCGCTCGGGACAGAGCTCCTGACCTACATCTCCAACAACGACCCGAACCTGGATGAGGTCCGGCCGCACCTGATAGTCACCGATGCCTGGACCGACGAGACGTTCCGAGAGGTGGAGATGCGGCTAAAGCAGCATCCCTGCCGTGTCAGGATAGAGCGAGTCGATCTGGAGGCCGTCAAACAGTTCCTCGGATCCCGCGAGGAGTTCCTCCTGAGGCTGCTCGAGAACCCGGTGCTCCTCGAGCACGAGGCGTTCACCGAACTGCTCCGGGCGGTATTCCACTTCAACGAAGAACTGCAGCGCCGGCCCGGCTTCTCCGACCTGCCCGGGACCGACACGGCGCACCTCGCAGGCGACCTCGAACGGGTCTACGGCCTCCTCATCCGCGAGTGGCTGGACTACATGCGCTACCTGCAGAAGAACTACCCATACCTCTTCTCGCTTGCGATGCGGACAAACCCGTTCGATGAGACGGCGTCGGCGATCGTGGGATGATGAGGGACGAAGCCGGAACATCCCCATCCCGCCCGGAGACCTGCATACCCCTACGACAACTGCGCCTGGATGTGCTGCACAGTCTCCGGGTATTGCTTCTGGAGCTGGTTTTTCCGGAGGTTCTCTCTCACGATCCACCGGATATCCTGATCATCGAGGGTTGCGAGCTGCCGCAGGTACTCAAAGCCGATCCCCGGGAGGGCGGCGACGGCCAGGCCGAGCGTATAGCCGAGCGCCGTTCTGAGTGCCTTGAACGCTTCCGACTGCCGTTCGTTCGCCGTATAGATACGGATCAGGATCTTCCGGTGGAACCGGAGCGCGGCATCTGCGATCTCCGGCTCACCGAGCAGGTCCGGTTCAGCGATCCCTGCGGCCGCGGCCCGCATGGTGAACCAGGACCCTCCTTCCACCCAGCCCTCCAGTTCCGTGACCGTCGCATTCCGCTGCCGGGACAGGAGGTCCTGGATCCCCATTGCCACCGCCTCCCTGATCCGCCACCGGGGATCGACGGATGCCTCGGCGAGGTGGGTGAGCGCCGGCCCCACGCACGCCGGCGATAGGGAGCCGATCGCCCCGATACCCCTGACGCCGCAGAACGCGAGGAACTCGTGTGGGTCATCGGTCGGTGCGTCCTCCGGGGAGACACAGGCGAGCTCGACACAGAGATCCCAGAGGATATGGCGATCGTCGGCGTCGGCAGCTGCAAATTTCCGCACGGTTTCGCTGAACGCCGCAGCAAGCTCCAGGTTTGCCCGGGGTCCCGGCAGGTTGCTCCCCGCGACCAGGCAGGTGAGAAGATCCCCGGCGCTCCCGCTCGTGAGGAAGCCCGAAAGCAACCGGGCAACTTCCCTCATATAGGTCTCTTTGCGGGTCATTGTCTGCAGAGAAGAACGACTCCCAGGCAGTAAAAATGATCGCTACCGGGCGGCCAGGGTTGCGACAAAGGCGTCGAGTGCCGCGTGGACGTTCTCGCCGTTCCGCGCCGAGATGGGATGCACCGTCTCCCCGGGCAGGTCCCGGTGGATGGCCTCCGGCGCCGCGCCCGGGCAGTCGCACTTGTTTGCCATGAACGCAAGCGGCACCCCGAGGGCCTTTAACTGGCCGTAGAGGTGTCTCGTCATAGCGTCCACCCCGGTGGTGGCGTCCACGACGATGATCGCGCCGTCCATGCCCCGCGAGAGGATCTGCCGGACGAACTCGAACCGTTCCTGCCCCGGCGTCCCGAAGAGGTAGACCGCCTGACCCCTCACCTGCAGCCTTCCGAAATCAAAGGCGACGGTCGTGGCACCTTCATTTGAGGTTGCTTCGACATGACGGCTCCGGGGGTCGAGCGCCTGGATGAGACTGGACTTGCCCGCATTGAAAGAACCGAACACGACGATCTTGAGCCTGCCTTCTGCCATCAGCCTTGTATGGGCCCCGGGATGTTTTAGGGTTTCGCTATGGCGGCGCCGCGAGGGGGATGGTGACGTATCCCGGGCTCCCGGGGGAAATGATCGCTTCCCTGTACCGCCGGGGGCTTCGCGCCCACCTTCTGAGCTCGAACTCCGCCTCCTGCGGCCAGTGCGTTCCACCGGGGAGTTACACTTCGGAGCGTCGTCACTCGAACCTGCGATGCTTGAGCGACGGGTGGAAAACCCGTCGTTACACGAAACTCTCCGGGTTTCTCGAACTCAGGGCGCTCGCACCTGACGGTGCGAACGCCCAACCGTTTTCTCAAGAAAGATATACCGATAGATCCAAGGTACCGTCCATGGGGTCGGAAGAGGCTGATACTGTCGCGCAGGAGATCATGGCGGCTCTGGATGATCTCTTTCGGAAGGAGAGGCGTGCAAGGCTCCAGGTATCTGCTCTTGAGGAGCGGCAGTACGCCCTGGCCGCGACATTCAGGATGGTCCAGGATATGGAGGCCGACAGCGCCATAGAGGAGGCTCTCGCCGGGTATGGATTTGAGTACTACACCGTCGACGACGATGCTGAACTCTGGATATCGGATGAACACGGTCTGATGGTCTTCCTCTCCTTCACCGCCCCGGGCGGACAGTATTACAACTACAGGATCGTCGCGTTCGATATCATCGGCGAGGAAGAGGAGGAGAGTGGATGAGCCTTATGGGCGACGCCGAACCCTTCTGCCACGCGGGCGGAAGGGTGCCGCGCCAAGCACTATATACCGTAAGCGACATCAGGTCTGGAGCAAAAACTGGTGGCATGGAGATGGAACGTTCGGTAAAACGCCTCATGGAAGACCGGGAGAAGCGGCGTGAGGAGAACATCGGCAAATACATCGAGCAGCTCTCAGACGAGAGCACGCCCTACCGGCTGCGGGCGGCCGAGGCGCTGGGGGGGTGTGCCGATGCCCGGGCGGTCAAGCCGCTGATCGCCGCCCTGCATGACAGCGAGAATGAAGTCCGCTGGGTCGCGGCGCAGGCACTCGGGAAACTCCGCGATGCCCGGGCGGTCGAACCGCTCCTGCCCCTCCTCGCCGATCCTGACCGGTGGGCGCGGCGCGGCGCGGCCTGGTCGCTCGGCGAGATAGGCGACCCTCGAGCAGTCGAACCACTCCTCCCCCTTCTCGCGGACAGAAAGAAGGACGTCAGGATGGCCGCCGCCGATGCGCTCGGGAAACTCCACGACCCGCGAGCGGCCAGCGCCCTCTCCGGTGCGATCGAGGGGGAGGAGGAGCCCGAGGTCAGGACGGCGATCCGGCGTGCGCTCCGCGATATCACCGGGGAGACCGGTTTCTGACCGGGTAGGACATGAGGCTATTTCGCTACTACCCGGAGGATTTCGGGGCGCTCCCTGTCCGGGTCATCCACATGGACCTCACCTTCGACGTCTACGACGGCCACACCCGGGTCGTCTCGGCCCTCACCGCCGAGACCCTCGATGCACCGCTCGCGTCCCTCGCCCTGAACGCCCGCGACCTGGATATCCTCAACATAACCTCAGAAGGATACGCCGTCGCCCACACCTATGACCGCAGTGCCGCGGTTCTCACTGTCACCTTCAACCCACCCGTCACGCCCCGAACCCGGTTCACCCTCGATACCGAGACGATCTGCCGACCGAGCAGCCACGTCCTCGAAGGCCTCTACTACGACGGCTCCTGTCCCGCCGGACTGCCCACCCAGATCACCCAGTGCCAGCAGTGGGGGTTCCAGCGGCTGGTTCCCTGCCTCGACGACATGACCGCAAAGTGCACCTACACGACGGCGATCGTTGCGGATGACAGGTATACGAACCTTATCTCGAACGGCGACCCCGCAGGCCCGCGCTACTCCCTGGGACACGGCCGCTCCGTCCAGGAATACCGGAACACAACGACCCCGATGGCCCCCTACCTCTTCTTCTTCGGGGTTGGGTGTTACGAGACTCACCAGCGGGAGTTCGAGTACCCCGATGGGTGGACATTCTCCCTCGAGCTCCTCGCAAAATCTGGATCCGACCCTGAGGCGGCGGAGCGTGCGCTTGAGGTCCTCGCGGACGCCGTTATGTGGGTCCACCTCTTCACCGGCCCCGGGCAGTACCGTGACAGGGAGACCCGGGAAGAGGTGTGGCGTCTAGCGCGTGTGCGGGATGGGGCAAAACGCTCCGGGGACTCCGCGGCCCTCGAAGAATCCCGAAAAGCGCTCACCGGGCTTGCTGCGACCATAACCCCGGGCTACGCCTACACGGGATCGGTCTACCGGGAGATCGCCATGCAGAACTCCGATTTCGGTGGTATGGAGAACGTCGGGAACACGACGATCGCCGCAAACCGTATCATGCCCTACCCGGAAGCGACCGACCCGGCGTTTGAGTACATGGTCAGGGTGAAGGTCCACGAGTATTACCATAACCTGAACGGCTCTGAGGTGACGGGGAGGAGCCCGTTCGAGATCTGGCTGAACGAGGCGGTGACGGTCCATATCGAGAACCAGCACCACGCGTTCTTCTTCGGGGAGACCTACTCCCGCCTCCAGACCGTGCTCGACCTCCTCGACCCCGTGGCCGGGACGCTCGTCCTCGACCGGGGTGCGGGCTCGATGCCGATCGAGCCGGACGGCTTTGATGACCCAAACGACCTGATCACGGGCGTCACCTACGTGAAGGCCCCCGAGTTTATCGGGATGATCGAGACGCTGATGGGGAAGGAGACGTTTGTGGAAGGACTCGCCCTCTACCACGACCGGTTCCGGCACACGAACGCCTCCCGTGACAACTGGATACGTTGCATGGAAGAGGTCTCGGGACAGGACTTCTCCGGGATGGCAGCGGCCTGGCTGAAGGAGAAGGAGTACCCGGTCCTCACCGTGACCCCCGCCTACGACCCGGCGGCCCGGCGACTCACCCTTGCCTACCGCCAGAGCCGCTCACCGGGCGGCCACACATGGGAGTTCCCGTTCCGGTTCGCGCTCGTCGATGCCGAAGGCCGGGACCTTGCGGACCGGGCCGTCAGGATCGTGGATGATGCAGGGGAGATCAGCCTCGACGGCGTCGACCGCCCGGCGTTCCTCTCGCTCAACCGCGGCTACTCTTTCTACGGGAAGGTGGCATACCGGCCGCCGGAGGACGAACTCTATCTCCAGGTGCTGAAGGATGCCGATATCGTCGGCCGCTTCACCGCTTTCGCGGCGCTTGCCGAGAGGGAGATGATCCGGATCCTTGAGAATCCGGAGACGGCAGTCTCTGGCCGGTTTGCCGATCTCTTTGCCGGCCTTCTCGCCGACGACCGCCTCATGGAGGAGGCGGGCGGTCAGTTCCTGACTATCTTCCCGTCGGTAGACGACGAGCGGTTCGCCCATCACTACCGCGCACTCCACGACGCCAGAAAGAAGATCCTTGCTGCCATAGCCGCCCGGCATCGAGATACTCTCCTTGGGGTCTACCTGCGGGCGGCGGTGAGCGTTCCCGGGGGGGTCGGTTACCTTGAGGACGAGGCCGCGGCGATACGACAGCGGCAGAGGAAGAACGCCTGTCTCGCGATCCTCGCCACCCTCGACGCCCCGGAGGTCCACCAGCTGGTCGCCGGGCAGTTTCGCGAGGCTGCGGCCGCAACCGACCGTCTCACCGCGTTTGGGCTGGTCCTCGAGAGCAGCGCCCCGGAACGCCTGGATATACTCGAGGCCTTCTCCGCAGAATCGGCCAAAAGCCCTGTCGCGTGGGAGTCCTTCCTCGCCGCGGTCGCCGGGAGCGACTGCGACGACCTGGTTACGATCCTCCGTGGGATCGAGTCCTCGCCTGCCTTCGCTGTCGAGCAGGCCGATCAGCAACGGGCGTTCTACGGGCGGTTCGCGCTGAACAGGAAACGGTCGCTTGAGACAGAAGAGGGTCGGGCCTACCTCGCGGAGGTCCTCCGGCGGCTCGCCCGGGTGAACGAGTACAGCACCGTCCGGGCTCTCGATGCATTCGCGTTCATCGATGCGATGGAGCCCCGCTACCGGGTGCCGGCGGCAGGTGTGCTCGCCGGCCTCCTCACCTCCCTCGACCAGAGTGCATACCCCGCCGTCTACAACAACACCCGCCGCTTCCTCCTCGGCGCCCCGGAGGCTGTCCGGGCCTATGAGATGGAGCACGGGGAGGTCCCGGCGCTCCGGGGGATCACTCCCTGATCACTCGTACTCCAGGTGCAGCCCGACACCCGTCTCCCGGACGTCCGCGACCTTCGAGAGCGCAACCTTCGCTGCAAGACCGGTGCAGTGGCAGGGATGGAGGGCCGCCGGCTGCACATCCGAGAAGTAGTTGAGTATCCCCTGCATCTGTTCCGGCGGCGGGTCAAGGAGGTGGAACCCGCCGATGATGTCGGCGACACGGTCTTCGCCGCAGACCTCCCGGGCCTGCTCGACGATCGAGCAGATGCCCGCGTGGGAGCACCCGGTTATGACAACGAGCCCCTCCGGGGTCCTGCAGGCGAGTGCCGTATCGTCGGCGATGGTGTCGTCCCGGATACCGTCAGGCGTGTAGATGTAGCCGCCCGAAGGTGCCTGTTCGAACTCGAACCGCCGCTCGATCTCGCCGAGGAAGACCAGGTTTTCGGTCAGCCAGAGAGGGGCCGTGGTGAGGAGGACCTTCCCGTGCCGGAAGAGTTCCTCGACCGAGAGGTGGCACCCTATCTCTCCCGCACCGTCAAGGCTCCGGGTGAGGAATGCGTCGGGATGCGCGACGAACGTGGGCTCGATCCGTTCCCGGCCCTCGATGATCGCCTCGGTATGGAGCCGGAGCAGCGCGTCGAGACCCCAGGTGTGGTCGAGATGGCCGTGGGAGAGGACAATCTCCTCGACGCGGAGGAGGTCGATCCCCATCTTCCGGGCGTTGGCGACGAGGATACCCGAGTAGCCGACATCGAAGAGGACGCGCGTTGCGCCGTCCTCGATGTAGATCGAGAGCCCGGGTTCTGCAAGAAAGTAGCGGTCGGTGAGGGCGGCGTTGTCCACGAGGACCGTCAGCCTCATGCGCGGCGCCCACCGTCCCGGAGGAGGGGCCGCCGGAACGCTGCAGTGGCGGCGAGCGGATCCATGCAGATACTGGGGACGTCGCGGTTAAGAAGGTTTCCCGGCGATGGACCGCTCCGCCCGCCCTCTGAGCGCCTGGTTCATGAGCAGGAAGCCGAGGTGGGTCGCCCGGAGGGTGCTGGTGAGGTCGACGACGGGCACCAGCAGCCCGGTGAAGACCTCCGCCTGGACGAACCGGGAACCGTCACCTTCGGGGATGATGGTGAACCGGTGCTCGCCGTCGAAGAGCCCTGCGACCAGGACGCGGCCGATCCACCGGAGCTCGCGGTCTTTTGCGACCCGCAGCACCATCGGCCGAAACCGCATGCTTCGCCGTCCCGGAGACCGGATATCGACCGAGAGACGCGTTCCCACCCAGGGTTTCCCCTCGATCGACCGGATGAACGGGTTCCAGTCAGGGTAGGAGGTGAAGTCGGTCAGCACCCGCCAGACGATAGCGGGCGGGGCGCCGATGACGGTCTCGGCCCGGACTTCCCGGACCAGACTCCGGTAGCGCGCTAGCGAGGAAGCGATCATTCCCGCATCACGGTCGTCCTGGTAGTGAGCCGGGAAAGAAAAGACTTTCTTTATCTCTGCGGGGCTCGGCGGCGGCATGAGCGGGAAGACCCCCTGCGTAAGCGGGGGGTAGTTCACCCAGTTAGTGCATGAGCGGGCGCGTGGCCTTAAGACCGAACCGGGACCGCAGTCGCGCCCAGTGCTGTTTTAAGATCGGGCTGTACTTTGCGGCAAACGATCCTGCGACAGACGTTGCGACGACGATACCGGCGATGATGCTTGTGGCCGCGGCCGACCCGTAGAGCGCCGCGATGATGATGGAGAACTCACCGCGGGCAATGGTGTTTGACCAGATCTCGATACCCGCCGTGGCCGATCCATGGATCTGCCGCCCGATGAGCACGCCCGAGATGAGTTTGCTCAGGACGGCAAGCAGGCTGACCGCGGCGATGGCAGCAAGGCCTATCTCTCCCGAGAACTCGACGGATATCCCGAAAAAGACAAAGAACAGGACTAAAAAGACGTCCTTGAAGGGCCGGGCCTGCCGTTCAAGCGCGGACGGTGAGGTGGTAGAGAGCGCGGCCCCGAGCGCGATGACGGTGAGGGTGTCGGGTATACCGATCGCCTGCGCAAAGAACGCGGCGGCAACCACCAGGGTGAAAGTGAGGAGAACCGGAAGCTCGTCGTCCCGGTTGAGGATCCGGCGGATCGGTTCCTTCCCCCAGCGGCACACCAGGAAGAAGATCGCCGCCACTACGGCAAACCGGGCAACGATGCCGACCGGGATGGTAAATCCTGAGTGCAGGGCGACGATCAGGAAGACAAGGACGATATCCTCAAAGACCATCATCCAGACGACTGTCTCGGACTCACGGAGCACCATTTTCTTGTTCTCGAGGATCGACGCAAACGCAATGACGGAACTGCTGATGTAGAACGCAGACGCTACGACGATCGCATCCAGGAACGGAAAACCGAGCGCCAGCGCCGCGACAAACCCGATCGCCAGATTGATGTTCAGGTCGATGAGCCCGACTTTGAGGAAAGCCGACCGCTTCGCGAGGATCCGGTCGGGCTTGAGTTCGAGCCCTACGTAGAAGAGCAGAAAGACGAGGCCAAGGTCGACGAAGAAATCAGAGACCGGTGACGGGGTAACGAGACTAAGTCCGCTCTTCCCGAGAGCGAGCCCGGCAAGGATGTAGAACGGGACCGGCGGCAGGGAGAGACGGCGGGAGACCAGAGCGAGGATCAGACTGATCCCCAGTGCGATAGCGATCTCCTCCATTATCTCTGGATCCCCTCCTCGAACGCCTCGAGCGTGCCGCTCTCGCCGACAGCGATGACCAGATCACCTTCCAAAAGGGCCATACCCGGCGGAGGGTTCGTGATGTTTTTCCCGCCGCGGGAGATTGCGATGACAGTGACGCCGGCAGGAAGGTCCCCCGCGCACCTTCCGGCAAGGCGTTTTCCAACAGTGCAGGTGCGGATGCCTATGCGCAGATCCGTGAGCGTAGAGAAGATGATCTCCACTCCCTCCTTCGCCGGCCTCACCGGGGAGCCCGAGAGGATGCTCCCGAGCCACCGGGCCTCCGCTCCCGAGAGTTCAGCGACGCAGGGCACCGGGAAGTCCTTTGCAAGCAGGTAGACCTGCACGTTTCCCGATGCCCTCCAGATGACGGCGATGGTATCTCCTGCCACCGATTCGAATTCATATTTGGTTCCGATACCGGGGAGATCCCGGGAGCGAAGCGGCATGAATAGTTATTCTTCCAGATCGATTTAAATAATTATCTATTTTTGTATCTACATTTAGATGACGAAAATGGATTTTTCCTAATATATTATAAGACTTAATCCCTTCGTTCAACTTATTTGAAGGTTTTTCAACTCAGGGTTGAATGGGTCGCGCCGCCCCACGACCACAGGTGATTGGGCCCGACGGGGATCTTTGGGCTATCGATCCGGATAACCGGACCCTCTCCTGCCCGCCTGACCCTCTTCGGTGTGGCTGAGTTCAATTGGTGCTCTGATGCAGGTTGCGCCCGGGATCTCGCTCACGACGGCGCCGGAGGAAAGAAGTCATCGCCCGCTAAACCACTCTTCTGGAGTGAT
>ENA-UOOH01000177-UOOH01000177.1-fermentation-metagenome-genome-assembly--contig:-NODE-177-length-75789-cov-5.501769_pt1 | contig 75789 bp, 64 predicted proteins | sample MGYA00245778_ERZ724025 | MGnify/ENA primary metagenome ERZ724025 (study PRJEB28704, sample SAMN03018313) | fermentation metagenome | biome: anthropogenic terrestrial biome; feature: soil; material... | reverse complement strand
AATGGTTTCAAATGTTCTTCTTCCAAGATATGCTATGCTAACTGTAAAAGTCGGGATTTTGTTATATGGTCTTCCAGGTGAAGGCCATTTTTATTATTTATAATGTCTCTGTTTTAAAGAGGAAATTTTTGTTTATTACTATGCGAAAGAGGTATGTTATAATTCAGTTAACTTTAACAGGAGGATAGAGATAATTGGCGAGAAAAAGGAATAAACGAAAAAGGTTAAAACCGGGCCGCCTGCTTTTCGTCCTTCTCTGCCTGGCAGTGCTGGTCGCCTGTGGCGCCGGTGTAGGTCTGGTGTTTGCCAGTGTCAGGGACATGCCGGCAATGAGCCCGGCGGCTCTTGAAGCCAGCGCTTCAACCATGATTTACGATAAAGACGGCAACCTGGTCACCAATGTGGGGATTAAAAACAGCGTTCCCGTAGATCTAAAAACCGTCCCCCAACATGTCACAAATGCCTTCCTGGCCATAGAGGATCCCGCCTTTAAACAGCATCACGGAATCAGCTTGAGGGGAATTGCCAGGGCTGCCTGGTCTGATTTAGCATCGCGGGAAATCCGGGAGGGCGGCAGCACCATCACACAGCAGTTGGTCAAAATATCGTTTCTAAGCCCGGAGCAAACCGTTAAAAGAAAGATCCAGGAAGTTATCCTGGCCATTCAGGTTGAAAGGCGCTACACAAAGGACGAAATTCTCACAATGTACCTGAACAACATTTACCTGGGCGAAGGAACTTATGGAATCCAGGCGGCGGCACAGACCTTTTTTGGCAAAGATGTGCGCAAGCTGGAGCTGGAGGAGGCGGCCTTGTTGGCCGCGCTGCCGCAGGCCCCCAGCGCTTACAATCCCTTTAAGATCCTGGTCCTCAAGGACAAAGAAAAGGAGGACCATATTAAAACCATCGTTTCCAGGCGCAACACGGTCCTGGACTGCATGGTTAAACACAACTATATTAGCCAGAGCCAGGCAGAAGTTGCAAAAGCCAAGGAGTTAGAACTGGAAACCCAGGAGTCGTCCCGAAAACAGTACCCCTACCCGTATTTCCTGGACTACGTGACTGAAAAACTCATTGAACAATACGGCGAGACCGAAGTATTCAAGGGTGGACTCAAAGTCTATACCAGCCTTGACCCGAAAATTCAGCAAATCGCTGAGGCAGCAATGGAGAAAACCACCAACTTCCCTCCTTCCGAAACCGATGCCAAAGGTATTTCTCAGCCCCAGGGCGCAATTGTGGTTTTGGACCCTCACACGGGACATATTAAAGCGCTTGTGGGTGGGCGGGAGCATATCCAGAAGAGGCAGTGGAACCGCGCCACGATGACAACCCGGCAGCCCGGCTCCGCTTTTAAGCCCATTGCAGCCTATGGACCGGCTATTGAATACAAAGGCCTGGGACCGGCCTCTGTGGTTGACGATGTTCCGGTAAAATATGGATCCTATGAACCAGGGAACTCTGACGGCGTCTACAGAGGCCTGGTTACACTGCGCACAGCCCTGACTCGATCCATCAACACAGTTGCAGTAAAATTATTGGCTGACACAGTCGGCCTCAGCGAAGCCATCCGGTTTGCCTCCGGCCTGGGGATCAAGCTGGACCCTTCAGCCCACGGCCTCAGCATGGCTCTGGGCGGGCTGCACAGCGGGGTAACCCCCCTCCAGATGGCGGGAGCCTATGGGGCTTTTGCAAACCAGGGGGTTTTCATTGAACCAACCGCCATCATCAAAGTCGAAAAAGCAGATGGAGTTATCCTCGACCAGCATGTTCCCAAACAGCGGCAGGCCATGAAAGCCACCACCGCCTTTCTCGTTACGGACATGCTTAAATCCGCGGTGCAAAGCGGAACCGGCACCGGAGCTCAAATCGGACGACCGGCAGCGGGCAAAACGGGGACAACTGATAAAGGCGTTGATATCTGGTTTGCTGGGTACACCCCTGAGCTGGTGACTGTAGTCTGGATTGGCCACGACAACAATCAGACGCCAATGTCGCAGGCATACGGCGGTATGTATCCAGCCAGGATCTGGCAGGACATTATGGGCAAGGCGCTCAACGGCGTCCCAGCCAAAAACTTTCCCCGCCCGGCTGGACTGGTATCAGAAACCGTAGACGCCAAGTCGGGGCTTTTGCCGGGACCCAACACGCCGGGCGACTGCCTGGTAACGGATTTATTTGCGGAAGGAACGGCGCCTACGGAAACCGACAATATTCACGTTTTCGTTGAAGTATGCGCGGCCAGCGGCCACCTGCCCAACGAGTATTGCCCGGATCGGGTCATAAAGCCGCTGATTAAACTCCCCTACACCGTTCCCTCTTCCGTGCAGGACTATGACCAGCGCGTGACTGCGGTTTCATGCACCCTTCATGGACCCGGTAAAGGACTGGCACAACCCGGTGGGGAACAACCCGATAATCCTACCTCACCTAAAACGACCAAACCGCCCCGAAATATACCTATCAACGCAGAGCTACAACCCAGTCAGGGAAACCAGGGTCAGGTTAGTGAAGATGCACTTTAATAAAACAATCCGAATATGTTAGATGTTGTTTTTAAAAGCCCCCCTGTGAGGTGGGGCTTTTTAGTTGGGAACAGAAACTGGTGATAAAAGGTCGGCTACACAATTTTAGGCATTCATAGTAACTTTATTTTTTGATTAAACTAAGGCGTGAAAAATAATTTAATCCCTTAGGAGGTGAAAACAATTGTATAACCAGGGCTGGTCTGACCACAACCGGGGAGTCCATGTCAAATCCCTGGCCCCGGACGGTAGTGACGTAACCATTTTTTATAATGGGTTGCTGCATCGGTCCGGAGCCAATCAGGTTTACCTTCATGCTGGATTCGGGGACCCCATGCAGTGGAGCATCATCGATGATTACCGCATGCAGCACACACCGGAAGGCTGGAAGAAAACCTTGAATATGGAGGATAGCAGGTTAACTTTCTGTTTCCGTGACACGAGTGAAAACTGGGATAATAACAACGGGCACAACTGGATGTACACAACGATCTAAGAGGCAATTTAAAAACCGGGTCTAGACCCGGTTTATTTTTTTGTCACTGCAGGAATTTAAGAGAAGGAATCTAAACCACACACCTAGAAATGGACGGATAAATAAAGTTCTTTTATGGAGGGATAATTGTGTTTATCGGCAGTATCAATGACCTGAAAGAGATTAAAGTCATAGCGCCAGGCGTAGCAAACGCCTTTAAAAAAACATTAATTGGCCCGAAGGAGGGCTGGGACGGTTGGGTCATGCGCCTTTTTACGCTCAGGGACGGCGGCAAATCACCCCTCCACTCTCATCCCTGGCCACACATAAACTACATTATCAGCGGACAGGGCGTATTATCCGTTGATGGCAGGGATACCCCCTTGGCAGAAGGTTCCATGGCCTACGTGCCCTCCAACTCCGAGCACCAGTTTAAAAATGCCGGTAACGAGAATCTTGTTTTTATCTGCATCGTCCCCGAGGAAGGAGACATTTAACTGGGGATTTCGTTACTGCAAATCTGCTTAGCTTCAGGCCAGCTCTACGATGGTAACCCCAAAACCCCCCTCGCCCTGCTCACCAAGGCGGAAGGACTTGACCCGGTGGTGGCCTTTCAGATCCCTGTGAATCGCCATTCTAAGAGAGCCGGTGCCCTTGCCGTGAATCAGGCAAACCCTGGACAGGCCTGCCAGGCAAGCGTCGTCCAGATACTTCTCCACCTGAAGCACAGCCTCATCAGCGTAAAGGCCCCGCAAATCCAGCTCATGTGAGATTTCACGGGCCTTGCCCAGCAGGACACTGCCCACTTCGCTCTGTCCGCCGGCAGGTCCGGTCTTCTCAGCCCTGCGTAGGTCCTTTAAAGGCACATTCATTTTAAGAATACCCACCTGTACCTGCACTTCGCCCCCCGGCCCCGGGGGGCTGATGACATAGCCCTTCTGATTGAACTTGGGCAAGTATATGTCCTCACCGGGGCGCAGGTCGTCCGGAGCCTCTCCAAACATTGCTTTTTCGGGTACTGCCTTGCTGACTCTGCTCTGCAGTTTTCCGAGTCTTGCTCTTGCCTCCTGGATAGCTCCCTGCCTGCCACGGGCCGTTTCCTGTGAGACTTTTTCCCTGAGCTCTTTAATCGTGGCCTCCGCTTCCTGTCTCGCAGCTCTAACCAGGGCTCGCGCCTCTTCCCCTGCCTTGGCCAGGATTGCCTCCCGCTTTTGGGCAAGGTCTTGCTCCATTTTCTCAGATCTTTGCTTCAGGCTTCTGGCTTCCTCTGCCAACACGACCGCTGCTTTCCGCTCGCCCTCGGCCACCTGCTGCGCCTTCTCCAGGTTTCGCATCAGCTCATCCACACGCACCTGCTCGACTGTTAAGAAATCCCTGGCTCTTTCCACCAGTTCCTCCGGCAGCCCCAGCCTCGCGGCAATTTCAAAGGCGTTGCTGCGACCGGGCTTGCCAATGAGCAGACGATAGGTGGGTCTCAGGGTTACAGCGTCAAACTCTACACTGGCGTTTTCCACCCGCTCCCGCAAGTAGGCAAAGTTTTTTAGTTCACTGTAGTGGGTCGTAGCAATTGTACGGGTTCCCATGGCATGCAGTTTCTCCAGGATTGACTGGGCCAGGGCGGCGCCTTCGGTGGGGTCGGTCCCCGCCCCCAGTTCGTCAAGGAGGATCAGGCTGCCACGCCCTGCCTTGCGCACGATATCCACGATGTTTGTCATGTGCGAGGAAAAAGTGCTCAGGGACTGTTCAATGCTCTGCTCGTCTCCGATATCGGCAAAGACTTCCTTGAAAATTCCCAGTCTGGAGCCTTCGCCGGCCGGTACGTGCAGGCCGGATTGAGCCATCAGAACCAGGAGTCCGGCGGTTTTCAAGGTAACCGTCTTTCCACCGGTGTTCGGTCCGGTCATGATCAGGGTATCGAAATCGCCGCCCAGCCGGAGGTTCACCGGCACCACATCTCCCTTCAGCAGGGGGTGCCTGGCCTGCCTGATGTCCATTATGGCCTCACCCTCTAGCACGGGTGCCCAGGCATCCAGCTTCCGGCTGTACCTGGCCCTGGCCATGATGAAATCAAAATCCCCCAGGGCTTCCAGCGAAATTTGAATAGATTCAGCATTCTGGGTAACCCAGGCGGTCAGGCCGGTAAGAATGCGCAAAACTTCCTGCTTTTCGACAACCACCAGGCGCCTCAATTCGTTATTCTTCTCCACAACAGCCATCGGTTCGATGAACAGGGTGGCGCCGCTTGAAGACTGGTCATGGACAAGACCGGGCACCTGGGAGCGGTATTCAATTTTTACCGGGACAACGTAACGGCCCTCCCGGATCGTCACGATAGGATCCTGTAAATACTTCTGGTAATTCGGAGAGCGGATCACATGCTCGAGGTGCTCCTTAATTCGGGCCTGGTTGCTCATGATCTTCCGCCGCACCTGAGCCAACTCAGGGGACGCGGTGTCTGCCACCCCGCCACCGGGCAAAATCGTCCTTTTGATTTCTTTTTCCAGTTCCGGAAGGGAGGCCAGTGAAAAAGAAAGCTCGCTCAGCAGCGGGTAACGCTCCTGCCGCTCCTGGAGAAAATTCTTCAGGAGCCTGCCCGCTGTCAGCGTATCCGCAACCGCTGCAAGTTCTTCAGGTTCAAGGACGGCCCCGCGGTCTGCCCTTTTAATTTGGACCCGGATATCCTTCCAGCCTCCGACTTCAGCGGTTGGATCCAGCCTTAAAAGCTCGCGCCCCTCACTGGTTTCTTTCTGCCACCTGCTAATTGTACCCAGGTCGTCAACCGGCTCCAATTCCATAACCCGCTCTTTGCCGAGGGGGGAGCCGGCAAAAGAGGCCAAATGCTCCAGCACCTTATGAAATTCAAGCCTTCTAAGCACTTTTTTGTCCATAGCCCCGCCTTTTCTATAGAACCTTCTTCTTTTTTATCTTAAGATCGCCTTTTCTTAACTCATTTTATTATTCTACTACGGGCACTCTTTGTTATCAATAAATAAAAAGTTTGAGGCCCTGAACCTGTTTTCGCAGGGGCAGGACCTAGCAAAAAACGTTTTTCAAATCTTCTCACAGGTCTTTACAGAACTCCCCTATAAAAATGGCCCTTAGTAAACCCTTCCGGGCTGTAGCGGACAAGGCTTTCCTTCAGCGCCGCCAGCCTTTCATCGTACCGTTCTCCCGGCTTTTGCTCCAGGGCATTACGATACGCCCGTGTTACGTCCCGAACATAGTCGGCGCCCTCGCGCCTGGCCTCAATCCGCAGCACGGAGACGCCCGCCCCGGCAAGCTCTCGGGTGTCGTCAATAACGCACAAGCATCGGGAATTAAAGATGTGCATACGGCAGCACTGGTCTAACTCCACCGGGAACACGATCCCTTTGCGGTCCTTGAGACCGCAGGCCAGACTCCGGCAGGACCCCGGGCAGCCGTCCTTTTTACCACTCCCAAGCAAGCTGCCCACAACACAATACTCAGAAACCATGAGGGGCAATGTACCGTGCACAATTACCTCGGCAGGAACCGGTAGCAAGGCAACCATCTGCCTGACCTGCTCCAGGGTTAATTCCGGAGAGAGGGTTACCCTGCTCACCCCCGCCTGCTGGAGAAGCCGGGCCGTTTCACGGTTGAAGACATTGAGGGAAAAATCCGAAACAATTGGAATGTTAGTTATTTCCCGGACCTTTTTGATCAGTCCCAGGTTGCCGACCATAATGCCGTCCAAATGCCTTGCGTCGGCCTTTTCCAGGAGGCGGCAAAACCTGCCCAGTTCCTCTTCCTGCAAGATGCGGGGCGAAGCCAAAATAAACCGTGCGCCCGCCTTCGCACAGGCTTCCCCCCCGGCATAAAGCTCCTCAAGCTTAACCGGCGGTCTGGAGCGGTACTGTTCGCCCCCGAAGCACACTTCCCCGGCCCCCGCCTTCACTGCAGCCTTGAGGGAAGGCAGATCACTTACCGCCACGGAAAGCTCCGGCAGTCCAACGTTGCCGGCACCAGCCCCGGGCACACCGGACACACTGGACAGAGCTTCAGAAAGGCGCCGGCTGAAAACATTCTCTGGAACGGGCGGGCGCCTGAATGCAGCCACCCGGCTATCTTCCAACCTAGCCAGGGCCTGCCTCCGAGCCTCGTTGATCTCACTCACCGGCACCATCAAGGCCCCTTCGAGTCGGCACTTCAAATGGGTCATCTCAAAAGGAGTGTTTCCTAATCGGGCCAACTGCTTTTCCAGGTAATCATATGTTAAGGGCCGCTTTAGGGCCTCCTGGGCCGGGGAAGCAGTAACAGCCTCACCGGAAAATCCCCCGGCGTCTTCTGCCTGAATCCTCAGCGGCTCGTCCATCCGACCGGAAACCGTGAACGTAAGCGGAATTTTTTGCCGCTCCCAGAGAGAATTAAAGCTTGCCCTGGCCTGTTCCATCAGATCGGCATCGTGGGTCTTAAAAACCCGGTCCCCGGGGAAAACCCGGCCGGGTATATCTAATTGCACAGCCACACCCGCCGACGCGCGTTCCACGGGCTTGCCGTTCAGCAAAATTCGGCCAACTTCCCCGGCGGCCCGGCCTCCTCTGGTTACCCAGACCTCGATACCGTCCCCGGTGCGCAGAGGCTCTTCCAGGGCTATTTCCGCGAGGCGGCTGGTGCGGTCAAAGCGCTTTACACGCCCCAGGCGGACCCCTCGGTTGTTCGGACGTTTGAAGCTCATCAGATCCCGGCCCGGGCGCTCGTAAAAATAACCGGTCGTAAAGTCCCGGTTGAAGATTTGCGCCAGATCCCTGGCCTCTTCCGGCATAACAGCAAAGGGTCCGCCTGCCGTAGCCCGGTCCAAAAGTGCCCGGTAGACCCTGACCACCGTTGCCACGTACTCCGGCCTTTTCATCCGGCCTTCGATTTTAAAGGAGTTAATCCCGGCCTCAATTAAGTCCGGCAACCTTTCACTCAGGTTCAGGTCCCGGGGACTCAACAGGTAATCCCCAACCTCCGCTGGTTGGGCCAGGCTACGCCCCTGCCGGTCAACCAGCACATATTTCATGCGGCAGGGTTGGGCACAACGCCCCCTGTTCCCGCTGCGCCCTCCAATCAGGCTGGACATAAGGCACTGGCCGGAATAGCACACGCACAGGGCGCCATGAATGAAAACCTCAATGCCTACCCCACCTGAACGGATAATTCCCTCGATGGATTCAAGGGAAAGCTCCCTGGCCAGCACAACTCTGCTAACCCCGGCCTCCTTTAAGAAATGGACCGCAGGCAGGTTATGCACGGTCATCTGGGTGCTGGCGTGCAGGGGAAGCTCTGGAATGGCTTTCCGGGCTAGCCGGGCCAGACCGAGGTCTTGGATAATGACGGCGTCGGCTCCGCACTGGTAGAGAAAATGAAGGAACCGGACGGCATCCGTAACCTCGGTATTGTCCAGAAGGATATTTACTGTAACATAAACCTTGACACCCCGGACATGGGCAAAATGAATTGCCCGGCTGAGATCACGATCATCAAAGTTACCGGCGGACTGCCTGGCATTGAAGAGCTTGCCTCCCAGGTAAACAGCATCCGCCCCGTTTTCCACGGCGGCCACCAGCGAATCCCATTCGCCGGCCGGTGCTAAAAGCTCCGGCTTTCCGGACATCTATAATTACCCCTTCCGCTCGTACCTGATCAGACCGGCGCAGGGAATCACTTGCACTCCCCGCTTTACCAACTCATCCAATACAAGATTTAACCCCAGTGAATCACTGGCCATATGCCCGGCCACGATTACATTAATATGGTTCTTCTCCGCTTCTTTCCGGTGTTTTTCCCCAATATGCATAACCACCAGTGTACCCACACCGGCTATGGCCAGCTTGGCGTAAGCATCCTCAGAACCGCTGGTTCCCCCGGTCACGTCCACCATAATCTTGCCGGCCCGCTTTTCCTTGCTCCCCAGTACAATGGTCGGCCCCGCGTTGTTCTGAACAGCCTCTGCATATTCCGGAATATCTTTCAAAAGCTTCAGCACTTCCCCGAGAGTTTCCGGCTCTTGCGCATCTATCCGCCTTTGAAGAAAGTCACTAACGTGGTTATCGGCCGGCGTGTGAATGCAGATCAGAGGAATATCCAAAAGCCTCGCGGCGTCTACAGCCCGGTTATGGTTTAAAGGCATCAGCCCCCGCTTTACCTCACTGATCCGCGAGGCCAGAATTCCTTCAGCAACGTTAATTGGAACACCGAACTTTGCCAGCAAGTCCTCCTGCAGCTTCATCACCTGGTAAAGGGCGGCAATAGCTTTTCCCTCAGGGTGGTGAGCAATGATCAGGTCAATTTTACCCTGCCTGGATAACCGGTCGGCCAGCAACACTTCCCCAGTTTCCATATCGATACCTGCCAGCACCCTGGTAACCTCGCGCTCCGGGTCACCGTATAAAATCCTGGTGTCACTGTACGGGTTAAATAGCTTATCCGGGTCGTACTCTTTCTGATCATTTTCCTTCATTTCACCGTAAAGCTTTTTTTCCTTTTCCAAAAGCTTAAGCACAGCTTCTTTTGAGCGCGGGTCTCTTTCGATCCCCTTCTTAATGGCTAGGTGGTATATTTCTCCAATCTTCAACTAGCATTCCCTCCTTACAGATCAACATATCTACTTCCTGGAGATAAACGGGCAATCCTCCAGGTAAAATCTCAGCGGCAGGTCTGCTCCCTCCCGGATCCCCACCCTGGTTGTCACGCGAATACCCCCCCGGGCAGCGCCGGAGCGAATGTGCAACGGACCCCTGGTGAGATCGGCGCCGTTATGCTCGCGGGTAATTCCCATGGCCTGCACCAGCCTGGCCGGACCACTGCAGAGTTCATAAAGCCGGTCCCTGCCGCGCCTGAGGCGCATCAGGTGAATTCCCTCCAGCGGCTCCAGGGCCCGGACCAGAACTGCTTCCCCCACCCCGACCGGGGCGGAGACAGCGTTAAAACAGTAGTACATGCCGTAAATAAAGTAAACATAGGCATACCCCGGTGGGCCGAACATGATCCGGTTACGGGGAGTTGTGCCGCGGGAGGCATGGCAGGCCGGATCTCCCTGGATGTAGGCTTCTGTTTCAACAATCCTGCCGGCGGTTAGCCCGTCTGCAGCATCGTGTACAAGGATGCTGCCTAAAAGCTCTTTGGCAACCGTAACAGTATCCCTGGCGTAAAAAGTGCGGGGTAGAATGCCGTTCCGGCCTATTGCCTGCTCATCATCCTGTTTCTTTACAGTCATAGGATCTCCTATATTTCACCGGCGCCGCAGATACTTTATTAATTCCCCAACCGGCATGGTGTTTACAACATCGTCCGGCTCAAGCCAGGCGCGGCGGGCCACCGAAACCCCGTAGCGCATCTCGTCCAGCCGTTTTAGGTCATGGGCATCGGTGTTAATCGCTACCTTAATCCCTTTTTCTCTTGCCCTGCGGGCGTTCAGATCGTTCAGGTCCAGCCGATCGGGGGAAGCGTTAATCTCTAATATCGTACCACAGTCGGCAGCTGCTTCAAATACCCTGTCGAGATCCAGGTCATATCCTTCCCTCTTGGAGATCAGGCGTCCGGTAAGGTGGCCGATAATGTCCACGTTTTTATTTTCCACAGCCGACAAGATACGGTTGGTCATAGTTCCACGGTCCTGTTTAAAGGCACTATGGACGGACGCCACCACCAGGTCGGTCTCTTCTAAAATTTCATCGGGGCAATCCAGGCCCCCCCTGGGGAGAATATCCACTTCAATACCGGTAAAAATACGAAAATCCTCAAACTCATCATTCATCTTCCGGATTTGTTCGTGCTGCTCCCTAAGCCTTTCCAGGGACAAGCCCCCGGCGATTTTAAGAGAACGAGAGTGATCGGTCACGGCGACGTACTGGTAGCCCTTCGCCCTGGCCCGTTGCACCATCTGCTCAATCGTATTGATCCCGTCGCTCCAGTTTGTATGAAGGTGTAGGTCTCCCTTGATATCTGCAGTCTCCAGCAGGTGGGGAAGACGATTCTCCAGGGCTGCTTCAACTTCTCCCCGGTCTTCCCTGAGCTCCGGGGGAATCCAGGGTAAACCCAGCGAAGCATAAATGTCCTGCTCCTGGATTGCCGCCCCAGGCCCGTCCTTAATGGCTTCGTCCAGCTTCAGGCCGCGCTCTGTAAAGATACGCTGCAACCGCTGGTAATGGGCCCGGCTCCCCGTACTCCTGAAGAGCGCCAGGCCAAAAATTTCCTCCGGCGCCACTTCCAAATCCACAACAACTCCCCAGTTTGTATAAAACCTTGCCCGTCCCGGGCTGCTTTCAAGCATCTTGCGGACACGCGGGTGGCCTGCTACCGCATCAAGAACCGATTGAGGGTCACTACCGGCCGCAACCAGGTCGATATCTCCCACCGTCTCCCGCCGGCGGCGAAGGCTGCCCCCGGCCTCCACCCCGGATACCCCCGGGATCCGCTTGATATACTCAATAAACTCTTCCGCCAAATCCCCTGCGGAGACCAGTAAAACACGGTCGCCCCGGTTTTCACGCATTTCAATGTTTCGGATGATCTCGCTTTCTGTTTTGCTTCCCATTCCAGGTAGCGTTCGGACACGCTTTTCCCGGGCAGCCCTGGCCAGTTCGCCCAGGCCGGTTACACCCAGACCCTCCCTGAGCAAAGCGGCTTTCTTGGGACCAATCCCCGGCAGCGACATGATCTCTAAAAGCCCCGGGGGGAACTCCTGCAGCAACTCCTCGTGTTTTTTCAGGCCTCCTGTGGTTAAAATCTCGCTGACCTTTGCCGCGATGTTTCTACCAATACCGGGAACCTTGGTCAGTCCTCCCTCTTTCCAGATCTCTACCAGCGGTTTATCGAGTCCTGAAAGGATTCTGGCAGCATTTCGGTAGGCTCTAATTTTAAAATAATCTGCCCCTTTCAACTCCATTAGATCAGCCAGTTCCCGAAAAATCCAGGCCACTTCAACATTACGCATAGTAAATAGCCCTCTCTCGCTGTTAAATAAATTTTTTCCGAAATACCGATTATTTACCCGCGAACAAGTGTCTCAATAATTCTCATTATAATCACGAAGAAACTCATGAAGGAGACCTCATGAGTTTCTTCGTGTATTCTTTTGTTCAGATTCCAGAAGCTTTACAATATTATCATGTTCCTCCTGGAGTTTCATCAACTCTTCGGCGATATTCAGGGCAGCCAGCACAGCTGTCTGGATCCTGCTCAACTTTGTGTTCCACCCAGCTAGCTGTTTCATTTTACGGTTGACATACTGTGCCAGCACGATCATTTGCTCCGGTGAATTGTCTCCCTTTAACGTATAATGTTCACCGAAAATTTCAACCTCCACCCGGGATTCCTTCGAAGCCATAAAACTCCTCCAGGTTCACAGTTTTTGGGATACTTCTATGCCACGTCCATTATTTCCTGCCTTCCGCAGTGTATAGTTGCAATATTATCGGTGATAAGAAATCCACCACAACGGCCACTAGCTATAGTACCAAAACTATTAGAGTGTTATGCAAGATTATCCTGTAATCTTCATTATACATAAAAACACTACTCAAATCCATAAAAACACCTTATTTGAAATTTATCAATAATCAATAAGAATTTAATAAATATTTAAAATTAGCTATTTCTACGGCTTCTACAATTGCATAATATTTTGATAGTTTGCCTCTATAATGGTAAAAATTGTCTTTATTGGTCATCTAAGCTATGATATACTAGACTTAACTCAATTGATAAAGGCAAACTCGCTGAAAAGTGGGGACGCAAAGCCTACAGACCTAAAGCTTAAACGCTACGGTGGCTGGGTTGCCGGTGGTTTTTTGGCATACCATTGCTTCATGGTTACCAAAAATATTACATAAGTGCAACCTGCCCTAAAAGGCAGGTTTTTTTATGGAATGCTTATAAAATTATTAAAAATAACCACAATTTAAGAGAATACGGAATCTTGACAAGGGCAAACTCACCGAAAGGTGGGGACGCAAAGCCTACAGACCTAAAGCTTAAAGCTACGGTGGCTGGGTTGCCAGGAAAATTTCCCGGACTCTTATCTGATCCACTTTCTTTTGTCCTGGAAAACAAAAAGGCAACCTGCCCCAAAAGGCGGGTTTTTTGAATTTTATCGGTGTTTTAAATAATTATGGGAGGGTTGCCTGGTGCTTAAGAAGAAAATGCTCTTTAAAAAATTTTTAACCGTATATATGAGTTTTGTTTTCATCTCAACATTTGTTTTCACGTCACCTGCAGAAATCTTTGCAGCTAAAAACCCTTCGTCAGTTGATAAAGATACTCCTACCGTTGTCAATACCAATCCCGAAAAGGATCCGGAGGATATGTTTATGCCCGCGTCATCATTGGAAAGCATTCAAATAATTAACCCATCGTCAGCCGATAAATTTGTCCCTACCATTGTCTCCACCGATTCCGAAAATGATGCGGGGATATTTATTCTCAGATCCCCAGTGGAAAGCTTTGCAGCAAACAACCCTTTGTCAGCTGATAAAAATGCTCCTACCGTTGTCAGCACCGATCCTGAAAAGAAAGCGAGAGATGTTCCAGTTGACAAGAGCATTACTGTTTCATTCAGTGAAAACATTATGGCCGGATTCAATTATGAAAAAATTAAAGTTCAAAACCCAAAAGGGGAAATAGTTAATTATCGGATAAACATAGATGATAACATATTAATTATTGATCAGGTGGATAACCTTGAGCCAGACGCAAAATATAAAGTAACCATACCTTCCAAGGCAGTACAGGACAACAGCGGCAATTCTCTGAAAAAATCTTTCACTTTCGAATATACAACCGGTTCACCTGAGCAAAATGAAGAAATGTCATCGGAGATTACTAATGTCCCAGCAGAAAGAAATACCCTGGACCTGGTTCAGGTCGGTATCAAAGGGGACGGAACAGATGAAGCTTCCACGCTTCAAAGAGCATTAGACTACGCCAGGGACAATGCCATCGGAACTGTGGCTTTCCCCAGTGGAAAAACCATCCTTATAGGCTCTCCCGTCACCGTCCACAAGGGATTAATCGTGGAAGGCAACGGATGCACCCTTAAACTCGCGGACAACCACCCTAACCTGAATTGTTTTGTCTATTTGAAAGAGTATACTCAAACAAGGCAGCTACGGGTAGACGGGAATAAAGACAACGGTAATACGAGAAGCCAGGGCGTAAGGTTGTACAGCAACGCGATTTTTGAGGATAACGAAGTTTTTAATGTAAGCTCATACAGCGTTTTCACCTACAAGGGGGACAATATTAAGATTATAAATAATATAATCCACGATTCCGACCAATATGGTATAGCTACAAACGGGGACACGGGGGACCTGTCCACCGATATTACAATATCAGGGAATAAGATCTACAACTGTAAAGAAGTCGGCATTAAAATCAGGTGGTGTTCCAACAGCCAGGTCACCCAAAATACCATAACCATACCGGACATCCCTGAAGGTTCTGCCGATGGGATCTGCCTCTACAGTTTTGATGGCCCAAACTCGCACGTCGACATTACGAATAACACCATTAAAGGAGAAGGCACAAGTGGGTATAATTTGGGAATCAATTCAGATAACGAAGATAATGAATATATTAACATCAGCAAAAACAAAATTGATGACGTGTACAGGGGAATCTCCATCAATTTCCCTGGAGCAAACGTAACGGAGAATGTGATCAATAACTGCGCCTGGACAGGCATATGGCTTGTTTCTAATGAGTCCATAGTTGAAAATAATATCCTTACCAATTCCGGCATTATGATTAACAACAAGCCTGGATACAACTCTTCCCGCAATCTGATTAAAGGAAATAAAATTAACGGGGGAAACCAGTACTGGAGGGCTAAAAACACAGGGGTATATATCTGGTACGCAACAGCCGGCAATATTATCGAAGGTAACGAAATCAGAGTCGATGACTATGCCGTCAAAATTACCGATGAATTTGGCCTGTCCACCGGTACCATCGTCCGGAACAACACTATCTACAGTCAAACGGATGATGTAATTCTGGACCTCGGAATCTCTACAATAACGACAAACAATACAATTATAAAGTCCTAACGGGAGCAGCTATCCAATCATCATGAAATTCAATTCAGAATAAAATGTAAGTAGTAATTCATTAACAACAATCAGAAATTTGTTTTGAGTTTTAATAACTACCTTTTCAAGTCTTCCTAGCTGTAGAGCACAGCAAGGAAGACTATTTTATTAAGATTTTAATAGGAGGACATAATTTCCAACTAAACTAAAGCTCTAAATACATCCCCAAATGTTGAAATCATCTTTCTTTTCAAATCATTTACTGATAAGATGAAATCACTTAAAAACTCAGTACTAATGGGGGATAAGCCTTGGCAGCTAAGAAGAGGATTACACAAAAGGTGATTAAAGCAATTACTATCACCGTTATTTCTTTTCTATTACTCATTACTTATTTAAACTATATGCTGTCCATCCCATGCAAAACAGACAATCCCACCGAAAATACTGGCAGCAAAACACAGCTAGCAACTTTACAGAGTGACATCAAAAGTGAAATGGATTACAGTCCGAATATCGAAGGCAAGTCACAACTAAATCTCGAGCAGTTCGGCATCAAAGCAGACGGCACGGATGAAGCTTTCCTGCTTCAGGAAGCCCTAGACCATGCCAGAGACAACTTTGTTGAAAACGTTGTTTTTCCCAGCGACAAAACCATCGTTGTGGGCTCGGTCATTACCGTCCATCAGGGATTAAACCTTGTAGGCAACGGATGCATAATTAAGCTTGCAGATAACCATCCTGACCGGGGGGGCTTTATCCGGTTGAAAGAGTATACACAAACCAGGCAATTAAAAATAGATGGAAATAAGGAAAACGGAAACACCGGCACAAAGGGAGTACGCCTATACAGCAATTCCCTTTTTGAAGAGAACGAGGTTTATAATGTCAGTTCACACAGTATTTACACCTATAAAGGAGACAATATCAGCGTCCTAAAAAATATAATTCATGATTCTGACAACTATGGAGTATTCACTAACGGAGAGCCAGAGGACTATGCCGGCAATATCACAATAGCTGAAAATACAATTTACAACTGTAAAGATGCCGGAATTAGAATCAGGTGTTGCGCAAACAGCCTGGTTACTCAAAATACCATTACACTTCCAGACGGAGTTACTGCGGACGGTATTTGTTTATACGGTGCTTCTGGTCCGAATTCAGGCATCGACATTACAAATAATACTGTCAAAAAGGAAGGCAGCAGCGATTACTCAACAGGAATTAACTCGATGGATCAGTACGGTCAGCAAATTAACATCAGCGGCAATAGAATTGACGGCGTATACAGGGGCATCACTATCCACTTCCCCGGGGCAAATGTGACGGGTAACGAAATCAACAACTGCGACTGGACGGGAATATGGCTTATTTCTGATGATGCCGTCGTTGAAAACAATATCCTTACCGAAGCCGGTATGATCATCAATACAAACCGGCCGGATTACAACCCTTCTCGCAACATCATCAAGGGAAATATAATTAACGTAGGGAACCAGTACTGGCGGGCAATGAATACGGGGATATTCATCTGGTACACTACAACGGGCAATGTTATCGAAGGGAACGAGATCAGGGTCGCGGACTATGCCGTCAGGATTACGGATGAATTTGGACAGTCAACTGGGACCATTGTGCAGAACAACTTCCTTTACAGCAAAACAGGTTATATTGATGACCGTGGAAATTCAACAGATATTGCCAACAATCTAGAAACACCCTTAACAACCCCTTTGCTTCAAGAAACTTTTACTCAAAAGAATAAAATTATACCAATAAATCCCTATGATCTGATCAAGGAAATTCTTAACAAATAACGAAGTATACATTATTCAAATCTGTGTGTTTCATTCTTATACGCCATAAAGAGGTGCTTTTTGAGTTTGCATATTCTTTATTATGATCTTCTAAAAGGGTATTATAAAGGAACCGCATCCACTCACGTTCACGAAATCTTAACAAATTTGGTTAAGCATGGACAGAACGTCCTTCTTTACGAATCAAACCCTCATTCTCCATGGTATAGACATGTTGAAAAGCGGGACCCTAAACCCGGCCTTGGCAATAGACTTGCTGAAGCTGTTCCCTCTCTGGGCATTTTTCTCTCATTCTTGGGAGAAGCGCGAACTTTTTTTAAAGGTATTATCGCTCTTAAAAAAGTGAATCAAAAACCGGACTTGGTGTATTACCGTCACAGTCTGTTTAACTCCGGCTACTGGCTGGCAAGATGGCTAAAAGTTGCGGCCATCAAAGAAGTTAACGGTATTTTGGCACACGAAATGAAAGTCACCGGGTCAGTAAGATATCTTCCCTTGAAAATCATAGACCGTATTGAAAGATATAGTTTCCCCAAGGCTGATAAAATTATTGTTGTTACTACCAGGTTAAAAGAGACCTTAACGAAAGCGTATGAAGTACCGGAGGATAAAGTCGTCGTTCTTGAAAACGGTGCCAATACTGATTTATTTAAACCCGTTAATAACGAGAAATTGAAAGAAAAATTAAGTTTGGAGCAAGACTCAAACTATATCTGTTTTTGCGGAAATTTTGTAGCGTGGCAGGGTCTGGAGGTCTTGTTAAGATGCATGCCCCTGGTGTTAAAAGAGTGTCCATCGGCATGTTTGTTATTAGTCGGCGACGGGGAATTGAAAAACAAATTATTTGAAATTGCCAAAGAAATAAATATCTTAGATAAAATCGTCTTTACCGGATTAGTACCCCATGAAAAAGTTCACTGTTATATAAACGCCAGTGATGTTTGCGCAGCCCCGTTCGTTTCGGAAAGAAACGAACAATCGGGTGTGTCACCCCTTAAATTATGTGAATACATGGCTTGTGGGAAACCCGTAGTTGCTTCCAGAATAAGCGGTCTCGAGGCTATAGAAGAATACAAAACCGGTATTTTAATAAAACCCGATGCTCCGGTCGAATTGGCTAAAGCAATTATCACCTTGCTGAAAAATCCACACCTGCGAAAAAAAATGGGTTTAAAGGGACGCCTTTATGTTATTGAGAACAGGAGTTGGGAATCGATAGCCATGAAAACGATTGATACCTTTAAAGAAACTGTAGAGGACATCAGGAAGAAAAAGATGAGAGCACAGTTAGAGGAAACAACATAACGAATGACTGTTTTGACTGTAAACACTCCTGTTTTTTTCCCACTTACTAGGAAAGCTTTACAATATGCCTGGAACCAGTTGGCTGGCAGGATAAAGATAAAGGATAAGCTAGAAGTGCTCATCTATTATGGTCATGAAGAGAATCTGGACCGAAACCTGGATAAACCCTTAATATGGATTAAACCGTGTACAAAGGAAACCTTTGAAAACATCCTGTACCTTGTCGAAAATAGTCTGACATTTCAAAATGTAGCTCATTTTCTACCCGATGCCGGCAGTCATCTTATTGATCAGGATATGCCAGCTTTATTTTGGAGTTCAGGGGCTGAAGACGGCAAAAAGCCTTTTTTGGTAAAAGGCTCCAATCGAATCATATTTAATGTTGACATCCTTGCAGCCACTTTTTTTATGCTGTCACGCTGGGAAGAGGTTGTCCTAAAAACTCGCGACAACCACAACAGGTTTCCGGCTCATGAGAGCACAGCCTATAAACAAGGATTCCTTGACCGTCCCGTTATTGATGAGTATTCAGTTATTCTAAGGGAATGCCTAAAAATACTGAGACCCCGGTGGGCCCCTGAACCCAGCGGTTTTAGGTTAAAAATAAGTCATGATATTGATTCTATGAGCATGTATTCGGGTTTAATAAGCCTGTTATTAAGAACCGCTGGAGATATTGTGAAGCGTTTTAAACCTAGAATGGCCCTTAAAACACTGCAGGATGGAATGCGCGGTTTTCAAGATTTTAAATATAATCCTTATATAAAAAATATAAAGTGGCTTGCGGACGTCTCCCTTGAAAATAGAATAATAAGTTCCTTTAATTTCATGATGTCAAAAAAATCAAAATATGATCCTGAATACGAGCTATCCAAAACCAAGGAAATCATCAACTACTTGCAGGCGCTCCGTTTTGAAATTGGTTTTCATCCCGGCTATTATACTTTTAATAACGATACGCTCTTTCTTATGGAGAAAGAGCGTATGGACCAGGTCCTGGGCAGAACAAACTACGGAGGCCGGCAGCATTATCTCCGATTTGAAGTGCCAATGACCTGGCGTCTCTGGGAAAGAGCAAGCCTTATTTATGACTCAACACTGGGATACCCTGAACAGGAAGGGTTCCGGTGCGGGACCTGTTATCCCTACCAACCCTTTGATGTTTTAGAGCAGCGGATTATAAATATATACGAATGTCCGCTTATCGTCATGGACAGCACTTTAGCAAATTATAAACACATTAACACTATTGAAGCCGAAAAAATCATCCTGGATCTGGCAAAAAGATGCGCATGTGTGGGTGGCGTTTTTACGATGCTCTGGCATAACACATCTCTTTGTGTTAAAAACCATCCATATCGCGAAATGTATAGGAAACTACTTCCATTACTCCAAAAGTTCTAATAATAAGCCATATTTTCAATATGAACTAAAACGATAACTTATAAAAAATACATTACTTGGTGCTATATGACCTCACCTCTCCGTTGTTATAGATGAAATTATACCCGGAGGATTCAAACCGGTTCATAAAAACAGCAGGTAACAGCTGAGCTCTGACATCCCCGTAAAGGTCTGAGTTATCAATGCTGATAGGTTCGTTAAGCGTTGATTTTCTCAAAACGATCATGACGCCTTTTTCATCAAGGGAATTCGTACTGATATAACTTGAACTAAAAGCTTTAAACACAGATTTCAAGTCAGCCTTGAGGAAATAATCAACGGGCTGATAATAAACAAATGCCTCTAGATATGGTATATCCACATTAACTTGCCCCTGGTAGATCCCGTGGATCATCTCTACCGCACAAATCTCGCTTTTCTTGAATTGATTCCTTACAGTCGTTTCCTTCATAACGAAGGGGCAATCCTTATTGATTGCCGGCGTAATAACATTGAGAAAGGAAAATGACACGGTGATAGCCAATAAAGTCAAGATCTTTAGCCAGTGCGATTTAAACAGCTCAGATATCTTACAGATATAGGCTCCTGCCGTTATAACCAGAAAAATTGTAACAAGCGGCATCCACCTATCTGTCAGTAAGGACCTGATGCCAAGCAGCGGCACTGCGTAAACGAGAATGTTAAGAATAATAGCTGGTGCAAGGACACCGAATTTCTTGTTACTGGGCGAAGAGAGCCACAAAAAAATCCCACCGATAGCCCAAAAAGGAGTGATTAAATAACTCAGATGGAGAATTGTTTCCTCCCACAGTGATTTATTGTAATCTATACCAACAATCAGTGAATTGCTTCCATATTCCCCACCGTGCTGCAGCATTTTTGCAAGCTCGAAAACACCCTTGTCAAAGATAGTTTTATCCAATTGGATATAGGTATACATCCAGTATGTAATCATCGAAAACGCAAATATTAACAGGTAATTAATACTAATTCCTTCCCTATCTTTATATAATATTTTGTATATAAATTTTCCAATACATAATGAAGTTAGGCTTAAAAAAACCACTAATGAGGTTAACTGGTGAGTAATAATGATCAGCAGTGCCAGAACTATTCTTAATAATGTTGTCTGGGGTGTTTCTGTGTCCTTTTTTAATAACAAACACAGGACAATCAGTAAATAAACCAGCACCAATGAACCTGGCGTAATGTTTGTCAAACCCGTAACAATTAGCTGATTGCTAAGACTTGCAAGTAGTGCGGCCATTAGCCCGACTTGCTTGGAAGCAATTGATTTTCCAATATAGTATATAAACATTAAAGCCAAAATACCTGAAAAACCAATTGAAAGAAACACGGCATTTTTTATCTCAATCCCAAAAATTAGTTTAGACATTGCGATAAACAAATGTAATATGGGATAATAATAGTACTTGTTTATTATCTCAAAGGGCGGTATATGACTTTGAAAGGTCGTTAAATCCGCCATCTTAACATGCCAATATGCATCGTAACCCATAATACTGGGATAATTATAAAATATCCCGTATCTAACTATTAAAGACAAGAAAAAGATCTTCATGAGTATTAACCATGAAGAATCCTTTTCTCTTTTATAAACTATTTCTATTGAAATTACACCTGCTAAAAGGGCAATCGTTATGAAGTATAAAGGTGTGCGTTGGTATAAATTCATGCTGTAAAGAAATAAGGAAGCGCTGACAAGGATTAAGAATACAATACTCAGAATTAAGCTTGCTGCTCGATTTGTTTGATAGGAGACCGGAGATTTTTTTTGTAAAGTTTTTCTGACATAAAAATACAGTAATGAAGAGAGAAGCACAGTAAAGCCGATATCTGTTTGACGCAAGCCCGTCACATAACATAGGCCAATAATCATTACGCCCAGTAATGCACATAGCACACCTGCGATGACGTCCAAATTTTTTGTGATAGTCCCAAGGTTTAACTTAAAATTTCTCATAAAACATTTCGCATCTTTATATTTTATTTTTCATCCAAATGAAGAGTTTTTGCGGACTTGATAACCATATAGCTTAAAATCAATAGAATTCCATAGGAAATAGACATCACTACCGAATAAGACAAAACAAACAGCCAGTCTGACCACCCAAAGGTACGGGCCAGTGTAAAAACTCCCAATAATATTCCTAACCGTCCAATATCCCAATAGAATTTCAAATCCTGCCGCTCAAGGATTTCAAGAGTACAGGATAATGGAATTGCTACAAATTTGATTACAAACAATAAGGTTAATAGTTGCGTGTAAACCCCTGCCTGTTGCCAGATGTCGCCAAAGACAAGGGCAAATAACCAGGGACCTTTAATACCCAGTAAAGTTATAGGTATACACCCGATCATGAACAGTTTTTTTACGGTTTGACTAAATAATTTTTTTAATTCCTCTACGCTTTCCCTCGCCAAACGGGAGGCTTCCCCATAATATACTTGTGAAACGGCTACCCCAAGAAGTGACATGGGCACTCCAATTACCTGCTCGCCGAGAGAGAACCATCCCAATACCCGGGGCCCGTAAAATGCCGACATGAATAATGGCTGAAGTTCTAACCCGATGGTATTGATTATACCCGAGCTACCGGAGATTAGGGGAAAGCGACGATATCTATAAGCTACCAACCTCATTCGTTCGAAGGATATACGTTTAAATGCCTCTTTGTCATTCTTAACGGCCATGATTCCCAGAGTACCGAATCCCAGTGATTGACCTGCCACCAGTCCCAATAACAGACCTATCGGACCCACATGCAAAAACCCAAGACCCACTTGTGATAACGTTCTTCCCAAGCTTTGACTGACCTTCGTTTGAGCGATGCGGGTGAAGTCCTTTTTTCGTATTGCCCAGTAACTGAGTGCCTGATATGAGCCGGCCCCCAGGAGACTCAAAGATAGTAGCCATAGGTAGGGCTTCAAGGCGGGTGCCCCAACCCAGCGGATAACTCCATCACCAAGCAAGTAAACGGCCGGAATCGTTAGGATGCTGAAACAGAGTACAATTGTTAATGATAACACGAGAAGGTTTGCTGCGTCTTCATCTTTCTTGGGTAATGGAACCGCGAGTTCATAACGTATTGAGGCAATAATCAGAAGAAGGGAAAAGATTGAACCATAAACCGCCAACAACCCGAAATCTTCTGGTTTATAAAGACGGGTAAGAATTGGCATTGTCAGCATGGCCACAAATTGACTTAAGGCTGTGCTGCTCATAAGCAAGAAAACACTATGGGTAAAGTTACCCTTTTGAAATATATTCCTCATCTCTCTAAACCTTATCACAACCCAGGATATTCAACATTCCTTCCACATTCTTAACAATAATTGCAGTAGTATCATCACAATGATTAACGATAAATGAACGCATCACACTCTTCCAATCATACAATTTATTTGCTATTTCAACTGCCTTTTCACTTAAACTCTCCTGGCATTCGTTAAATATGCCTAACTCAATTAAGGGTTGATTGGCTGCCATAACTCGACCGCCTGTATATAAACAAGGAGTTCCCAGTAAGCATGCTTCTCTTGCAACAGTATCGCCGGATGATATGCACGCAGATGCGTAATATAAAAGGGAATAAAAATCGGTTACTGGTTCCTTTAAAACCAAACAACTATCAATATACTTATGCATGAGTGATTTATTTTCCAGAGACAAGATGATTTTATACCCTTGCGCCTTAAGTTTTTGACAAGTTCTATACAATTGAGCATCTTCTAAATGATTATAGTTTAAGCTTACGTTATCTACTTCCCTTACAAAAATATATTTAAAAGGCTCAACTTGATATTGACTCAAAACTTTCGTGGAAGGTATAAAGTAATCGGGATGCAAGTATGCAATCTCCTTAAATCCATTATACTTTTGAATTTTCCTTCCTGTAATGCTAATAGAATTATTCATCAAGATTCTTGTTGCAAAAAATTTATACGAAAGATAGGACAAGGTGTACTCAGGATCGTCTTCAAAAACAAGAGACGGTTTGCCTAATAAAAAAGAGGCATGAGAAATTCCTTCCCCGCCAAAGCCCAATGATAAATTGAAATCAATCTTTTTAAGGACATTATATAATTCTATAATTCTTTTCACCGTATAATTAACTTTATTTAGTAACCCCTTTTTACTTTCCTTTCCAACAACCAGGATATCCAAATTCGGCAGTTCATTTTTTAAAATTTCAACCAGTGGACCTCTAGGCAAGGCTGTAATGATAACTTCAAAATTCCTGGATAATAGCTCATTTATAGCATTCTTAAAAAAATTAATATCAGCGGGGTGGTGAATATCAAAAACTAACCTCAATTGTTTTTATCCACCTCGATTTTTGTGTTCTCAATGTAACTAATCTAACAATTTCGGGCGGCTTTAAAGCTTTTAAATCACCCTCTTAAAAACATCCTTCAATCTTCTGCCCCAGAAATAGTCCTTGATTTCCTTATCATCAATTTGTCGTTTCCTGGTGCAGAATGAGATGAAATAACCAATTAAATAGGGTACGCCAGTAAAATATGGCCGCTGCGTCGACAGAAATAAAACATTTAATAAAACGAGCAGAGGATGCTTGTTCAGGTAGTACGCTGTCTGACCGTTTATCTTATAACCCTTCCATAAGCCATTAGCACTGCTTGTTGCCCTTTGCTGGATTGCAACGATATTTTCAAATAGTTGAATTCGCCAGCCCCTGAGAATTGCTTTAACATTTGAGATCGAGTCCGGCGATGGCTCAAGGGCGTATCCACCCGTGTCTAAAAAACAGGCCTTCGCCCATATTCTACCAGAACCGGCCGGCAGGTGCACACTGCTTTTTTCCCACTGTAAATTCCCGTTATTTTGCAAATAAATGCCGCCGCTAGCTATACCTAAAACTTTATCTTGATCAAATTTTTGCAGTATCTTTTCAAAGTACGCGGTTTCCAAGATGGTATCGGCATCGAGTAACCCAATATAACCATAGGAAATCGATGTTTCCCTGGCATACTGAAGTGCATATTCAAACCCCTTTTTGCAGACATAGGCATAATGAAACGTAATATCCCTCGGGTGCGGCGGTAATTTAACGGTCTTAATCCATTCATAATCATTGATTAGGGTTTCGATAATCACCGACGTGTTGTCTACACTTCCATCGTCAATGATGACCCACAGCTTTGGCTTTAGGGTTTGTTCGACTACAGAATCTGCCACACCGGAAAGATTCTTCTCTTCATTTTTTGCCGGTGTGATCAGGATATAGTCGCGGCTCAAGGTATCACCACCCGGGTTATTAATACACTTCCAGAAAACTACAAACAACTGCTCAAATGCATTATTCAAACCTGCCGGCTAAACCTCTTAGAGCTAAAACCAGGAGATATTCCCCACATTAACAATTCTCACCCAAAGTGTTTAAAAACAACATCACTGAGCTTTATGTAAAAGGGCATGGGTATTCTTCGGACTAATTTTGTTAAAAGCTTATATTTTATGCCCTCCCGGTTTTCACTGAGAGACCTGCGACAACCTGGATGATAGCTGTAATAAAGCTGGTATTCGACCGTCCCCCATCTCTTCTTAAAGTCCCTAAGACCATCATCCCGTTTTGAGGTGCGGCCAAAATCATAGTACCGGAATCCGGCTTTGCAGGCGTCTTCAATACTTTTCCACACATAAGCATTATTTGGTCTCATTTGAAGATAGTTAGGGTCCGATGCCCCGTAGCCATATAGAACAGTGTCTTTATAGTAGAGCATGACCCCCCCCGCAATCATTCTATTATTGTATTTTGCAGCGTAAAGAGAAACATAATCGCCCAAATAAGTAAACAGGTTTTTGAAGAAATTCCAGGGATGGCAAGGAACACCGAGTTCCCTTTTGTTTAAGCAATTTAATTTATAGAATTCCTGGATGTCCCTCAAATCACGAGTGACTTCAACATGAACCCCAGCTTTTTTTGATTTATTAATTGCCCTGGCAACACTCCCCTTATTAGCCTTTCTTAAATAATTCCATACTTGTTGAGTATTTTCATTTAATTTTAGAATATAAGTCGAAAATGAATTATCGTTTTTAAACTCGCTGACATCAACCTTGTCCCTTATTTCAAAATACTGAATACCATGACTCAAGCATAAATTAATCCCACTGTTAATTAGCTCTTCAAAAACGGCCGGCTCACCTATATAGCCACACCTGTGTGAAAACGGCAAGGAACAAAGTCTGCTGCCGGTGATGAAACTGTCCACGTGAAGCAAAGGCAGCAACCCGACAATTCTACCGGAATCATTTTTTGCATAAAGATAGTGGGCTTCATAGTTGAAGGTTTCCTCCAGAAACCGCTTCCACCCGGGGGTATGATAGACACTTGCGTCCTTGTTGTTTTCCAGAAACGTCAACCACTCTTCTCTTTGAACCTCGGTTGAGATTTGTGTCATTAACTTATCCTTACCCATATTTTCTTTGCAAAGTTAAATATATAATCCTTCAACCCGCTGGTTGCCCAGCCGGTCAAGTTGGGATCCCATCTCTCAGGGTGGGTTACAAGGTATAAATCACCTGTGTTTTTATCTTTAATCCATTCTATCAAACTCTTCGTGGATCCCGTGGGTCCGGCGCTCCCGCGACCGGGAAGAAAATCCCTGACATTGTTTTTGGAATTCCAACTCCGTCCAGTATCGGACAAGTAGGAGATATCCTTCTCCAAAAACGAAAGATACCCTTCCCCAATAATACCAAATTCTTTAAAATCATAGCACTTCCATAAGTCACGATTATCGTATCTTGAAAGCGGGCTTCCGTGCATGCAAATCGTAAAGACATCACAGATTTTTCGAAACTCCCCCAGTTCTAAATTAAAAAGCTTGATGGCCTCCTCATACCGGCCCCTCGTTTTAGCCAGGACTTCGTAGTGATACCCAATTTCGTGCCCCAGATCGCATATTCTCCGAACAAGATCAGGCTTGAATGTGTAAGGATACCTGAAGTAATAAGTGGATTGAATACCCAGCTCGGCCTCCATTTTTGCCATCTTTAGAGCGTTAGCCGGTTTTCGGTCCACATCGTGCCTTAACACAACCCGCTTTTCGCTTTTTACTTTTGACTCCAGGCATGCCTGAACCGTATGAGGTATAAAACCGGCCTCAATCAGCATCAGGCATAATCTTTTGTACTTCTGCAGCGTGAAATCAAGCACTTTTCACCCATCCGCATCTATATAATTTTACTTAGATAAAATTCTGGCCTCGGTTTTGTCCCGCCCAATGAAACTGATTACTTTCCTGCTCAACCTCCAGCAAAAATTGCGTAAAAGTAAAAACGATACTTTGCGTATGTAAGGGCCATATTTGATCTTTGATTTTTCATCTCCATAGCGGGCGGGCATATCTACTTCAATAACTTTCATTCCCAACACGTTTAGCCTGGCGAGCAAGTCATTGCAGTAACCGTAATAGGTATATACCTCATCCAGATTCAGACACTGGAGAGCGTTTCTCGATATTGCCGTATAGCCGTTCTGGGGGTCTTGAACATGATAGTAGCCGGAAGATATTTTAGTCAGCGTGGAAAGAATAAAATTACCAAATTGCCTCCACCTGCTCATGCCGGTCTTGTGCTCTTTTTTAGACAGACGGTTGCCCTTGCTATAGTCTGCCATGCCGTCAATTAGGGGATTAAGCAACCGGGTAAGCTGAACAGGGTCCATCTGGTTGTCACCGGCCATTACTGCCGTGGCGCTGATCCCTTCTGCCAGCGCCTTTTTATAGCCTGTTATGATAGCGGCCCCCACACCCCCGTTCTTCTCGTGCTGGATTAAAACAACCTTCCGATCGCGTTTCTGAAACTCCCGGATAATCCCTGGCGTGCGGTCAGTGGAGCCGTCGTCCACCGCGTAAACCCGGTCCACATAAGCAGGCATGCCGGCAAGCGTTTCGCCGATTAACTTCTCTTCATTATAGGCTGGTACCACAACCCCGATTGTGTGATTTCTATACATCTTGCCCGCCTTTCTGCTTCACTGTCCCTGCAATTTCTTTTGAAGCACTCTCCAAGATTTTGATTACATCAATTGCACTGCACCCGTCCGAAAGGGGAGCTTTTCTCTGCTCAACAGCCTGGAGGAAATGCTCGCATTCCAGGCGCAGGGGCTCGGCGCTGCCATGGAAAACCACTTCACAGCCCTGATCCCGGACGGCTAAGCCGGAGGAAATTCCCTTGCGGTGCAAAGTCACCGTTTGTTCCAGTTCATTGTATACCAGCATGGCCTCCGAGCCGATGACAGTTAAGCGGCGGTGCTGCTCCGGCCAGAGCCAGGAGACATGCAGGTTTGCTTTCACACCGCTTTTAAAGGTCAAGTGGACATAAACGTCGTCCGCTATCTGCGGCTGAAGAACACACTGCCCGGTTGCTTCGACAGCCTCCGGCGATTGGCCGACCAGGTATAGCAGCACCGCTATGTCGTGCACCCCAAAGCTCCACAGCACATCTTCATTTGCCCTTACCCGCCCCAGCTTAAGCCGTTCCTGGCTCAGGATCCGGAGGTCTCCGACGGCGCCGGACAATATGTACTGCTTTAGCCACTGAATGGCCGGCTGGTAAAGAAGCAAATGACCAACCATCAGCACCCGCTCCTTTTGTCCGGCCAACTCCACCAGATTTTCTGCATCCGCCGAGGACAACACCATCGGTTTTTCCAGGAAAACGTCCTTTCCAGCCAGTAAGGCCGCCCTGGCCAACGGATAATGGGTGGGGGCCGGAGTTGCGATCAGGAGTGCCTGGATCTCGGGATTGTCCAGAAGTTGCCGGAAGTCCTCATAAATTACTAGATTGTTGTATTTTTTTGCTAAGTTCTCCTTTTGGGCCGGGTCGGTTTCAACTACCGCTGCCAAAACACCCATCTGATCAAGCGTTTGCACCAGGTTTTGGCCCCAATTGCCGGCTCCAACAACAGCAGTTTTTAGCACTGGACCTCCCCTTTCCAGAATTCACAGATCACATGCACCACGCGGTCGACCTCTTCTCCCGTCATTTCCGGAAACATGGGCAGCGATAAAACTTCCCTGGCTGCCTGCTCTGCCCGGGGGAAGTCCCCCTCCTTGTATCCCAGACTGCGAAAAACCTCCTGTCTGTGGAGGGGCAACGGGTAGTAAACCGTACTGCCGATCCCCTTGTTTTTAAGATACTGCTGCAGCCGGTCTCTTTCTCCCACAGCGAGGGTATACTGGTGGTAAACGTGAAAGCAACCCGGAAGCTGACGCGGCAGCCGGATAACTCCTTTTTGAACCAGCCCCGAAGAATTCAAAAGCTGATCGTACAGAAGGGCTATTTCCCGCCGCCTTTCCGTCCAACTGGGGAAGTGTGCGAGTTTGACCCTTAAGACAGCTGCCTGCATCTCGTCCAGCCTGCTGTTACACCCGAGCGCCTCATGAATATACTTCTTCCGGCTCCCGTGAACACGGAGCATCCTGACGCGCTCGGCAATTTCCGGGTCGCTTGTGACGACCATGCCTCCGTCGCCGAAGCAGCCCAGGTTTTTTGTTGGGAAAAAGCTGATACACCCGGCATCGCCAATGTTACCCACCGGCCCATCTTGTCCGGAAGCCCCTAAGGCCTGGGCGGCATCTTCAATCACTTTAAGCTGATTTGCCCGGGCTACCTGCATGAGCGGCTCCATGTCAGCGGGATGACCGTAAAGGTGAACCGGCAGAATTGCTTTGGTACGCGAGGTGACACGGGAGGCGGCAAGCACAGGGTCGAGGTTATACGTCACAGGATCAATGTCCGAAAATACAGGCACAGCGCCGGCCCGGGCAATTGCGCCGGCTGTTGCAAAAAACGTGAAAGGTGTGGTAATCACCTCGTCACCCTGGCCAACTCCGCAGGCCAGGAGAGCCAGATAGAGGGCGTCGCTTCCGTTCGCCACACCGATGCCGTACCGCGCTCCGCAAATCCGGGCAATCTCGCTTTCCAGTTCCTGCACGTTTTCCGCCAGAATAAATTGCCCCTTCTTAATAACTTCATCCAGGACCTTTCTTAGATCTTCTTGCAGAAGAATGTTCTGGCGTTTTAGATCAAAACCCGGAACGGGATGTCCGCTGCATTCTGACACCCCGGGGCCCGGCAGGTTATCCTCCTGGAGCGGGGCCGAAAAAATTATCTCTTCCCCCGGAACATCCCTTTCGACCCTTGCCGGAATGCCTTTTACCAGTTTGCGCGGCGGGGTATCCCGGGTCACCAGCGCTCCGGCGGCCACAAAGGTTTCCTCGCCCACAACAATACCGGGCAGAAGAATGCTTCCCCCACCGACCCGGGCGCCCCTTTTGATAGTGGGTCCCTTGATGTATTTAAACCTCTTCTCGGTTCGGCCCATAAAGTTGTCGTTATAAGTCCGGGCGCAGGGTCCGATAAAAACATGGTCCTCTACCGTTGTATACGCCGTGATATAGGCGTTGGTCTGGATTTTCGTAAAATCTCCTATCGCAGCCTGATTTTCAATTGCTACTCCCCGCCCCACCAGTACGGATAAGCCCAACTTACATTTTTCCCGAACAGAGGCATAATCCCCAAAAAAACAACCGTCCTTGATCAGCGTCCCCCGGTAAATGACCACGTGACTGCCCAGAATGCAGTTTTTACCGATTTGCAAAGGGGGTAGTTCAGATGCTTTTACTGTACTGGTGGCTGCAGGCGTCAGGGGGCGGCCCAAAATGCACCCGTCTCCAACCTGTGTATTGGCGCCAATAATTGTACCGGCGTGGACAACAACATGATGGCCGAGCTTTACGCTCGGCTCAAGAACAGCCCCTGCTTCGACGATGCAGTAATGGCCTATTTGACAGTCAGGGCCGATTTGCGAGGACGGATCTATAAAACTAAAACTGGTTTCCAATTATATACACTCCATTACCCCTGGTTTTAAATTTTAATAATTTTTTCCCTGTTGTTTTGTACTTCCCTGGTGGCATTGCGCGTGTCCAGAATTTGCTTGGAGTGCTTCGCCACCCACTCGTAATCGATACCCGAATGACCGGTCAAAATCAGCACGCAGTCAGCTTCCTGCAGTCCAGCGACGCTCAACGGGTGGCTTTCAAATTCCCAGGTGTAGGGTTCGTGCGGCTTGAGGTAAGGAACATAAGGGTCGTGATAGCCAATCCCGGCGCCCTCCCGCAGGATCAGGTCGATGATCTTGAGGGCCGGGGATTCACGTATATCCCGGATGTCTTTTTTGTAGGTTACACCAAGAATAAAAATTTTAGCTCCTTTTAGACAACTGCCGGCATTGTTCAAAACACGGGTCAGTTTGCGAACAACATGGTAGGAAGCCTCAATATTAATTTCGCCCGCCAGTTCAATAAAGCGGGTGTGAAAGTCATACTGACGCGCCTTCCAGGTAAGGTAAAAGGGATCTATTGGAATACAGTGCCCCCCTACCCCGGGGCCGGGGTAAAAAATCTGGATTCCGAAGGGCTTTGTACCGGCAGCATCAATGACCTGCCAGACATCAATGCCCATCCGGTCACAGAGAAGCATCAGTTCATTAACCAGCGCAATATTAACCGATCTATAAGTATTCTCGTAAAGCTTTGAGAGTTCAGCCACCTCGGGGCTCGACACCGGTGTCACGTCCGGGTGAAGTTTGTCTTCGCGACGCCGTCGCGGACCTTTGTAATTGACGGTATTGGAATAAAACATCCGGGCAACTTCCAGACAGGCCGGTGTAATTCCGCCCACTACCCTTGAGGTGTTTCTGGCGTTGTGGTGATCGTTGCCGGGGTCAATTCGCTCCGGGGAATAGGCAAGGAAAAATTCCTCGCCTACCGTCAGGCCGCTCTCCTGGAGCTGGGGGAGGAGCACATCCCGGGTCGTACCGGGATAAGTGGTGCTCTCAAGCGTTACTAAATTTCCGGGTCTGAGCATTAAAGCGATTTCCCGGGCTACATTCGCGATATAGGAGATGTTGGGCTCCCGGTTGATGGTCAGGGGCGTAGGAACACAGACAACGATGATATCCACATCCGGCAATTCAGCAAAACTGGAGTATGCGGAAATCATTCCCCCCTGCACCAGTTGTAACAGTTCATCATCCTTCACATCATCTATGTAATTTTCCCCGCAGTTTACTTTCCCGGACCGGGCGGGATTATGGTCAAGGCCCACCACCTTAAAGCCCACCTTTGCTATCTCTACGGCCAGGGGAAGGCCCACGTAACCAAGGCCAATCACGCTAATAACGGCTGTTTTATCACCGATCTTTTCCTTGAGCCGGCATGCGTATGGAGTTAATAATACTTCCGGTGTCTCCACGCTAAACCTCCTTCGCTCATCTAAAAATAGAGAATATTAAGGCCGGGGAACCGGCCGCAGGTCTATTTATCGGTTTAACGATTCAATGATTCTTGCTTTCAGAATCAGTCCAAAAACAATTAAGAGCGGCACCATGGCCACATTCAGAACAAGGCGAAGACTCCTCAGGTGAGCCTTTTTACCGGCACAGTCAGAAGACTTAGACGCCGTTGACACGAATTCCTTGCCGATAAGCAGGGCAATTAAGGCCAGGGGGGATAGAACTTCCATGCCGGCCCTTACCTCGCTGAGGATTAAGGCGACAACAAGGACCATTATAACAAAAGCGGTGACAGTGAAAGGAAATTCTCTGTTTCGGCTTACTTCACCAGCTGCCGGTACCAGCTCCGGATGATTTAGATCGATATTTCCGGGAACAGAATCTGCTATATTATTTATATTGTACGGAACTGTTTCAGGCTCCGCTGCAGGAAAAACTTTTACAATTTTTTTTTTGTTAATACTATAAGGGTAAAAATACTTCTTTTTAATGACAACTTTCTTTAGCCTAACGGGTACTTTTCCGACAACAATTTCTCCTAAGGCTCCTGCACCGACAGCTCCTTCAGTGCGGGCAATTTTTATATCAACTAGATCGGATGGTTTTGGCTGTTCTTGAATATGTTCAGCGGAGTCATTGATCATTTCCTGATCTTCAGTTTCGACTCCAGCACGGATATCTTCCGGTGGAACACTTTCCAATACTAGATCGGATGGTTTTAGCTGCCCTTGAAGCAGCTCACCACGTTCTTTCATCAATTCCAGATGAGTGGAATCGAGTATAGATAGTAACTTCTTTCTTAAACACTCTTCATGAGTCTCAATCTCCGACGTGCAAATCGCTTTGACCTTGGCCTGGCCCTTAAGAACGATTGAACATCCCTTCTCCTGCGCGTTGTCAATGAGCACTTGACCCGCCGCTACTGCTTTTTCCCTGGCCATTTCCAAGATTGATAAGGATGGAAGGGCGGGCGACAGATGCTGCATGGCTAACTTTTCTTGAAGCTGTCCGTGCTCGGCCTTGAGCTTCGCCACGGCAGAATCCAAATCATTTAACTTATTTTGATGATCGGTCTGTAAAACCTTAATGTAATGGTCAACTTGTTTTTGGCTATAGCCAAAGATCCTTTTTTTAAAAAGTTTAGTCATGATTGTTACCCCGGTAAATTAATTTTTTATAGAAAAGATCAAATTACCTTGATTACATGATTCCCCGAACTATCAAATCAATTAGTTAAAGTAGGCAAGTTTTTACGAAGGTTCAATCAACAACCGATACTTTACAATAATCTCCTCAAACTCTGTCTTTGCCTGGGAGTATAAACTCTGCAATTCATCTAATTCCCTTTTCTTTGATTCCATTTTTTGCAGCACTTCGTTTTCCATCTCTGCCACAACGCTTCTAGCATCCTCTTCAATGGTAATGGCTTTTAACTGCGCCTGAATAAAAGCTTCCGCAACAGCTTTTTCAGCCTTCTGGTATTTGATCAGCTCCGCTTGCAAAGATGATATTTCGTCCTTCAGTTGTTCGTTTACTTTCATCATATTATTAATCTCTAATTGAAGCGATTGGGCCTTTTTCTCGTATTCAACATTCATTTTATTAATATAGTTATCTACTTGATCCTGCCGGTAACCCCAGAGCTTTCTAGAAAACTGCATTGAAATGCTCCTTCCTAAAACTCTACTTGCCCAATACTCCTCTAATAATAAAGAATGTTCCCTTTAAAAGAAGAAAAAGGCCTGTGGATACAAGCCTTAAAAATATCAACCAAAGAAAGAGCCTTTGGTCTTAATTCGGCCTGCCTTCCTTAAATAAGGTATCTCCTCTTAGGTCTTTTTAAAAAAATATTCCTTTTTTATACCTTTATACCCTTATTATTATTCAGAGAAAACGAAAAGGCAAGCTTTATTTTTACTAATAAAGATCCAAACTATTACGGTTATTAAAGAAAATCTTACAACCAAATACTCTCGTCCTTAGAAAACCGTTTCATGCTTACCGGCAACATCTTAACTGCGTAATTCGGCCCCAAACCGCCGGGCCAACTCCAAAGAAATACGTTTTGTCCGATCATCGGCCTCCGCATCTGTAAGGGTCCGGTCAACTGCCTGGAATTTAAGGGAGAACGCCATGCTCTGGTGCTCTTTGGAAACCTGCTCCCCGCGATAAATATCAAAAAGTGAAACAGAATTGAGTAGATCCCCTCCCGCGCTTCGTATTGCAGCGATGATCTCGGCGGCCGGCGTATCCTGTTTGACTACGATTGCGATGTCCCTCTCAATTCCCGGGAATTTTGGCAGGGAGCTGTACATAACGGGCTTCCCGGAAACAGCCAGGAGTTTTGTGAGATCTATTTCAAAAGCTACCGCCTTTTCCGGTAGTTCGTAATGCTCCAGAACATCGGGGTGCAGTTCTCCCAGAATGCCCATGCTTATTCCTCCTACCTCCAGGGAGGCGCATCGCCCGGGGTGGAAGCTCGGGTTTGCGGTCTCAGCCCGGAACGTGACCGGCTCTGTAGCGATTCGGCAAAACAGGCCCTCTAAGATGCCCTTCAAGAAGTAAAAATCCATCTCTCGAGGCGCTATATTCCAGCTTCCGGGAGCACTTCCCATTGCGGCAGCGGCAAGGACGGGGCGTTCCTCCGGAAGACTCTCCTTCCCCCGGGGGTAAAAGATCCGGCCGATTTCAAACACGGCCCCGTTCTGGACGCGGCGGTTATAATTCCTGGCCAGTATTTCCAGAAGGCCGGGCAGCATCATTGTCCGCATGATCGAATGCTCTTCGCTAAGCGGGTTTTGTATTGTTACGACATTCCTCAAGGGGCTGTCTTGTGGCAGGTTCATGCGGTTGAACATCCTGGGGTGCGTAAAGCTGTAGGTAACCACCTCGTACAGCCCGGCTTCGGCCAGGTTGTCGCGAATCTGTTTGATAAATAACTGCCCTTCGGTGCGGCTCCCCTGGGTGGACTGTCCGTATGGAAGAGTGACCGGCGCCCGGTCGTAACCGTGCATTCTGGCAATTTCCTCGATCAGGTCGACTTCCAGGTTAACGTCAACCCGGTGGGTGGGGACGGTCACCAGCAGTTCCTCTCCGGCATCCTGCACCTTAAACTGAAGGCTTGTCAGAATTCGCGCGGCCTCCTCCCCGGAAATATCCTCTCCAAGAACATACGACACCCGGGCCGGCCTGAGAGAGACGGCCCTGTCAGTCAGTGGATCCGGGCAAACGTCAATCTTTCCAGACACAATCTCCCCGGCGCCCATCTCGTAGATCAGCTGTGCTGCGCGGTCTGCCGCCTTGGCGCAGCCGCCGAGATCAATCCCTTTTTCAAAGCGTTGGGAGGCCTCTGAGCGCAGTCCCAGGATTTTGGATGTTTTGCGAATGTTTATGGGATTGAAAAAAGCCGATTCCAGCAGAACCGCCGAGGTTTCACCGGTTACCTCGGTTGCCAGGCCGCCCATGACCCCGGCAAGGCCCACCGGCCCCGAGGGATCGGTAATAACCAGCATATCCGGGGTGAGAGTTCTCTCGACGCCGTCCAGGGACACCATCTTTTCCCCCTCCCCGGCCCTGCGCACGATGATCCGGCCTTCTTTAAGCAGGTTGAAGTCAAAAGCGTGCATGGGCTGCCCGAGCTCCAGCATGACGTAATTTGTAACGTCAACAATATTGCTGATTGGCCTGATCCCCGCATTGCGCAGGCGTTGCTGCATCCACAGGGGAGAGCGCCCCACCTTAACATTTTTAATCAGCCGCCCCGCAAAGCGCCTGCATAGGTCAACGGCCTCAATATCTACCCGGACCTGGCCTTCGATTGATTCCTCCATTTCCGGGAATTCCGGCTGGGGTAGACGGCACGACCGCCCCAGCAGGGCTGCCACCTCCCGGGCCACGCCGAGCACGGAAAGGCAGTCGCCGCGGTTGGGCGTAAGGTCAAGCTCAAGGATATAATCATCCAGCCCCAGGACTTCTTTAGCGTCCTTCCCCAGGGGAGTGCCCGGCGGTAGAATCATGATTCCGTGGGCTTCTTCGGAAGGCATGGTTTTGGGGTCGATCCCCAGTTCCTGGCCTGAGCACATCATCCCCCGGGATTCCACACCCCTCAGTTTAGCCCGTTTGATGACCAGCCCGCCGGCAAGCCTGGCCCCCTCTACAGCAACGGGGATCACGTCCCCTTCGCTGACGTTGGTGGCGGCAGTAATAATCTGCAGCTTTTCTTCTCCTGTGTCTACCCTTGTAACAATCAATTTATCAGCATTGGGATGAGGCTCGATGGATTCAATTCGTCCCGTAATTACTTTTTTAACCCCTTCACCCGGTTCCGTAACCGCTTCCACAGCAATGCCCGCCAGTGTGAGGCGGTCTGCTAGTTCCTGGGGAGGAATGTCAATATCAACAAACTCTTGCAGCCATTTATAAGATACGCGCACGTGCAGCTAACCTCCTGTGTTTAATCGATGGCGCGGATGCCGGCCGTCGAAATATAAATACTAGTTGTTCTAAAACTGCTGCAAAAACCGCAGGTCGTTTTCAAACAGCAGGCGCATATCATCAATGCCGTATTTCAGCATGGTCACCCGCTCTACTCCCATACCAAAGGCAAAGCCCGTAACATCCTCGGAGTTGTAACCCGAAATCTCCAGCACCCGGGGGTGTACCATTCCTGCCCCAAGGATTTCCAACCAGCCGGTGTTGGAGCAAACTCGGCAACCGCTTCCACCACACATTACGCAGGAAATGTCGATTTCCGCACTTGGTTCGGTGAAAGGGAAAAAACTGGGTCTGAATCTGGTTTTGGTTTTTTTACCAAACATCTGTCTGGCAAAAAGGCCAAGGGTGCCCTTCAGGTCGCTGAAGGTAATTCTTTTATCTACCGCCAGCCCCTCCACCTGGCTGAACATGGGTGAGTGGGTGGCATCGTCGTCACGGCGGTAAACCTTGCCGGGCACAATAATCTTAACCGGAAGCGCCGGTGTTGTTTTCTCCATTGTCCGTACCTGAACCGGCGAAGTATGGGTCCGCAACAAAATATCCCCGGTAACAAAGAAGGTGTCCTGCATATCCCGGGCAGGGTGATCTTTCGGCAGGTTCAGAGCTTCAAAATTATAATAATCGGTCTCAATCTCCGGGCCCTCGGCGATGCTGTACCCCAGCCCCAAAAATATTTCCTCGATTTCTTCCAGGACAAGGTTTAGAGGATGCTTTCCACCCCTGCGCACCGGCGTGCCGGGGAGAGTTACGTCAATGCCCTCGCTGCGTAGCCTTTGCTCCTTAACCCTATTTTTCAACACGGCCGTCCGGGCCGCAAGCTCTTCTTCAATAGAGGCCCTGACATCATTGGCAATCTGACCGATCCGCGGCCTTTCCTCCGCGCTCAAGCCCCCCATACCGCGCAAAACATGGGTCACTTCTCCTTTTTTACCGAGAAACCGGACCCTGATCTCATTCATTTCCTCGAGGCTTCCGGCCGCTAATAGGGCCGCGCGCGCCTCCTCACCAAGTTTTCGCAACTTTACCTCCAACAAAAATACCTCCCGCTGCGTAAGTTGTTTAAATAGACATCCATGCCACTGGAGTAGCGCCAGCAGAGGATGAAAATTAGCGATGTAGGTTCGATTTCGCAGTCATCGAGCCACTAATTTTAGTCTTATAGCTACTTATACCCGTAAATGACCATAAAAAAACGCCCCCTCTACAGGGACGGATTATTTTTGTTTTTCCGCGGTACCACCCTCTAGTCTATACTATTTAGGCATAAACTCACATCATTGTACGGGGTAAATAAAAAAAACCCGATACTGTCTTCCGATAACGGTAGAAGAACCGGCGACACCTACTTGTGTAACGTTCAGCTGCAGTTCCGGGGTGAACTTCAATGGACCTAATTCTTAAGAGGGCTTCCAGTCCAGCGGCCCTCCTTCCCTGAAGAACGCCAGCCATCTACTTTTCCCCTTCATTACCATTGCTCTGTTTTATCTATAAAAACCTAGTGGACAGCCAACCTCCTGTAGAGTATGTAGGCTCTCACGGAACCCGTCGCCTCGAACAGCCTCCAAAAAAAATCGGCGGTTAAAAGCATCTAACCACAACCTTTCCTCCGCTTTTTGGGGACCTTTTCGGTTTGATTATACCATAGACCAAAATTGATGACAAGGAAGTTTACAGAAAAATCGAAACCGGTCCGGAGTAACTGCAATTTTTATTGAACCTATTGGATTTACTGGTTTAAGCTACGCTGCCGGACAGCCTCGTACAGGAGAATCGAAAGGGATACGGCCACATTGAAAGACTCTGCTTGCCCCGGCATCGGAATTCGCACCCGTTCAGACACTTTTCCCAGGACAAAAGGGCTGGCTCCCTCCGCTTCACTCCCTGCAACCAGGGCGCAGGGTCCGGTCAAATCACTTTCGTAGACGATTTTTACTCCGCGGGGATCGCCAGCCACAGATTTAATACCCGAACGCTCAAAAAAGGAAAAGACCTCTTCCGGAGTCAGATTTTGGGCCACCGGCACGTGAAAGATCGAGCCCATTGTTGCCCGTAGAGCTTTGGGATTATAAATGTCGGCTGTTCCTCTCAAGAGGAAAACTCCTTCCGCGCCCGCGGCATCTGCCGAACGGATCATGGTTCCCAGGTTTCCCGGGTCCTGCACACCGTCAATCAGCACCAACAGAGCAGACTTTTTTGGTGTCCGGAAGTCCTCCAGAAGGGCTCTGCGCTGCTTCACCACCGCCAGTATGCCCTGAGGTGAATCAGTTTCCGCCAACTGCCCGAAGAGACCCTCCTCCACCTCCACTACCTGGATCCCACTGGCCCAGGCGTTCTCCAGAAGAGCTGCCCCCCGCCGGTTTCCCATCGCCCGTGGACTATAGGCCAGCATTTCGACCAGCCAGGCCGATTTCAGGGCCTCCTCCACAAAACGAACGCCTTCCACCAAAAATTTTCCTTCCTGCTCCCGGAAACGGCGCAACGCCAGACGGCGCAGGTACTTCACACGGGGACTGTGCTTGCCCGCCACGACCGGCCCCTCCTAACTATCCTCAAGGGTTTTTAACTTTTCGTTCCGGCCCACGATCACCAGTACATCCCCATCTTTCACCAGGTGTTGAGCCCCGGGTGAGATGATTACGTTATTTCCACGTCTGATGGCCAGAATGGTAACCCCGTATTTCCCCCGAATGTTTCCCTCGCCAAGCGTCTTGTTGACAAGCTCTACCGGTGAGATCAGTTCAATAATACTGTAGTCGGGAGATATGTTGATCTGGTCGAGGATATTCTTGGAGACGAGGGCGTGCGCCACCCGGACTCCCATATCCCGCTCGGGAAATACCACTTTGTCAGCGCCGACCCGTTCCAGGACTTTCCCGTGCAGGTCGGTTACCGCCTTGGACACCACTCTCTTCACGCCCAGCTCCTTGAGCATCACCGTAACCAGAATGTTTGCCTGGATATCCTGTCCGATGGCCACGATGACAACGTCAAAATTGCGGATACCCAGCGCCTTCAAAGCCTGCTCGTCCATTGCATCCACCTGAACGGCGTGGGTCACATACTCAATGATATTATTGACCTTTTCCTCACTGGTATCAACTGCAAGAACGTCGTAGCCCATTTTTGACAATGTCAGGGCTATACTTGTCCCAAAGCGCCCCAGACCAATCACTGCAAACTGCTTCATTTCTCTCCCCCGCCTACATCTTTTAATATTTAAGGACTTAAAATGTTAGATGTTAGTTTAACCTGCAGTGTGTTTATTGCTTTCCATGATTATAAACAAGCATGGCAATTATACCATGCTGTTTTTTGTAAATACTGTATTCAATTATCAACAAGCCCTCTTATAGCCTGGCCTTGGCCATCTCCACCAGTTGCCCGAAAGCCTTGGTGTCGTTTACGGCGATATCGGCCAGGAGCTTGCGGTTGATGTCAACCCCGGCCAGTCTCAGGCCGTTCATCAGCCGGCTATAAGAAATGCCGTTCATTCTGGCGGCCGCATTAATCCTGGCAATCCAAAGCTTTCTAAAATCACGCTTTCTAACCCTACGGTCACGATAAGCGTAGACCAGTGACTTCATAACCTGCTGGTTGGCAACGCGGTAAAGCTTACTTTTTGCACCCCGGTATCCTTTTGCCAGTTTAAGTACTTTCTTATGTCTCTTTCGGGAAACCACACTGCTTTTGGCCCGTGGCATCGTTCATTCCTCCTATTTAGAGCGATTCTTTAGAAAAATTAAGGCAGCAACCTTCTCAGTTGTTTGGTGTCAGCATCGCTGATAAACGTGGCTTTTCGAAGGTTTCGTTTCCTCTTGGGACTTTTCTTGCCGAGAATATGGCTATGAAAAGCATGAGAACCCTTGAATTTTCCGCTGGCCGTCTTTTTAAAGCGCTTTGCAGCACCGCGGTGGGTCTTAATTTTTGGCATTCTTGCTGCAACTCCTTCCTAATTGTCTAGTTTCGGCGCCAGAATCATAATCATATTCTTGCCTTCCAGTTTAGGCAGCCTTTCAACCGTAGAAATGTCCTTTACATCCTCAGCCAGCCTTTTCAGGAGCTGCTGGCCAAGCTGGGTATGGACAATCTCACGCCCACGAAAAATAATGGTGGCCTTCACCTTATCTCCGTCCTTCAAAAACCGGATGGCGTTTTTTGCCTTCACCTCAAAATCATGGTCTTCAATGTTGGGGCGTAGTTTGACCTCTTTGACGCTGATAACCTTCTGCTTCTTTTTAGTTTCTTTTTCCCGCTTGCTTTGCTCATACTTGTATTTGCCGAAATCCATAATTTTGCATACGGGCGGCTTGGCGGCCGGCGCAATTTCAACCAGGTCCTGCTGTTTTTCCTCCGCGAGACGCAGGGCATCCCTTCCGGACATGATCCCGAGCTGGGTACCATCGGTGTCAACGACCCTTACTTCCCTGGCCCTGATCTCCTCGTTGATGCGGAAATCTTTCGTAATAGCAAATTCACCTCCATAAAATTTGAAATAAAAAGTAAAAGCGGGCAAAATCTCCACCCGCTTACAAAGTAAAATTCTACTTTTAAAAGAAACCTTATGGACTGCAGCTTCTAACGAGCGCGTCGTAAGGTGAGAAGCGGATGGCTTCTGCTTATAACGTTTGTTATTTACAGGCGCAATTATAGCATACAATAGCGCTGCAAGTCAAGATATTCGACGTGTGCTGTGTGTGTGTTCTGTGATAATGTCACCCTGAAATATTTCTTTAGAAAATTTCACCTTTGTTAAAATGGAAGGATGATCTTATCAATGACACAGGATGAACGAAATAAACTATATGTCGCCCGTTGTTTACTCGACGGAAAAATGATTGTCAGTGAAGCTGCAGAGGTTTAAGGCTTAAGCGGAGGCCTTTTAAAATGAAGTATCATTCTGGGTAACTGTCATTCTGAACGAAGTGAAGAATCTTTCCCAGATCCTTCGCTAGCGCTCAGGATGACATCCTTAGGGGACAACCCTATGCTCAGGAAACATCTTTCTCGCGAATTTGTTCTAAAAGCTGCTCCTCAAACTCAGCCAGCGGTATGGCACCCAGGTCCCCCTTGGCGCGGTGGCGTACGGCAACAGCCTTCTGGTCCGCTTCTTTATCTCCGACAACAAGCATATATGGTATTTTCTGGGCTTGGGCTTCACGAATCTTGTAATTAATTTTCTCATTACGCGAATCCAGCTCCACCCGGATCCCTTTTTCGCCCAGACGATCAACCACCTTTTGGGCATAGCCGGCATGGCGGTCGGTAATTGGGAGCACACGAACCTGTACAGGGGCAAGCCAGGTCGGAAAGGCCCCGGCATAGTGCTCGGTCAGGATCCCCATGAAACGCTCGATGCTGCCGAAGACCACCCGGTGGATCATCACCGGCCGGTGCTTCTGGCCGTCTTCACCTACATAGCTTAAATCAAACTTTTCGGGCATCTGAAAGTCCAGCTGGATTGTGCCGCACTGCCAGGTACGGCCAATGGAATCCTTCAGGTGGAAGTCAATTTTCGGCCCATAAAAGGCGCCGTCACCTTCGTTAACCTTGTAGTCTAGCCCCCTGGCCTCCAGGGCTTCTTTTAATTCCCGGGTTGCCAACTCCCAGGTTTCCTGAGACCCCATCGCCTTTTCCGGCCGGGTGGAAAGCTCTACGTGGTAAGAAAAGCCGAACACCTTATAAAAATCGTCCACCAGGTCGATAACCCTGATGATCTCTGCTTTAACCTGTGAAGGTAGCATAAAAATATGGGCATCATCCTGGGTAAAGCAGCGCACCCTCATCAGCCCGTGCAGGACGCCGGAAAGCTCGTGCCGGTGTACCAGGCCCAGTTCGGCCAGGCGAATGGGTAGTTCCCGGTAACTATGCAGCCTGCTTTTGTAAACCAGCATGCCGCCGGGGCAGTTCATTGGCTTGACCGCATAGTCACCCTCATCAATGGTCGTAAAGTACATGTTCTCCCGGTAGTGCTCCCAGTGCCCCGACTGTTCCCAGAGAAGCCGGTTTAAGATGATGGGCGTGCGGATTTCCTGGTACCCCCTCTTCTTATGCTCCTCCCGCCAGTACTGTTCCAATTCGTTGCGAATGATCATCCCTTTGGGATGAAAAAAGGGGAACCCCGGCCCCTCTTCCTGGATGCTGAAGAGGTCTAACTCCGCCCCCAACTTGCGGTGATCTCTGCGCTTGGCCTCCTCAATCCGGAAAATGTGCTCATCCAGCATGGATTTTTTAGGGAACGACGTCCCGTAAATCCGCTGCAGCATTTTATTCTTCTCACTGCCCCGCCAGTAGGCCCCCGCCACGCTCATTAACTTCACCGACTTCAGCCGACCGGTTGTGGGCACATGAGGACCCATGCACAAATCTGTGAAATCGCCCTGGCGGTAGCAGGAAAGGGGCACATCCGGCGGCAGGTCCTCAATTAGCTCAACCTTGTAGTTCTGGCCGACGTCCTTGAAGAAGGCCAGCGCTTCCGGCCTGGAGAGCTCGGTGCGCTCAAAAGGCAGGTTGGCCTTAATAATAGCTTCCATTTCCTTTTCGATTTTAACCAGATCCTCGGGAGTAAACGAATCTTTCGGCTCGAAGTCGTAGTAAAACCCGTCGGCAATGGCGGGCCCTATGGCCAGTCCGGTGCCCGGAAAAAGCCTCTGCACCGCCTGGGCCATAACGTGGGCTGTGCTGTGACGGTATACCTGCCGGCCTTCTTCATCATCAAAGGTCAGGAATTCAACCCGTGCGTCCCCCTTCAGGGAGCTACCCAGGTCAACCAGTCGACCGTCAACCCTGGCCGCGAGGGCTTCCCGGGCCAGTCGGTGGCTGATGCTTTTCGCGATATCTACCAGCAAAATACCGGGCGCATATTCTCTGACTGAATTGTCCGGCAGGGTCACTTTTATAGTATTATCCTCAACCACAATGACACATCCTTTCATTCATAAAGACAAAAACGGGCTAAAAAATCAAATCGCCCCTGACTGCAGTCAGAGACGAATTTTTCCGCGGTTCCACCCTGGTTAGGGAGGTATAAGCCCCCTCACTCGCGGCAGTTAACGGTGCCTCCGGCATGGCCTACTCTCTCTTTTCGGCCAACGGCTCAAAGGTGGTTTTCAGGCCACCTGCGTCCAAAGGCGCTTTCAGCTAAGGGCGCCTTCTCTCTGATAGACCGGTATGGACCTACTCTTCCTTTTCATCACCATTTTAACATTATTCTTAAAGTATTATATTGATTAATCGCTTTTTTGTCAACAAAAGTAAAAATGACACAGCAAGTGGACCAAATTTGATTTTACTTTAATGATAGTTTATCTGATCAAATCTGGGGATCTTTGCAAAAGCTGCAGCCTCTGCATTTGCCAACCCTACCTTCAAACACGCTTTTGATTGTTTCCAGCGTGGCAGAATTGCTTTCCTGGCTTTTATAGTGAAGCGTGACTTTTTTAGGGGCAATGCTAATTAAGGCGCTGATCAGGAGGTCTTCATAGTTTATTTCACTGTCCACCATATTGACGATAAACCCTTCCAGGTATTCGTTTTTTACCGGCTGCATCTGCTCGTCCAGGAGTTTAAAGAAGCTACCGTCGATGAGCACATGCACCAGATCTATTCGCGGCTCCTGAACTTCCACGAAATATTTTAAGAGCTGAATAAATTCCCGATACTCCCGCTCCATCAAGAATTCATCAACCGCTTTTTCAGTGGCGTCACGCAGTTCCCCGATGTATTCTTTTAGCCTGAAGCGGATAAAGCCGTCAATATTAATCCGATTATTTACGTTCAGGTAATCCATGATTTTTTGAATGATCCGGTTTTTGCGTCCCAGCCAATAAATTGTGTTTTGAAAATCTTTCTCCTCACGGTTAATGTGGCGCAAGGAGTACTGGAAGATAATACTTTTCTCTTCGTCTCCAAAATAATAGTAGTTTTCCCGGATGATTTCCCTGAGTAAAAGGTCCTCCCAATGGTTGAGGATAACATCTGAAATGACATCGGCCAGGTAATGCTTAAAAAGCATCTGGGTATCCTCCCCGGCGCATCTGCATTTACCGTAATCAGCGACACTACAGGACAAAAAAGTAAATTTCCCGGCCGGATTCTCTTCCAGGTAAATCTTAACTTCGTCCCCTTCACACAGCTTCAGCTGATGGCCCAATTTAGCCTTAAAAAGATCAATATGCTGTGTAGAACCGATGGATATGATTTGGGCCACCAAAGATCCCCCCAAGCTTTTGTTATTGCATTTTGCTCCTTGAATTGAGCCAAGCCGCCCTATTCGCGCATCTTCAAAAAAAGATTTACTATAAACAAAAAACCTCTTTCAAGTATAGACAAAAACAATTGCACCTATGCCATGCAAATTATTTAAGCCAAACCAAAATTCCGTTATTAAAGGACATAAAGACAAAAGCCCCTTTTCCGAAGAAAAGAGGCTAAAGGATTGCTAAATTGTTTATTGCTACTGGGTATAATTTACTTTTTTATCTATTCAACTATACTCTCAGTTCGCCTAGACGCTTCACCCTTTCGGCGATGGGCGGGTGGGTGCTGAACAGCCTGGCGACGGATTGACCGGACAGGGGATTGACAATAAAAAGATGTGAAGCTGCAGGATTCACCTGCATTGGAACCCGGCGCGCGCCGCTTTCCAGCTTCAGGAGGGCGTTTGCCAGACCGCCCGTATTTCCCGCAAACCGGGCGCCGCTCTCATCGGCCGCGAATTCCCGTGAGCGTGAAATGGACATCTGAATAATCATCGCCGCAATGGGGGCAATGATAGCCAGCAGGATGGCACCGAGGAAACCTGCGCCCCCATCATCGTCATCGCGTCCCATACCAAAAATAGCGCCCCACTGAATAATGTTTGCCATCATGGTGATGGCGCCTGCAAAAGTGGCGGCAACAGTGCCGACCAGGACATCCCTGTTTTTGACGTGCGCCAGTTCGTGGGCCAGCACTCCTTCCAGCTCAGTACGATTCAAAAGGTGCAGCAATCCCTCCGTCACAGCCACGGCAGAATTGGCCGGGTTTCTCCCGGTGGCAAAAGCGTTAGGCTGCGCCGAAGGAGTTACATACAGACGCGGCATTGGGAGACCGGCCCGCTGGGTCATCCTGCGCACGATATTGTACAACTCCGGCGCCTCTTGTTCGGAGACCGGCTGCGAACGGGTCATGGAAATAGCAACCCTGTCGCTATAATAGTAACTGAAGAAGTTCATCCCCAGGGAAATCAAGAAGAATAGCATTGCCCCGGATCTGCCTCCGACCGCCCCGCCGATCAGGACCAGGATTATCGAAAGCACTCCCATTAACAACCAGACTTTAATGTTACTCATCAAATAAACCTCCTATTCAGAGTCTTAACCGTTTTCTTTTATTTTAGTCAATTCATCATTCATTCGGATCCTGTCACCTCCTCTATATTGCCATTGTAATAACCAAAAGCAAAAACATACCATAGATTGCCACAGGATAGATCATTACCAGGGGCTTCAGTACTTTCTGCTTCTTGACGAACAGGTAAACAATCAGACTCGACAGCAGGGCCAGCACAGCGCTCAGGGCGGCCAGTGGGGACAACTGCCACGGGGTGAATAAAATACCAATCATGGGGAGAATCGTACTTTGAAAAACCATCGCCCCGGTAATATTACCCATCGCTAAGGTGTCCTTGCCGCCTTTAACCCAAATTATACTGTTGAATTTTTCAGGGAGCTCAGTAGCAATCGGCGTTATAATGAGGGACAGGATCAGCGCCGGAACCATGATGCTGGTAGCCAGATCCCCCAGGGCGCCGACAAAGATATTTGCCCCGCCTGCAATTAAAACCAGGCTAAATCCGATTTGGGCCAGGATTACGGCTAAAGGCGGCAGGGGATTTTTCCGCCAGAAGGTAAGCGGCGGCAAATCCATCTCCGACAGGTTGTCCCCGTCCCGAAGAGTTTTTTTGACATAGTAAATGTACCCACCCACCAGCGCAAGGGCCACGGGCACTTTCAGCGTGTGTGTTGGAATAAATGCGGCCGCTATGGCAGCAGAGTAAAACAGGATGAAAAATTTCAAATCCCTCATCAATATGGATTGCTTGCAATCAATTGATTTATCTTCCTGACACCGGCAATAAACCATCTTGGAGATACCCACGACACCAAAAGCAAGCGTGCTCAGCATAAAGGGCGCCCCCAGGATAGCCCCGATTCCCACCTCGTGGGCGTTTCCGCCCGGGCCAAATAAAATGGCAATCAGAGGCACCATCGTTTCAGGCATTGCCGTTCCCACCGCCGCCAGAACGCTGCCAACCGCGCCCTCCGAAAGGTTCAGCTTTTTTCCCAGCCACTCGATTCCGTTGGTGAATATATTTGCGCCGGCCAGAATTATGAGCAAACCCGCTGCTAGAACGATTAGATCAAGATACAATTTCATCAACCTCCGCGTCAAACTCTAGTATATAAAAGACAAATTACAGGCCCGGCTCTCAAGCGGAATGCCTGGTTTTAAATAAAAAGACCTCCGCATTTCCATCCTTGAAAATACGAAGGTCTTGCCAAACCATTTCAAGGTTGCAGGGACCGGGTATCACTACCGTACTGTCGGCCCTGCTCCGGATAAACCGGCGGCTACTCCCCTTTGTCGTGTTATAAACTTGTCTACATAATATTATTGCGGGTATTTGAGCACAAGTCAAGGGTAATTTCCAAGGCTTAACCATTTATTAATTTTTGCTGCCTCCCGCAGCGATTAGTCAAAATCCGCTGATCCCCCCCGTTAAATTCCTATAAATCGGCCTTTAGAACATTGCTCTTTTCGGTCGTTATTATTACAATATTCATAATATTATAATAATAACGGAGGGGAGGATATGTATACACTGCACGAGATGCGTGAAACTGAAGGTTATTATGGTAACCGGCGAGCAACCTTTTTTAGATTTGACAAAGGCGTCAGAATTATAGGTTTTAAAAAGAACAATCATTTTGAAATCCGGGTTTTGACCATAGGAGCAAACCCCCGGCAAAATGGCATAGGGAAAGAGGCCCTAAAACTATTACGCCCGAGGTTTAAAAGGATCTCCGTAAGCGAAATTTACGAGTACGCCCTGCCGTTCTGGATTAAGATGAAGGAGCGCGGCTTAATTAACAATTTGGGAACCGTTAAAGCTACGGAAAACAGCGAGTATGTCGATTAAATACAAAAATATAACCTCAAAATGATGGATGAGCCCGGGGTGTAACCAGGGTTCTTTTTGCTTTTTAGCCCCGGCGATAGGCCAGTCCTTCCGCCAGGGCAACCAGTTCGCCGCTCTCATCCCTGACCTCCAACCGGTACAGGCCGGTCTTTCTGGTCAGGCTTTCTTCCCGGGCAACAGCGGTTAGAACGGCGCCGTCTCTCGTAGCTTTTAAGAAACTGATATTAACGTTCAGGGCCAGGGCAACGGTGCCGTGGGAATTACTGGCAGCGGCAAACACCATATCTGCAAGGCTAAAAATGGCGCCACCGTGAGTCAGTCCTTCCCCGTTCAACAAATCCGGCGTTATCTTCAGTGTTGCGCTGGCATAACCCGGCTTTATTTCCGTTATCTTAATGTCCAGATACCTGGCAAAAGCATCTTTTTCCAGACGCTTTTTACCTTCTTCAAGTTGTTTGTCCGTCATGTTTACTACCTTTTAAAATATTTTCAGTACCCTGGAAATTCAGGAAAGCTCCATATAATCCAATGCAGTTGTGGTTTTTAGGAGGAACTTTTTTTTGCCCTGTAGTAAACAAAAAGAAAAAGCGCATACAATGGAATCGCTAACCAGTACTTATAATTTACAGGGATGGGAAGCGCAAAGATGATCAGGCCCAGAACGACAACAGCCCAGATCGGCCAGCTCAATTTTATTGTTTTTCTCTTGCCTTTCTTTTCCATCAAATAATCACCCGTCAAATACTTCTAGGTCATTACCAGAAATTCCTTCCAGAAACGCTTTATGAAGAAAACAACTTGACTGGTGTTAGATTATGCCCTATTCATTGAAGCTATACAGGTTTCACAACACCGTCAGGCGAAGGTCATGACCAACGATGGTTGTCCTGATTCTATCGGCCATGGTTCGCAATGCTGCCCCCGATAACGCCAATGAAACCACTTCTCATCGACATTATATCCTCGTCGTTGCATCTCTTTAACCACCAGCATATGGTAGTGATATAGCTTAAGGTGGCTATGCTTAAAAACATAGTCTACCGTGCTGTGCTTGCGCCCCCAGCCCAAACCGCGCAAAGCGCAGCATTCGCGGTGCTGACCGAGAAGTCTTTGCCTATCAAGATGCGGAATGAGTTGCTCTGCCCATAGGCGCATTTACACAACCACCTTCTGATTACGTGGAATAATCTCTGGGGAGCATTAAATTAGCCAACTATCTTAACTGCATTCTCTTTTATCTTCGCAACCGCCTCTACAATCTTCTTTTGCCTCGCAACATCAAACAATTTAATAATACTCTGCGGTTTATCAAAAGGTGGTTTCATGAGCTCGGATACATTCTCGATATAACCGTTTTGTACGATATAATCAATGACCTTTTTTATAAAAACAATTTGCATCTGGCTGAGTGACTGGTCATTGATAAATTCAGAAAATGCCACAAACGCTGCTTTATATTCCATCCTTGCAATCTTACGCACAAGTAAGCCAAACGGCGTATCCTGAATTCACATTGGACCACGCAAAGCCGCTGGGTAGCTTGAGTTTCAGGGACTCATTTTTTGCGTTCAAAGAACCGGCGGTGGCCTCAGTGACACAAATGATGATCTCGTCGTTTTCGTTGAAAGAATTGGTGCTGCTGACGGCAATGTTAACTTCATCCTTGATATCGATGACTTTAGCAATTGTCATGGCGCCACTCGGGAAGCCGGAAACGCCAGGGGCTTCAGCAATCAGGTCGACTGTGCCGGAATAGCCATCTTCCACCCATACATGCCTGGGGAAAATATCCAGGAAGGCATCATGCCGAGACGAAGGTTCTCCAACAACTTGCAACTTGATCTCTCTTTCGCTGAGCATGGTTACTTCCAAATCCACACTAAACAAGGCGTTATCTTCGCCGCAGTAAGTTTGTGGAATTGAGATGTAGTTGGCCAGGATTGGATAAGGTGCCTTTTTGACCGTAAACGGCGCTATACATATCGTTGCCGTCTCGTTCCCAATCAGATTTAGTCATTGGAGTGTCCTTCATGCCAACTTTGGACCAGACCAAGCCACTGGGCAAGCGTAAAGACACGATATCACCATCGCTCAATGAGCCTGCTATCACGAAGAGAAATACGGTACCCAAGACACATACGTCATTGTCAGAGACTCTGGGAGCTGAAAATACCTTGTATTCACCGAATGCGAGGGCCGGGGTGGCGGTCGGCAGGATTAATGCTATAAGGAAAGACATGGTCATCAGGAGAGACAACAGTTTTCTCCTTAACTTCACTTTATTTCCCTCCTTAAAGAACAACGCTATCTCTTAAACAATACTATCATATTCCCCGATATTTTCCTGTATATATATATTGCAATATAGATCGACTAACTTTGACAAACTATTATACAACCTTAACCCTGTCTAATAAAAGACCGTTATAAGTAGCTCTCACTGTTCACATAAAACCAAATACATCCTGGGAAACATTAACATAGAGCCTGGGATCATTGTCTTGACTCATCCAATATTTCCAGAAAACGGGGGACTAAATTAGGGTCAAACTGGGTTCCCGCATGCCTTTTTATTTCTGAAACAGCTTCCTCATGGGACATCGCTTTGCGGTAGGGACGGTCGCTGGTCATAGCGTCGTAGGCGTCGGCCAGGGCTAGAATGCGGCATTCCAGCGGTATTTCATCCCCCTTCAATCCCAGCGGATAACCTTCGCCGTTCCACCATTCATGGTGCTTGTGGATCCAGTCTCCAATGTCAAGCAGCACCGCCGTGGCCGACTGGGCGATGCGATAGCCGATCTCATAGTGCTGCTGCATTTCCGCAGTTTCGTCGGTTGTCAGCGGTCCGGGTTTAAAAAGAATCCGGTCGGATATGCCCACTTTACCGATATCATGAAACTTGGCTAATAGCCTCAGATCGGACACTCTACGCTCGGGCAAGCCAATTTTTATAGCCATATCAGCAACCAGTTTTTGCAGGCGGTCGGCATGCCCCTTGGAAATAAATTCCCTTGCTCCCAAAGCCTTCATCAGGGTGTTGACTATAGCGCCGGTGGAGCTCTGTTGGCGCAGGAGTTTCTCCCGGTACATGTTTTCGTCAGCTTCCTTAAAAAGGTTGTCCATGTTCGCAGGCGCATTGTTGGCCACAGCTATTCCTATGGAAATGCTCAAGGTCAGCCCATAATCTTTCGTGTTGTAACTTTTAATGGCCTCGCGTATCCTGCTGCAAACAGCTTCTACCGTTTCCGCATCGCTCTGGGGAAGCAAAATCGCAAATTCATCGCCGCCTATCCTGGCCACCATATCACCCTGGCGCAAGGCATTTTTGATAACATTGGCCGATTCTATGAGCAGCACATCCCCGGACTCGTGTCCCAGCGTGTCATTAACCAGCTTCAGGCCGTCAACATCACACAAGACCAGCCCGATCGGGTTAAACCGCCCGCTCTCCAGGCGATGCATTTCCTCTTCAAAGTACGCCCGGTTGTAAAGACCGGTCAGCGCGTCGTGCAGGCTGAGATAACGAAGCTGTTCCTCCATCTGTTTTCTTTCTGTAATATCTACAAAACTCTCAAGCAGGTAACTGCGGCCGTCTAAAGTTACCTTAACTACTGTTTTGATGATGGGTAAACATTTGCCGTCGGCTCTGATCAAGGTGCGCTCCGAGCGTTCTATTCTTTGTCCGAGGTCTGTAATAGGGCAATTTTTTTCTTCTGCCGGACAGATAAATTTGTGACAGCGCGAACCGATAATTCTTTCTTTGGGTAAGCCGATTATTTCGGAAGCTACCCTGTTCACATCTTCTATCACATGCGTTTCCGGGTCTATCAACAACACTCCACTTTGAATGGAATCTAAAATAAGAAGCAAGCGTATTTTACTCTCAAGCAGGATCTCTTCGGCCATTTTACGCTCGGTAATATCTCTAATCACTGCGATAATTTGCTCACTGTATAAAGGCAATAACCTGGCTTCGAAAAAGCGCTTCCTGCCCTCCTGCATAAGCTGGTATTCAATACTGGCAATATCCCTAGTTTCCTTCACTTGCCGAACACCCTCATAAAAATTGGCTCCCACACTTTCCGGGCAGATATCCTGGATCCGTTTCCCAACCAGGTTCCCGGTATAAAGGTGCAGGTTCGCTGTACTCCCGGCTTTGTAGCCATTAACAATTCCATCGCAGTCAAGCCAGAGAAAAACGTCAGGGAAAGCCTGAATCACCGCGCGCATTTCTGAATTTGCCTGAAGCAGTTCCTGTGAACTTATTTCAAGTGCTCTCTCCAGCATATTGCGGTCAGTGTCAGCTTCCAGGTAAGCGTCATTAACAGCGTTCATAAAGGTCTGCCACTCTTCCGGGAGCGAAGAGGCAGTACCAAAATACTTTTTAATCTGACGCTGCAGTAAACTATGAAAGTGCCTCACAGCTATTCCTCCCGGAAAGTCGTAACAGTCATTGTTTGATTATGCAGTTCGGATTTCTCCCCTGAGGCGAACGGACAAATCTCTCCGTACGAGTAAAAACCTGTAAGAACAGTGCCGGGTCCCAATACCTCCCGGACTCCTTCAACTTCTTCTTCAACCCTTTGTTTTAGAACCATCTTGCGACCAAAACAGCTGATAAGTATGGCCAGTTCGGGAGAAACGGCGTGGGCGTCCTTAAGACTGTTTCTTGCTGCACCCGTGGCCCCGTCGATCAACCGGTCAAAGTTGGCTTTCATCAGGCGGGCGTAAGCTCCTTCCGGTACATCTCCGGCAAAAGTCAAACTTTGCTCTTTTTCATTAACCGACATAATTGTGCGGACAACTCTTGTGTCGCTTTCCTTGGTGCGGATGCTGAGTGGGAAAAACAGGCCTGTCGCCGGCAGCCCCTGGGCATACTCACCAAGATATCTTTTGTAAAGGTCAAGTGCGGAGCGTCCGTCCATCTCATACAAAACATTACCGCTGGACCTGGTAATCAAACGATCGGTGCCAAAGGGGTCCCAGCCTCCCAGGGAACCGTAGCCAACTTTTAACCGGTCCCCGTACAAACCCAGCACAGCGATTGTATCCTTTTGGGGAACACTGTTCCAGAATACAAGTGTATCTTCAAAATTACTGCCGTCGCCGGCCAGGCCTCCAGTTATCGCCACATGGCCTGGCAGATGACTGGTTAAACCTTCGACCAGGGCACTGCCGTTTACATTTAGCCCGTCTGACAGCACAAATAGATGGACCAGCCCTTCTTTGGGAATTGATTCTGCCAGGTTCCTGCCCACCTGATAACTTTTATCCATTTCATCTAATCTGATCTGCCGGCCGTATAATTTTGTGTGTTCAAATTCCACGGCTGTAGTTACTATTGAATTATCCAGTACTCTAACACCACAAATTTCCCCCGCAGTTGAGCAACCAAAAATATTGGCAACCGGATAAACCTCTTTGATTTCCTGAAAAAGCATTTCATCTTTTAAAACCTGTTTGGCGCCAAAAACAAAAACCAACTGTGCCCGCTGTCCTACCGGACCGGAGGTACTTGGCGCCCAGCCACTTTTTCTCATCCAGATCCTTTGTTCTATTTTCACCCCAAATGCCTCCCAAGTAAACGATTTTGGTATATAACAAATGATTTAGAAATTTTTTATAATTGTTCTTGATTTCGTTAACGTGAAAAAAAATCCTCTAATTTGCCGCACATTTTAATAATACTTATCTCCTATTCTGCTCTCACACTATGAGTTGATTGAATCCGCATGCTTTATTATGTAAAGTTCCTGGAACTGGCCCACCTGGGCCGGAAGTGCAAATAATTTTTTCTATAGATGTGGCAAAACCAAAAAAAGGCTTCCGGGTAAAACCCCGGAGGCCTTGTCATTCCTGGTGGGCGGGAGAAGAATTGAACTTCCGACCTTCTGCGTGTCAAGCAGACGTTCTCCCACTGAACTACCCGCCCATGATGCTGTCAGTACAATATATTATGCCTTATGGGCGGCCAAATGTCAAGCTACTCAATCAAACGCTTTATCCCATAACTGTCTGTGCCATCCCGTCCTCGGCACATCCCTCCCGGCCACCAGGCTGACCCGTCCCAGTTCCTGCCCGCGCAGGCTGAAGGCGGCCTCACCCAGTTTCTGCCCCTTTTTCAGCGGAGCCGGCAGCGTCCCGGAAACTTCCACATTCCTTTCCAGGTTCGGCAGATCATCCGGATCTATGCGTACTTCCAGGTCTTTTTCAGCCACAGCCTCCACTTCCGGCAAAATACCTCCCGAGACGGCGGCGCCGGCGATTTTTTCCCCGGCTCCGGCCACCCTTACCGGTTTTATGACTTTAAAACCGTAGTCAAACATCCGGATGCAGTCTTCGTAACGGTCATCACTGTGCAGCGCAACCGCGATCAGGCGGCGGCCTTCTTGTGTGGCCGAGGCGATCAGGCAGTTTCCCGCCATTGGTGTGGTGCCCGTTTTCACACCGTCAATTCCCTCGTACCTTCCAAACAGCAGGCGGTTGCTGTTCCGCAGCTTCTCTTCTCTTTTAGGAGGCTCGACCCAGTACATTGTGGTCTCACGGGTCTGTACCAGCTCGTTAAACCTGGGGTGCCCAAGGGCGTACTTCGTTAGCACCGCCAGGTCGTATGCAGTAGTGTAATGGTTCGGGTCATGATAGCCGTTGGTATTCTTAAAACTAGTACCAAACATTCCCAGGGCCGCAGCCTTGGTGTTCATCATCTTGATAAACCTAGCATGATTGCCCCCGACATGTTCGGCAATGGCAACAGTAGAATCGTTCGCAGAACAGACCAGCGCCGCTTTAAGCAGCTCACCCAGGGTGATTTTCTCACCCTTTCTCAAATCGATAATTGATCCCATGGATACGGAGGCTGCCCCGCCTCCCACTGTCACCACATCGCCCGGGTTGCCGTTTTCCAGGGCCACCACTGCCGTCATGATTTTGGTCAGGCTGGCCGGATCGGCTCTCCGCATGTGTTTCTTGGCATAGTAAACCTGCCCGGTCTCTACGTCCATCAGGATAGCTGCATCGGCTGTCACTCCGGGCGGAGCCGCCACCGCAGCGCCGGGCAAAAATAGTAGGAGAATGAGAATTGCCAGAGTCCTGGTCTTAAATCGCAGTATTGAAACCATTTTACCTCCTCTGATTATTCATAAACATATATGGAAAATGTACTAACCTGTTCTAAACGATCATACAATTTGGTAAATCCTACTAATTACATGAATGACGGGGTACTGCCGATGAGAGTTTATTATATTAATATCTCAAAAATTAAAAAGTCTATTCTGTTCGCTTTCATGTTTGGCCTGGTAACGATGTTCCTGGCTGCCGCACTGGTGAGGCCTGCGGGGATTCTGGTTAACGCCGGGCCCCACGCTATATGCAAGGTAAAGACCGGCAAAAAGACTGCGGCCTTGACTTTTAATATCAACTGGGGAAGCAGGGTGCCCGGCCCGGTACTGGATGTCTTGAAAAAGGAAAATGTGCAGGCAACTGTTTTCATAGCCGGCACCTGGGCAAAAAATCATCCGGAGCTGGCCCGGCGGATTGCCGATGAAGGGCATGAACTGGGGATCAGCGGGGAGGGCTTGTCTGGCCCCGGGACAAACGCTAAAACTCCTTTTAAGGATTTGCTGGCTAAAAGCCGGGGGGACATCCTGGAGGCAACCGGCGTATCACCCGCCCTGTTCAGGATCCCCGGAGGGGACTGGGACGCCGCATTCCTGACCGCAGCAGCAGAGTCGGACTGCACGGTTATCCAATGGAGCCTGGATTCCCTGGACATCCAAACACCGGGTATAAACAATATCGTTAACACTATTGTTAAAGGCATCCAACCCGGGGCCATTATTCTGTTAAATGCAAGCGATACCGCCTCCCAGACTCCCGGGGCGCTGACGACGGTCATAGAGGCGTTACGAGGGGAAGGCTACGAACTGGTTACGGTTTCCTCCCTGTTGAAGCTCGGTCCCGGCATAACCGATTAAGCAAAAAAAAACCGCATTTGAAATGCGGTTTTTTATTACCTGGCTGTAGGGGATATTCTCTTGACAATCTCGGCCAGTTCATTATCAAAAGCAGAAATAGGCTGTCCTGCGGCTACACCCTCGGAAACCCGGCGCAAACGCGAGACCGTATCGGGGTCACTGCTGACGTAAACCGCTGTCAGCCGGGGTTCCGCCCCTTTTACTTTATTGCTGACATCCCGCTTGATCCGTTCCGTCTCGCCTTTCTCCAGGTCTGCCTTCTGGTCGATGCCGACGTAGGCAGTTGTACCTGCAAGGACCACGGTAGATTTGTTCACTCCGGGCACCTTGTCGGCAACATCAGCCAGGTTTGAAACTATCTTGTTGCTCTCTTCAGGGCTAGTGGGCATGGGCTCCTGAGAAGGCGCTGCCGGCGCCGGCGTCTGAGTGCCCGGCGTATTTTCAGGGGCAGGCTTGCGAAGCGCATTGCAGCCGGAAATCATTGCTAAGCCGATGATCAAGGTAAAAAACAATACTGCTAGCTTTTCAAATCTTTTCAACAATCAACCCTCCTTTATTAATGCTATTATCTCTAATGTTTTCGAAGTTATTCGCTAGTTTGAACAGATCAACAAAGCCCGCGACAGGCGGGCTTGAAATCAATCCCCTTATTTATCCATCCTTAGAATGACAATCGGGGTCTGCTGATCATCGTTTCCAAAGGGATTGTCTTCAAGGTCTTTAATCAGCGCTTTTCGGTCTAGATCTTTGGAAGCTGCGAGGATATCTACATTCCTGGTGTCGTTAACATCCACGATTACAGCCTCCGCACCGGTGACTGCCTTAATTTTTTCGACGATTTTCTGAGGTTCTTTCGGCCCGAGAATAATGTGCCTGTGAAAGGGCCACATGGTCCCGGCCACGTCGTCGATAAGGGTCAGGTGGCGCCCGGCCACCCGGTAAAAGTCCCCCCTGCGGCCGAGCATCCGTCCCAGTCCCGCTGCGGTGAGCCCCAAAAGGATCCGCAAAGTCCCGGTTTCTTCAATGGCCAACTGCATGGCCTGGGGAGTCGCCAGGCTCCCGTCCTTTCCCGGAAAGCGGCATAAAAACCTGGCCAGCAGACCAGTTCGCACGGTTTCGGGCAAGATGGCCCTGCCCTGCGTGATAGCCACTACGCTTTCGGCCACCGTAATGACATCGCCCGGCTCGACGATTTGCCCCGTATACTTGTGGACAACTTCCACAATATCGTCTTGAACCGTTACAATGTGTGTCCTAATCGCTATTCTGCCGATAATCACAGCAACACCTCATGCCGCTGCGCGGCGGCAGCAAAGTAGTTTTTCACACCGTTGAAGATCCCTTCGGCCGCTTTTTTATGAATGGTGGGACTGCGCAGCAACCCTTCCTCCACCCAATTGGTAATGGTCACAACCTCTACCTCGATATCTGGAACACCTTGGAGGAGATAATGCTTTTTTCTTTCCTTAAAGCCCCTGTCCGCCAGTTTTAGCTTTTTGACCAGTTCTTCCTTGACAAGCACAGCTGCCTCCAAGCTTTCACGGCAAGAGTTCGCATAAAGTACCGCCGTACCGCCCACCTTGCTGTCGCTGTTGGAATAGGTATGGACGCTGATAAAGAGGTCCGCCCCTGCGTCCCTGGCCACGGTGGCCCTGCTTTTAAATGAAACTTTTTCATCCTTTGACCGTGTCAGGATCACCTGCGCTCCGGCCTGTTCAAACAGTTCCTTTAAATTTAAGGATATTGGAAGCACAACATTCTTTTCGACCAGGTTAACCGGGCCCCTGGCGCCCGTATCCTCTCCTCCGTGCCCGGGGTCAATGACGATGATTCTCCCTTGAAAGAGCTCACTAATAAAAGACCTGTCAAGGGTTATGATGGTTCTAAATGGGATGCCCTCGGCCACTTCCATCCTCCACTCCGCCGGGTGATGCAGGTGAACGGACACTTCAGTCAGGCCCGGCCCTGCCTGATTCAGTAGAACCTCCCGGACCAACCCGTCGTTTACCTCTATAGAACCCTCCGGCATATTGGGCACCACGCCGTCGGCTTTCAATAAAACACCGCCATTCCGGTTGCGGATAACTGGTTCGAAGGTCTCGGTGGCCTCGATAACAATCCTGGAAAATATTTTCCCGCCCTCGCCCTTAACAACCTTTGACCAGATATTTGTGATCCTTGAGAGTTTTCGGGAAGACAAAAAGGCGCCCCCTTTTTCAAACCTGTGATTTGCACAGGATTGTGTCCTATCTTGGATTTCCTATAGTAGAAGGTATTAAACTTTTATAAAAATATTCACCGCGAACGAAATTAGGCATGTTATTTTATGGCACACGGGGAATCTTCTTTTTTTCCCGATCCTGGAAGAGCATTTTCTCCATTTTCAGAACGATCAGGGCACAAGCTGCTCCCACAAAGGCGCCGACCAGGATGTCCAGCGGGTAATGCACCCCTACATAGACCCTGGAGAAAGCCATGACAAAAGCAAGCGCCAGGACAGGACAGGCAATGGATGGGATCTTTCGGGCCAGCACCAGGCCGGCGGCAAATGCGTTGGCCGTGTGCCCTGAAGGAAAAGAGTAGGAGTGCGGGGGCAGAACCAGTAAATTGATCCCCGTTAAGGTTTCAAATGGCCTGGGCCGACGAAAAATGTTCTTCAAAAGTTCTTCGTCCAACAGATAACTGGCAAGCAGGGCCAGCAGCATCAAGAGAACTGCGTTTTTCATAGGCCGGCGGCTAAAAGCAAAGAATAACACCCCCAGCACAATCCAGATGATCCCCCCCTGCCCGGCGTAGCTAACCAGAGGCATCAACCCGTCAAAAAAAGAATTATGCAGGCTGCCGTTGATCCACTTAAAGCAGCCTGCGTCTAAATGTTCTATAGATTCCAAGAGGTAGTCCTTCATCGCATTTTTCACCCTTGCCATTAGCGGTCACTCGCTTGCCGTTATTACTAAAGGATACTTTTACGGCTGCGCCAGAGGTAAATCAAGACACCGACAAGGCCCAGGGCCACCACCACGTCCAGCCTGTGGAACCAAGGCTTGATAGCTTCCCAGTTTTGCCCCAGCTTGAGCCCGATGTAAGTCAGCAGCAAGCTCCAGGGAAGCGAGCCGAGAAAGGTGTAGGCCAGGAATTTCTTGAAGTTCATGCCTGAAATACCGGCCGGTAAAGAGATAAAGGTACGTATAATGGGCATCAGCCGGGTAAAAAATACCGTGGCCTCGCCGTAATGCTCAAACCACCGGTCGGCCAGCGCCAGGTGCTTCATGGAAAAGCCAAAGTAACGCCCGTACCTGAGCAGAAAGGGCCGCCCGCCCCGCAGACCGAGATAATAGGAAAGCGCGGAACCCCCGGTCCCCCCGACCGTTCCCGCCATGACTGTCCGGTAAAACTCCAGTTGTCCGGTGGAGACCAGGTAGCCCCCGAAAGGCAGGATTACTTCGCTGGGCAGCGGGATGTTGGCGCTTTCTATGGCCATACCAATCCCGATACCCCAATATCCCATTGCTGCTATTACATCGGTTATTGCCCTTAAGACCACTTCAAAGGGTTCAGTCAACCGCATCATTCCTTTATTATAGATCCCGGTTAAAACAATGAGCAGGACACACCGACACCCTCCTGTGGCCGGCAACATTCTCTAAAACACTGCGGCTTTATAAAGGCTTTCTTATTTCCTCGTCAGCAGCGGGTTGTTTTCCTTAAGGCCTGTCTGGGGTTTTTTAGTGGAATAACGCTTGTCGTAAGGTACTAACTGAAGGGCCTGGCAGAGCTGCCTGAACCGGGAGGAAATAGTCGAAGGCGCCACCCCATACCGTCCGGCCAGGTCCTGCTGTTTAAGCCCTTTTTCCATTTCAAGGCGGGTGAAGGCATAAATCACCGCTGCCGTCCATACGGCCGCCTTGCGGATGGAGGGATTTTCCTTAGAGCAGTAATCATACCATAGTTTGAGTGCGCCTTTTTGCTGTTTCGGGCTGTAACCCAGCGTATCAAGTCCGTCCTGAACGCTGCCTGCCACAGCAGCATAACCAGGCCTCGGCCAGGGATATTTATCCCTCTCCCTGCGCAGGCCTTTGGAAGGACCCTCGTAAAATGCAGCGTCTGGATCCTGATCGTAAACCCCGCCTTGCTCCCGGGATAAGTTACCAAGCTCCGCCTTGCTGCAAAGGATGTTCATAAATGTACTGCTTTCCTTCATTTCCCGGGGTGTATCGGCGGTTAAGACCATGAAGCTCCGCGTTAAAATGAGATGACCTACAACCGGTCGCAAACTCAATGTTTTGAGACTGCGCGGCTCGCCAAGCAGGGCTGCTGTTGCCTGTCGGAAGACGCCTGCGCTGTCTCTTAAGACCCGGATTAACCTGAAGGACTCCGACTGCTTCAGGTTCTTTAAGACATCCTGCCAGTCATCAACGGGCAGGACGATACTGCGCTCCAACCCCTCACTACAGGTTGAGCTGCCGGCGCGGGCACTGGAAAAACCGAGATCCATTACAAAGGCGTTGACTTTATGCGCCCTTTCCTTGAGGTAAGTTCCCCATCCGCGGGGTTCCATATTTCTTTCACAGTAATACTCCTCCCGGTCGCGGTACAGGCGTCTCAGAAGCTTCTCACTGTATTCACCGGGCAGGGCCAAGCCGCTGGTTGAAAACTCGTATTCCTCGCCAACCTTGAGAACCCTCATTAAAAGAATACTGCCCACATCTATTTCCGTTGCCGCGCTGATATCGTGCACCCTTAGTTCCTTGCGCCCGAGGAGTTCCTTGATTAGAAGCCCTTCACCGGGGATAACTCCCGCTACTTCGTAAAGGGAGATACGTGAGCGGGCCCATTCCCTGGCAAGGGTCAATTCGAAACCACTCAGGTTATGGAAGTTTTCCTCTCTGAATGTTTCCACCACTGTCTTTCCACCGTAAAGTCTATAGTCAAAGATGAACCACTCAAAGCAGCGCTCCATGGTAAAATCGTCCTCGCGATCGAAATGCTGAGCCAGGCAACCCAAGTAGAGATCCTGTGCCCGGGCGGCATCCCAGGCAAAAGAAGGCTGGTCAGCGTAGTGTCCTAGGCTGCGGCGCAGATCCTGCCCAGCCCTCCGCCACCTGGCCTGTTCGAATGAATATAAAACTTTACGGGCGCGACAGCACAAATCAAAAGGCTTACCGCTACCGCATGGACATTGTTTAGAAGATCGTGGCATAGAAAACTCCCCCCATATATAGCTATGCCTCTACGGCCACTTGCTTTACTTAAACTAGCATTATTTATATCATAATCAAAATGATTTCTCAATGCTAACAACACTGCCATCAATTTTTAGATCGAGGCTAAAAAGCCCGGCACTGGAAACAGGCAGATAGTAAACCCCATTCTCAAGCAGCAAGGGTACAGTTTCCGAGATGCTACGCCCGTTGCAAACGACGCGCCCGCCATCCGGATAAAATACCACGTCTGGAGTGGAGCCGGTGACCTTAATGCTCCCGTCGCGGTACTGCCAGTCCACACGCCAGCCCAGTGCCTCCAGCACAAAACGCAGGGGCAGGTAAATCTCGCCGGAACGCTGTACCACTGGATGCATGAGTGCAACGGAATCTCCATTAACAATCGCCTCAGGCCGGTCGATCTCAAGATTGACCGTAATTTTTTCCAGTCGTCCCAGGTAGCGCCACGCTGCGGCGATATGTAGTCCGGGGGTCAACACCTGGACGTCAGGGCTCAGGCCTTTACCGTCAATAATCCTGTCCTTGGGAGTATGATACCTTGTCGAGGTGATTTTCAGGGCACCCCCAGAATTCAGGGGAACCACCGCCTGAACGGTGCCCTTCCCGAAGGTCTGGCCGCCGACCAGGGTGGCAACGCCGTGGTCCTGCAGGGCTCCTGCCAATATTTCCGCGGCGCTTGCGCTGTACCCGTCCACCAGCACCGCCACGTCCCTGCCCTTGAAAACAGGGGATTCCTCCGTACGGTACTCAATCCGCTCACCGCTCCGGTCAACCGTACTGACAACCAGCCCGCCGGGATCTACAAAGTTTCCGGCAATCTGCACCGCCGCCTGTAGATACCCGCCGGGGTTATCCCGCAAATCCAAGATCAGTTTCGTAGCGCCCTCACGGGTCAGGTCGTTTAAAGAGTCTCTGAACTCACTAGCAGTGTAGGCGCCAAAGGTACTGACCCGGAGATAGCCGATCCCACCTTCAAGCGTTTCCCCGTACACGGTGGGGGTATTAATGCTGGAGCGGACCAAATCGAGATCGAAATCCTCCAGCTCCCCCCTCCGGATAGTCAGCTTTACGGTGGTGCCTTCCGGGCCACGAATCTTTTGCACAACTTTATCCAGGGGTTCCCTGTACACTTCCGCCCCGTCCACCTTAATCACCAGATCCCCCGGTTTAATTCCGCTTTTTTGGGCGGGCGTATTTTCGATGGCGTTTAAAACCCGCGGGTAATCTTCACCGGACTGTACTTCGATGCCCACTCCTACATAGGTATTATCCAGGGAGAAGGTAAATTCCTCATAATCCTCTGGAGTCATGTATTCCGTGTAGGGGTCATCCAATGTATCAATAATTCCCTCAATAGCTCCGCGGTATAGCAAGTTGGGATCGGGGTTGCTGATATGATTATCTTTTATAAAATTAAACACCTCTAAAAAGGTGTCCGGTCCGATACCCGTGCTTTCAGTAGCAAGTGCCGGCTTAGCAATCCAGAAAACAAGTGTAAATGCCAGGATCAGGGCCATAGCGGATACTTTTCGCAACTTGCTCACCCCCAATGTTTTCAGTCTTCTGTTTCTTTCATTATGTTTCATTTCTTAAAATACTTCGCTCCCTTAAAAGAAAATCCTGCATCTTTTTCCCTTGCGGCTTTATTGCTGCCTGGGGGAGGTATTTTGGTCAATGCGGTGAAATAATAGAGAAGAATAACCCAGGAAAGGTGTGAAATAATGCCCCAGGACATCCTGATTATTGTCGACGGCAACAGCCTGGTCCACCGTGCTTTTCACGCCATCCCACCCCTGTCCACCAGCCAGGGTCTGATGACCAACGCCGTTTATGGCTTTACTAATATGCTGCTAAAAATGATTGCCCAGGAACAACCTGCCCGGATTGTGGTTGCTTTTGATAAGGGTAAAGTCACCTTCCGCCACGCTCAGTATAAGGATTATAAAGCTACACGTGGCCCCACGCCGGAGGACCTGCGGCCCCAATTCCCCATTTTGAAAGATGTCTTGAAGGCCCTCCGCATTCAGATTTACGAAATGGATGGTTATGAGGCCGACGATCTGCTCGGAGCCCTGTCCGCCAAAGCGGAACAGGCCGGCATTCAAAGCGTTATCGTTACCGGCGACCGTGACGCCCTCCAACTGGTGTCCCCGCTGACCAGGGTCCGACTGACAAAAAAAGGGATTAGCGAGTTGGATGAATATGATGAAGGAAAAGTTTGGGACAGGTACGGAATCACACCCCGCCAGTATACTGACTTTAAGGGTATGACCGGCGATCCTTCAGACAACATCAAGGGTATTCCCGGCATCGGGGAAAAAACAGCCTCGCGGCTGCTTAAGGAGTACGGCAACCTGGAAAAAATCCTGGCTGCCGCCGACGAATTGACCGGCCGGACCGGCGAGCGGGTAAAAACTTTTAGGGAGCAGGCTGAGTTATCCAAGAAGCTTGTAACCATCAAGCGGGAGGTCCCGCTTGAAATTGACCTGGAGCGGTGTTCCTGGGAGGGACCGGACTACAAAGAACTCCTGGAAATCTTCAAGAAACTAGAGTTTAAAACCCTGATCAAGTCTATCTACCAGGACAACCGGAGTGGCGGAGGAGAGAAAAAGCAGCAGGATGGACGGGGCCGGGGGAAGAAAACGGCCAGAGAAGCGCTGGCCGGGCCGGATCTTGAGCCTTACACTGTAGAATACAAGCGTCTTGATACCCCGGCCAGACTGAAACAGTTCACCAGGGCCGTTCAGAAATCCGGTCTAGTCTCCCTGGTTGCTGTACCGGGTGACGCCCCGGGCAGACCTACCGCCGGATTCGCGCTGGAGGGGGATAGAGCTTTTTATCTCGATCATAAAGATCAACCTATTTCAGCCGGAGAGGCCGGCACCGGGGAATTCCCGGGCAAAGCACTAGAGGCGCTAAAAACCATCTGTGAAGACCCTAAGATAAAGAAATTTTGCCATAACGGTAAAGAGGTCATCCAGCTTTTCCACCAACTTGGGATCAAGCTGAAACATCTTGCCTTTGACACCATGATTGCATCCTACCTGCTCAACCCGGCCACACCCAACCGGGCTCTTGAAGATGTTACCCTGGAGCATCTGAACGAGGTGCTGCCCGGGGGCGAGGGTGAACTGCCTGCCAGAGCACACTGTGTTCTGCAGCTCGCCCGGCTTTTAGACGAAAAGCTAAAGCTCCAGGAGCAGGACCGGCTCTTTTACGACGTTGAGATGCCCCTGGTCCAGGTGCTGGCGGAGATGGAAATCGAGGGCGTAGCCGTGGACAAGAACCAGCTGGAGACCATGTCGAAGGAATTGGGCCGACTGATTATTGATCTGGAAGGAGACATATACCGTCTGGCCGGCCAGGAGTTCAACATCAACTCACCCAAGCAGTTGGGAAAGGTTTTGTTTGAAGATTTAAAGCTCCCCGTCGTGAAAAGGACCAAAACCGGCTACTCCACCGACGCCGGGGTGCTGGAAGAACTGGCCATGGCCCATGAGGTGGTGGCCAAAGTCCTGGAATACCGCCAGTTGATGAAGCTGAAATCCACGTACACCGACGGCCTGAAGGGCCTTGTCAGCCCTGTGACCGGACGGCTCCACACCACCTTTCACCAAACGGTTACCGCCACGGGCAGGTTGTCCAGCTCTGAGCCTAACCTGCAGAACATCCCGATCCGCCTGGAGCTGGGCCGCCTGATCCGTAAGGTTTTTACTCCCTGCCGGGAGGACAACCTGCTGCTGACAGCCGACTATTCTCAGATCGAACTACGCATTCTTGCCCACATCAGTGGTGACCCGGTGCTGATCAAAGCCTTCCGAGAGGGTGAGGATATTCACGCCAGGACGGCATCGGAGGTTTTCGGGGTACCGCTGGAAGAAGTGACCCGGGAAATGCGTGATCGGGCCAAGGCGGTAAACTTCGGCATTGTCTACGGCCTGAGCGATTTCGGCCTGGCCAGAGGCATCAAGGTGGGGCGGCAGGAGGCCAGGCTCTATATTGAGAGTTATTTTGCCCGCTATGCCGGAGTCAAGTCCTATATCGACCGGGTCATCCAGGAGGCCCGGTCAAGGGGGTATGTCACCACCCTTTTAAACAGACGGCGCTACCTGCCGGACCTTTTCAGCCCCAACCGAATCGTACGTAATGCCGGTGAGCGCACCGCCATGAACACCCCCATTCAGGGTAGTGCGGCGGACATCATCAAACTCGCCATGGTCAACATTCACAGGGAGCTGAATGAGCACGGCCTGAAGGCAAAAATGATTCTCCAAGTTCACGACGAGTTGATTTTTGACACACCGGCCACGGAAATCGACCGGTTGAAAGAACTCGTCAAGCGATGCATGGAAAATGCACTGTTACTGGATGTTCCGCTTGTAGTCGATCTTAAAATAGGCAACAACTGGTATGACGTAAAAAAGTTTTAAGGGGATGAAGACATGCCGGAACTTCCTGAAGTGGAAACCGTAAGGCAAACGCTCCAGCCCAAGCTGGCCGGGTTAAAGTTCTGCGGCGTCCAGGTATACCTGCCCAAAATGATTAAGACACCGGAGCCCGAACAGTTTATAAAAGAAATTGACGGCAAAAAGATTGTCAAGCTCAGCCGTCGCGGCAAGTACCTGATCCTGAATTTGAGCGACCAGTACACCCTCGTGGTCCACCTGCGCATGACCGGAAGTCTTGTTTACTGCGAAAACGGTGACCCCCTCTCGAAGCACACCCACGTTGTCTTCAATTTAAGCAACGGGGCTCAGCTCCGCTTTACGGATATCCGGCAGTTCGGGCAGCTATGGCTGGTGCCCAACGCTTCCCTGGACAGTCTTTCCGGGCTCAAAAACCTGGGGGTTGAGCCCCTGGAATCCCAATTTACCAGGGACTATCTCAAAAAAGAACTCCGCAACCGCCACGCCCGGATTAAACCTTTGCTTTTAGATCAAACCATTATTGCGGGTCTGGGGAATATTTACACGGACGAAGCACTGCACCGGGCCAAAATCAACCCGGAACGCCTGGCCACGACCTTGACCCCCCGGGAAATTGCCTCCCTATATAACGCAATTCGGGCTGTCCTCCAGGAGGGAATTGAAAACAAGGGGACTACGTTCCGGAACTTTATTGACGGCGAAGGGCGGGCGGGCAACTATCAGGAACAGCTGCAGGTTTACAGCCGGGAGGGCGAGCCATGCTCCAACTGCGGGAAGGTCATCGTCAAGAAAAAGGTGGGCGGGCGCAGCTCCTATTACTGCCCTTCTTGCCAGAAAGCCAAATAAAACCTCACAGCCATTGATTGGCAGGAACCAACGTCTCTCTGCCCCCATAGATTAAACCAGAAACACCATCTGTCTATGGGAGGCCAAGAGATTTGGAACTGCTTTCGTATTTTCTTTTCGCCCTGGCGCTCAACGTGGACTCCTTCGTTGTGGGCATGGCCTATGGCACGAGGCAAATTAAAGTCCCCCCGCTTTCCCTTTTGATCATCAGCTCGATCTCCGTAGCAGCTATCAGCGTTTCCATGGCGGGCGGCAAAATGCTCCTGGCATATATCCCGGATGCTGTATCCCACCAACTGGGCGGCATCCTGCTCTTGTTCCTTGGCTCCTGGGTACTGCTTCAGACCCGCCGGGCCAACCGGGCGGGAGCAGAAAGCGATCAGGAAAATAGCGTCAACCGGATGATCAGGATTCACATCCGCCCCCTGGGGCTGGTCATTCAAATCCTTAAGGAACCGGCCCGGGCCGACCAGGACAGTTCCGGAGCCATTTCCCCCCAGGAGTCGATCTTTCTGGGAACTGCCCTGGCCATGGATGCCTTCGCCGCCGGGTTTGCAGTTTCCATGCTCGGCTTTTCCATCGTCTTTACGGCGCTGGTCGTCGGAGTTGGGCATTTTCTCCTGACCTACATGGGGATTCTAACCGGCCGCACTATTATGGTCAGCGGGGTGGGGCGGCAGATTAGCATCCTTCCGGGATGCATCCTGATTCTGCTGGGATTGTACAAGATCTTTTAACAGACAAAGGTTATGGGCCGGCGAAAGGCGTCCGGCTTTATTTATTTATAATTACTTTTTAGCTTAAGAGGAACACTAACTTTAAACGCGAATTAAAAAAGAAAACATTTTTGGAGGAATGACATGCCTGTCATCGGGCTTACCGGAAATATCGGAAGTGGAAAGAGCACTGTCTCCCGCCGCCTAAAAGCTCTCGGTGCGGAGGTTGTTGACGCCGACCAGGTGGCCAGGGAGGTCGTCCTTCCGGGGACCCCGGCACTGGAGGAACTTGTTGCGAGCTTCGGCCCTGGCATCCTGAACGAAGCTGGGGAACTGAACCGCAAAATAATGGGCGAAATAGTCTTCTCAGATCCACAGGCAAGGACCCGCTTGAACGAAATCACGCATGCCCGGATTAAGGATGCAATCCGCCTTAAGATCGAGCGATTTCATGCCGGAACCACCTCTCCCCCCGGTCCGGGAGTACTGGTTATTGAGGCACCGCTTTTAATCGAGGTGGGTCTACAACCCTACGTGGATGAAATCTGGGTGGTCAAGATCGATGAGGAGAAGCAAATCAAGCGGATATCTGGAAGGGACGGCCTCAGCCCGACCGAGGTCCATTCGCGCATCGCCGCGCAGCTTTCCCAGGAGGAAAAGCTGAAGTACGCAAAGCGGGTCATTGACAACAGCGGCGGACCGGCAGAAACAATCAGGCAGGTAGACAATCACTGGGCCGACTTTTCGAAAGAACATTTCCGGGCAAAAGGCGGTATATAAACATATTAAGCCCAACCTTGCAGCGGAGTGATCATATGGCCCCAGTCTTTCGCAGAAGGATAAATAAACGCAAAATGAAACGCAGACTGCTTTTAATCCTATTTCTAATGCTGCTGGTTTTTAATATTGACACAATCAGCCGCTTTTTTTACCCGTTTCCATACCGGGACACAACAACATACTACGCTGGAATTTATAATGTAGACCCGCTGCTTCTGGCAGCAGTAATGAAAGCTGAAAGCGGATTTAACAGCAAGGCTGTTTCCGTCAGGGGAGCCAGGGGTCTGATGCAGATCATGCCGGATACTGGTCAGTGGATTGCCCGCCAACTGGGTGAGCACACCTTTCATCCCGACCAGCTGTTTGAACCCGAAACCAGCATCAAGCTGGGCGCCTGGTATATTTCAGACCTCAAAAAAGAATTCAATAACGACCCAGTCCTGGTTCTGGCCGCATACAATGGCGGGCGGGGTAATGTCAGAGAGTGGCTCTCCAACATGAGCCTGTCCGGCGGAAACAGCAACATCGATCAAATTCCCTTTACAGAACCCCGCCATTATGTTAGAAAGGTCCTGCTGTATTACCGCATTTATATCACCCTATACCGCTAAGCTAAGTAAAGGAACAGGGGGAAAATTACATTCTAAGGGGAGGCGTAGCAGGCCGCGCCCGAAGAAGAAGGGGCGCTTTAAGCGCCCCTTTCCTTTAGCAACCTCTAATGAGCAAAGACGTGGCCGCCGATTTGGGTAACGATGGGACGTGACCAGACCCACGGGCTAGTGGCCGTGACCGGATTCCAGAAATACAGGGCCTCGCCTGTAGGGTCCTGGCCGTCTAAAGCTGCCACCGCTGCTTTCATGGACGCGTCGCTCAAAGGCCTCAGATACTGGCCGTTGCTTACCGATTCGAAAGCGTCGGTCTCATAGATAACCCCCGGGATCGTGCTTGGAAAATTGCCACTTTCAGTCCGGTTTACAATAACAGCCCCTACCGCCACCTTACCTTCGTACGACTCGTCGGCTGCCTCTCCCTCAATCACCTGCGCCAGAAGTTGGACACTGCTACGGTCCACCCCACCCCTGGATACGCTGGAACCCCTTTGAGCATGATTTAACCTGGGATCATTACTTGACCTGGGTTCCCGTTCGTCCTGGGTGTTTGGGCTGCCCTGCGTCTCCTGGTCGCTGTTTACAGCCTTGATCTCTTTCTTATTCACCTTGACAACATTCTGAAGTACTGAAACCGGTTGCAGCAGCAAGCTTGCCGGTAACAGCAGCAGAAATGCTCCTACAGCTAATTTTCTCTTTAAGCTGTCTATCTCGTTCCATATTTTCATTGTTATCACCCCTTTTTTAATTTCCCGGGGGCTTAACGAGTATAAGGGAAGTAATGCTATCTGTCAAAGGGAAATATTTAGGCAATGCTAACAATCGTAGAGCATTTAACATGTTTTAAGCTGGATTAATAATGACTTTCACAGGCTATTATTCATTCACCAGGTCACTATTAATATGGTCCTTATGCCTAACTTTTATTCCGAGACAAATTCAATATGTTAGTTTCTTCTAATGACAATCATTATTGTTTTTAAAATGATATTTATTCAGTAAACAATATTAGAATGACATTAGTTATTAATTTTTATAAATCCCTTTACAGCTTTTCCGTTAAGGTAGTCAAACTTTCTCCCCTGGTAGATATCATGCTTTTCCAGGTACTCCTCGATCCCCTGCTTGATCAGCCACCAGCTTACGCCCCAGTTGCTGAAGAGTAGACTCTCCCTGGGACCTTTACCCACCAGTCTCTGGATGACCACGGCGGGGTCCAGGTACTCCAGGAAGGACCCCACCCTTTCTACATACTGATTCATGGGGATTATTTCAAACTCACCCCGCTCATACATATCACCCAGGGGTGTCCCCTTGACAACATACAAAGAATGCAGCTTTACATACTCCACGCCCAGAGCGGAAAGTACCCTGGCGTTCTCCACCGCGTCCTCACGAACGTCCCAGGGCAGGTTCAGAATCAGGTGGACGCAGGTTTCCAAGCCACGCTTCTTTATTCGCAGGACAGCATCGATAAACTCAGCAAGAGCATGCCCTCGGTTGAGCTTTGCCAACGTGTGGTAATTGACCGTTTGCAAACCCAGCTCAATGTTGATGTCCAGCTTTTTTTCTTCTTTAAGGTCAGATAAAAAATCAAGGTAGTGGTCATTGACACAATCGGGCCTGGTTGAAACAGATATACCCACCACCCCGTCCTCGTCCACGGCCTGGAGAATATTATTCTTAAAGCGGTCAAGGGGAAGGTAGGTATTGGTGAAGGCCTGGAAATAAACAATAAACTTTTTGGCGTTGAACCGCTTGAGAAAAAAGCCCCTGTTTTCCGCAATCTGTTCTTTCACCCCAAGCCTATTAGGCAGGCAATCAAACCCAGAACCTTCCTCGTCGCAGAAAATACACCCTCCCCACCCTACCCTACCGTCCCGGTTTGGGCATGTCCCCGGTAAATTAACCGGGATCTTATAGACCTTTTCTCCAAACTTTTTAACCAGATGTGTGGAATATTGATTATAACGGGTTGTTTTCATGAAATATCCTTCCTTGGGAGCCTGATGAAAGATCAGAGCCAGCGTTTTTTTACAATATCAACTGTGTATTTCAAGAAAAATGTTTTAATATTAGATGTGTCCAGAAAGATAAATCCTTACAAATCAAGCTTATTAAGATTCGGGGGGAAACTGTGTCGTCTTTAGCCTTGCATTGCTTTGTCCCACAGGTTATGATTAACTAAGATTTATTCCAAAAAGGAATCATCTTCTTTGGGCAAAGGGGAAAATATAGCGAGTGGTTATCAACCAGAACGATAATTCGGCTTTCAGATTCGCCCTAACTCTAAGGCTTATCTGGCCTTACCTATTATTTCTTACCGTACTGATGTCCATTCTTTACTTCATCTTTCCACTCCTAGCCGTGATCCCGGCAGTATTAATTTTGTTTGTCCTTTACTTTTTTCGAAACCCCAAACGAACAATTCCGACTGGTGATGACCTTATCCTGTCCCCGGCAGATGGAGTCATTCTGGGCATTGAAAAAGTCTTTGAGGAGAAGTATATCAAAGACAAAGTAATCCGGGTGAGCATCTTTTTATCCATCTTTAATGTCCATCTGAACCGCTCGCCGCTTCCGGGAAAAGTAAGTTACAGACACTACCGGCCGGGCAAGTTCATTCCGGCTTTCAAAAGCCATGCCTCTGACTTGAATGAAAAGAACTTTATCGGTATTGAAAGCCAGGATTTTAAGTTTATGGTTTGCCAGATCACAGGCTTCATCGCCCGCCGGATAAAATGTTGGGTCGATGAAGGTAAATGGCTGGAGGGTGGGGAAATTATCGGTATCATCAAATTTGGTTCAGGTACCGAACTCTTCCTGCCCGAGGATACAACGCTTTTTGTAAAAAAAGGCGATAAGGTGAAGGCAGGCGAAACAATCATAGGTACTCTGCCAGGCGCCAATAAACATTAGGAGTGGGCATGTGAACAGGCAGGAAATACTTCCAAACATGTGCACGGCTGCCAACCTGCTGCTCGGTGTTTCGGCGATTGCCGCCATGCTGAACAACAACTATAAGCAGAGTGTTATCTTAATTGTCCTTGCAGCGGTGCTGGACCGGGTTGACGGGCTCCTTGCCCGCCGCTGTAATGCCGTTTCTTCGTTTGGCAGGGAGTTTGACTCCCTGGCTGACCTCGTCTCCTTCGGAGTTGCCCCCGCCATCCTGTTATACATCACCGCTTTAGTCCATAACCGGAGTATTGCCGGCCTGGTTTGCTTCGCTCTCTTCACACTGTGCGGAGCGTTTCGCCTGGCAAGGTTCAATGTTATAGGATGCTCCCCCCACTTCCTGGGAATCCCTATTACCCTAGCCGGTGCCTTGCTGGCCGTGCTGGTCATCCTTATCCCCAGTATCCCTGTCGTCCTGGCTTTGAGCTTGCTGTTAGCACTGGGAATGATCAGTACTATCCGTGTTCCGAAAATATAACCCTGTATTTGAACCACTTAACTATCTATAAAACAAGGCGTTTTGAGAACCTCAATCTTGAAGCTCTCTAACGCCTTGTTCCTTTTCATATATCGTTTTTAGCAGTAAAAGGCATCCGCCGGGTCTTCAAAGGACACAAACAGCGCCTGCCAAGCGGGGTACAGGAGGACCTTTACCTTTTCAATCAATAGACACCCATACCGCTAACCCGGCGCCATCAGAGAATGAAAATGACCGCAAGCTTATTTTCTGGGTAGATATACCAATACCCATAATTGTGCCACGCGATAAATTCAGCAATGACGGGGCTTTCCGGGATCGCTGTCAAACTCAAGTTTAAGACTCTTGCTTCACCAGTGAATGGATATTATCTTTTACAAAGCCTGCAGCGGTTTCAAAAAAATCCTGAAGGTCTCCGCATACACTTTCAGCCGCTCGCTCAATCAGACGGGCCACCTTTTTGGTATCAATTTCCACCTGGTGTTTATGCTGCATTTGCAGTTGGTACTTTTTTGCAAGAGATATAGCCCCGGCCCTCTCCATCTCGATTAACCCGGCAAATTTCTTAACCCGCCTACCAAAATCAATGTCCTGGCTCTTCCAGAGTTCCCGCAACATCTCGTCTATTTCGGTTACGAGGCGGCGATTGGCGAAGGCGTTCTTGATCCGTTCGCTGTAATCGCCTGATGAACTAACCAGAAGTTCAATGCCCATTTCAATAATGTTGTGAGCCTTCCACCAACCCATTTCAGGAGGAATATTGCAGGCTTCAACCGTATCCAAAACAAAGGGTCTGGCCTTCTCAAAACAATACCCCTTTTCATAGTCCAGGTATTTTTCATCCCCATAATAATCAAGCCCCTTGGGGACGAAGCCATGGGTTAAAACAGCTTTCCTGAAGTCCAGCAGTGTCTGGTGCAATTTTAGAAAACAGTAAATCTCAGAGCCTTTGCTGTGTGCCTCGCAGTGGTTAAATCCCTTGTCAATAAGCATATCAGGCAGGATGCTGCCCAGAGTAATCTCATCGCTCTGCCCGCCCAGAATCATCTCAGCAAAATATACATGTGTTTGTGGGTACAAGATCTCTCCCCTCCCATAAGGGATGCCCCCGGTAATTTACTCCACCAGGGTTACTTCCCAAACAAAAAAACAGCGAAAACACCGCCGCCCGGTTACTTACTTGCATTTCTTTGCTCTATGCAACTGTAAAACGAACCGTACTGTCATTATCCCCGAACAAATACTAAATGATTGCCGCAAGTTGGTAATACAATATTTAGTCTAACTTAAATAATATTAAATTACAATACCCCACCTACATGCTTTCTCAAAAGGCTTCAAAATGACTTTTCGCTGGCTGGATGAGCTCACTTACCCTTATCACTGGGGACTTATTTTCAAATAGTTAAGGCTAAGGCTGTCAATGGTCAAGACTAACACTTGCTTTTAAAATCTACGTCTGGTATAATAGCTTTTGCGAAGACGGCAGGAATGTTTTATAAAATGTTCCGGTCGGCCCTCAATTATATTAAGATGTCGGAGTGGCGGAATCGGCAGACGCGCACGTTTGAGGGGCGTGTGGGTGACCGTGCGGGTTCAAGTCCCGCCTCCGACACCAAAAAAGTCAGTAATGACAAGGGTTTCGGGTTTGGCATGAGAATTGCAGATGCAGCTCAAAAATAGCGAGACGTGCGTGTTATTCTAAGCCTCCTGAACCCCACACGATTGGATAAACTTCTTCAGCTAAAATTTAGCGAGGAGGTTTTTTATTTTTATGCCAAGGGTAAAGACAGCCAAAATCAAAAAGACAGTTCCGTCCACTTCTGAGGAAGCACTACAATATTACCTCTTATTCTAAAAAGCTGAAGGCTTACGGGAAATTACGTTGAAAGGCCACAAGGACGTTATAAGCCTCTTCTTCAAACGTCACCCTAACGCCTATAAGTCCATTGACCCTAAAATGGAAGTATACGCATTCATGGGTGAAAATATAAATACGTTGGTTCCCCAGCGGCAGAGGGTACGGAAGGTGAAAAATTAACCGTACAGTAAAGTGGATTTGCTCCAAGGGAACTACAGATAAAAAGTAGCATGATGCTTAAGAAAACACTCCTTAGGTAACTTGCTACTTTTTTATTAATAGTAAATGGTGTTCTATAAATACATCAATTCTGCTTTCCTTAATTAATTCACAAGGCCCATCTATTCATACAAAAATTCACAAGTTCAGATGTTCGGCTATCGACATCAGCCTTTACAAAGTTATTTCCACGATTTTTAATTTCGGCATTTAATATTTCAGTTACTTTAAATTTGCTTTTACTATATATATTATCAACTATCTTTAGCTCGGGTGTTTTGTTTAATGCCAGGCTATTTAGATTTTTTTCGAGAAGGGTTAGGTTGCCAAGTTTATGGATTTTAGTGATATATTCATCTTCGGAACCAAAACCCCTACTGGGAAAATTAAATCTTGGTTCTTGAGCAAAAATGTGTTCTATCGTTGGATTAATGGTATTCAACCTCATCAAATTTTGCAATGTATAAGGAGCCTGATTCGTACTTTCAAGTATATGTTCATCATACTCTATAAATACATGCTTTAAGGCTGCATTGCCGTATATATCACCCTCTAGCCTATTTTTGAACTCTGTATCGCTCATGAAATACTTGATGAAACCAATTAAGCGGTTTTCAATTTCAGATTCATCTATAGTCTTAGAATCACAGGCAAGATAAGAAACGTCTTTTGTCGGGTCAGTGCCCCTTGTTTTGTACACCCGAACATCCGCTATTTCAATTAAATCCAAGAATGTTAAGTTTTTGATGGTTGTATTTTTATCAAGCAAACCCCTTGTCTCCAGTCTAATAATTAGCGGATACAAGAGAGCAGATAAGCCGAGAATAGAAAATATTTTATAATATTTCTCGCTTGTTTGTATTTTTTTAACAATATCGAGTAGACTCTTGAAGAACAGGGTTAAATCTCCAATGTACTCTGTTATGAAAGTTTCGAGTTCAGCTGAATCATGCTTCCTTTCTTTTAATATATTTTTTAAGAATACATCAAGGACATAGCTTGCTGTTGCATTATAATCATACTTCCCATTTGGAAAGGCAATAAAATGGTACCTCATAATTGAATCTTCACTAAAGTTCCTCTGATTAATAAGATTAATACCATATTTTTCTCCCAATTCCTTTATATCATTATAATAATGGTATATTTCACCAAAAGAATTATTAATTATGTCATCATATTTTCCATTTAACAGTCTATTTGAATAATAAATTAGCAAGCTCTTTGCCTTATCCACATTGGATAAGAGTTTACCTCTATCATTTACTGTTTGGAATATTCTAATAGCTTTGCCAGCATTACTTTCGATAAATTCCATCACCTCAAGTTGCTTGACGAATTCAAGAAATTCGTTCTCCTTATTGCTATTTTTGATTTCTTGCACTCTCCATTGAATGTGATTATAAGCATTTTTCAACAGCTTTTGGCTTTTATTAATGGGTTCAACAGATTGACCATCTAGTAACTGTTTGAAGAAGTTATTGTTATCACCTAATAATTCTAGTTTCCATCTTTTGCTGGAATTTGACAAAATAAATCTGTCCTTGTTTATAATTCTATCGGTATCAGAACTTAGTTTTTCTATTATGGAGTTTAAAATCATTGTTAAGGTAGTTAACCTTTGTTGTCCATCTACAACGTCATAACAGTTTTCTTCTCTGTTCTGAGAAAGTATGAATGTTCCGATATAATGCCCAACATTTGTTTCCATTGCCTCAAAAATGTCATCGAATAAATCATCGATATTCTGAATATCCCAAGCATAATCTCTTTGATAGCTTGGTATTCTGAAGTATTTCCCAGTAAAAAACACTTCAAGGAAATTTGTCATTGAGTTGCTCACCTCTTAATTGTAACTAATAACTAATAATTTCCACATATATTTAGATTTTCCTTTCGGGTGTGTCTCAGGAGGATTCAGATGTTCCAGGAAAACAAAGACCACTTACAACAAGAGCTATTCAATAGTTACTCATGGATGGATCCAAAGATACAGGCCAGTTTGCAAGGAACTTGGGCGCCCCTTTTCTATGAGCATGTGTTTTGTCAGATCGATGAGACTCCTTTTTCCTGCTTGTACAGCCTGGACAACGGCCGTCCCAATTTTCCCG